>Ga0208692_1000512_pt1 | contig 28132 bp, 25 predicted proteins | sample June2015DPH_20_1_3_FD_184721 | JGI IMG/M metagenome (GOLD analysis project Ga0208692, IMG submission 184721) | Peatland microbial communities from SPRUCE experiment site at the Marcell Experimental Forest, Minnesota, USA - June2015DPH_20_100... | ecosystem: Environmental > Terrestrial > Soil >... | reverse complement strand
TGAAGGTCTGGTTCCACTGCGGCAAGTATTCTTCCTCCAGATAGGTCTGCGCCGCTTCCCGACTGTCGGCCCCCACCAAGCGCAGCCCTTTCACCAAACGGTCCTGGGCCGTGCCGAAGAAGCGTTCGATGCGGCCCTTCGCCTGCGGCGAGTGCGCCCCGATCCAGCCAATCCCCAGTTCCCGCAAGGCCCGCGCCGCCTATCAGGATTTCCTCACGCTCTGGAAAGACGCCGACCCTGATGTTCCCGTGCTGAAGGAAGCCAAGGCGGAATACGCAAAGTTGAAATAATCCCCGCGCCCCGACCCGCGCTTCCAGGGCCTCCTTTGCCACATGAATTTCCCGCCGTAAGGTCGCCCTCGCCCTTTGGCTGCCCTCTTTCTTGCGTGCGCCTCCGATGCTATTCCGTTCCGCAAATGCGCAGTCGCGGAATCGGCTGGCATACATGACAACAAGGGAGCACAGCCCTTCCGACCGCCTCTGCCAGATTGTGCCTGTGAAACGCCCATCCACGCCGGAATCCAGCCAGCCGCAATTGACAGCGCCAGTTGATGGCTAGCCGACTTTTCAGGCCGAATCCGAGCAGGATGCTATCGATCATCCAGAAATCATTGGTGGGAAGGGGATTTATCACTAGGAATGGGTGGCAATGCCATCAGTCGACACTGCAGCGTTACTCGCGATCTATCCCCGCAGGTGCAATGCGACTACAAACTTCCTTAAACCTGAGGTTTAGGAGGATGATTTGTGGACGTAAAACGGGGTTGCTGGATCTGGACGCCAATTTCTTTGTGCAACGAACTTCTCATCTCTGCTACGATCACAACGATGCGACTTTACCAAAGCCTCTTTTTCCTCATTGCTCTAGCCGGTTGCGTATTCGCCCAGGACCTCCAACCGGTTGCTAATCGCCTCGCCGCGCAGAACGCCCTCTTCGACGAGCAGTACGAGTCCGACCTCCGCAACTTCCCCGAGCGCGCCACGGCGTTCGGCGACTATCGCTACAACGATAAGCTCGGCGAGTACTCACTCGCCGCCATCGCCCGGAGCGACGAAATCGACCGGACCTTCCTGTGCCGCCTCCAGGCTATTGCCACCACCGGTTTTTCCGACCAGGACCAACTCTCCCACGACCTCCTCATTCGTGTCCTCCAGCGGCGCATCGCGGACTTCGACCTGAAAGAATACGAGATGCCGGTCGACCAGCACTACGGCATCCACACCAGTCTCGCCGATCTGCCTCTCGCCGTTCCTCTCGACTCTGTGAAGCACTATGAAGACTACATCGCCCGGCTTCACCAGATCCGCCGGGTCCTCAGCGAGACCACGGAGGTCCTCCGCGCCGGCATGAGGGACAACCTGATGCCCGTGCGTTTCCTCCTCGAAAAACTCCCTGTTCAGTGCCAGGGCATCATCGATGCGGATCCCTTCCTGATTCCGACGAAGAAGTATCCCGCCAGCATTTCCGCGGAAGAGCAGAAGCGTCTCACGCAGCAGATCACGGCCGCGATTGAAGCCGATGTCGTACCCGCCTACAAGAGCTTCGCTGCCTTCCTTCGCACGGAGTATGCCCCACACGGCCGCACCGTACTTGCCGTTACCTCTCTGCCTGACGGCGAGAAGCGCTACCAGAACGATATTTACGGGCGCACCACCACCCACATGACCCCGGACGAAATCCACCAACTCGGTCTCCGCGAAATGGAACGCATCCAGGCCGAGATGACCGTCATCGCGAAAAAGGCGGGTTTCGCGGACCTCGCCTCTTTTCGCGCGTCCCTAAAAACCAATCCCAAGTACATACCAACGTCGGCGGAGCAGATTCTCGACGCCTTTCGCCACTACATCGCCCAGATGGAGCCCAAGCTGCCCGAGCTCTTCACCCTGCTTCCCAGATCGCCTGTAACAGTCGAGGCGATCCCCGCCTTTCAGTCTGCGGCGGCGACCCACTATATGATTGGCACTCCGGACGGCAAGCGTCCCGGCCGCGTGGTGGTGGCCACCTCCAACTTCGCTGAGCGCTCCCTGATTGGCTGCGAAGCGACCGCCTACCATGAAGGCATCCCCGGCCACCACATGCATCGGTCCGTACAGCAGCAACTTACCGGCCTGCCCAAGTTCCGCCTCAATCCCCTCGGCTTCACCGCCTATGTCGAAGGCTGGGCCCTGTACGCCGAGCAGCTTGGCAAAGAGGTTGGCTTTTATCAGGACCCCATTTCGGATTATGGCCGGCTTTCGTCCGAACTCTTCCGCGCCGTCCGGCTGGTGGTTGACACCGGAATCCACTCGCAAGGTTGGACCCGCGATCAGGTGGTGGATTTCATGCGTAAGTCGGGCGCGGTGGACGAGCCCACCATTCAAACCGATACCGACCGGTACATCGCGTGGCCCGCGCAGGCCCTCAGCTACAAGCTTGGCCAGCTCAAGATCCTTGAACTTCGCGAACGCGCCCGGAAAGAGTTGGGAACTAAGTTCGACCTCCGCACCTTCCACGATGAGATGCTCAATGGCGGAACCTTGCCCCTCGATCTGCTCGAAGCCCGCACCGACAGATGGATCGCCCAACAGAAGTTAAAATGACGCCCTAAGAAACTTCTATATAGGTCTCTATTTCATCCCTCACAGCGTTTTCTGTTAAGAAGGCATTCCTCCCGTAAGTTCGCCACAATCGCAAACCTTGTGCAAGCCTTTGCTCTCATAGTGGTCTGTCTTCTAAGGTATGATCAAGATAGGGGTTTGTTGCCCCGCATGAGCTTAAAGCTCTGGGAATATGGCCTCCAAATTCTCCCGTTGTGTGATTTTTTCCCACCCTCACCGGGCCCATTCATCAGTGAAGGGGCTATTCGGCCACACGGCTGACTCACAGTAAGTCGAGTAACCGGACATATGCCCCTCACGGTGCAAACAACGTTGCGGGAAATGGGTCCTGCCTTGTCGCCTAGCGTTTACCTATTCCTGGTGAGAACAGCCCTTACCACCAGCAATCATGCAAACTCCGCAGATCTGGCGTTCGGGTCCTCGACGGGGACTTCGGGGGAGTCAGGGGTTGCACTTCCACTAGTAGGCCAAGTGACTCCCATATGACGTGAAGCCGACTTTTCATTCCCAATCCATTCTGTGCGCCCAGCACCCATGAGTTCTACTGCGACCTTTAGGGAAGTTCTGGTCTGCAGCCGGGACCGTGTCACGGTCAGTCCAGCACGGAGAGGTTTTGCTACAGATGGCACTTCCGCAGACCCCCTCCCTCTGGGACTCCTCCCGATAGACCTGCAGCGATAGACCTGCAGCGTTGACTTAGCTGCAAGCGCGGCCTAAGATGGCGTGCAGCGGCTGGTACCTTGCATGACTGGCAAGACCATTTCTCACTATCGCGTTCTGGAGAAGCTCGGCGGCGGTGGCATGGGTGTGGTCTATAAGGCCGAGGACACCAAGCTCAAGCGCACCGTCGCCTTGAAGTTCCTGCCTGAAGACCTCTCCAAGGACCGGGAAGCCCTGGAACGGTTTCAGCGCGAGGCCCAGGCTGCTTCCGCGCTCAATCATCCCAACATCTGCACGATTTACGACATTGATGAACACGAAGGGCAACCCTTCATTGCCATGGAATACCTCGAGGGCGGCACACTGAGGGAGCGCGTTGAGCGCGGCCCTCTGCCGGTCCTCGATGCCCTGGATCTTGCCTGCCAGATGGCTGAAGCCCTGGCCGAGGCGCACGCGCACGGCATCGTGCACCGCGACATTAAGCCGGCGAACGTTATGTTGACGAAGGCCGGGCACGTGAAGCTGGTGGACTTCGGGTTGGCGCGGCTGCCGGAGATGGCCGGTGTAACGGCGACAGGTGCGACACTGGGGACGCCCGCGTACATGGCGCCGGAGCAGGTGCGCGGGGAAACGATCGATGGCCGGGCAGATCTGTGGGCGCTGGGGGTGGTGTTGTACGAAATGCTGGCGGCCCGACACCCGTTCCCAAGCGAATCAGCGCAGGGGATCTTCTACGGTGTGCTAAATCGCGCCCCCGAACCGCTCGAACGCCTTCGCTCGGGTCTGCCGCCGACACTGGTGCGCATCGTGAACCGGGCGCTGGCGAAAGACGCCCTGAGGCGATACCAGCAGGCCGAACAGATGCTGGCGGACATGCAGGCATGCCGCCAAGAACTGCAATCAGGCCCCGCGCGAGGGGAAGGTGAGCGCCGGGTGCCGTCGATTGCGGTTCTGCCGTTCGCAAACCTGAGCGCGGATAAGGAGCAGGAGTACTTCTGCGATGGGATGACGGAGGAGTTGATTACGGCGCTCAGCGCCTTGCAGGGGCTGCGGGTGGCGGCGCATAGCTCGTCCTTCCAGTTCAAGGGTCAGGCGCTCGACATCCGGAAGGTGGGTGAGCAGTTGAACGTGGAAACGGTTCTGGAAGGGAGCGTGCGGAAGTTGGGGGAACGGCTGCGGGTGGCAGCGCAGCTCGTGAATGTCAGCGATGGGTATCACCTTTGGTCGGAGCGATACGACCGCCGATTGGATGACGTGTTCGAGGTCCAAGATGAAATCGCACGCGCCATCGTCGAGAAGCTCAAAGTGAAGCTGATGGGCGAACCCGAAGCGCCGCTCGTCAAACGCGGGACGACGAACCTGGAGGCGTACCAGCTCTATTTGCAGGGCCGCTACTATTTTGCGCGACGGTACAAGGGCGGGTTAGGCGAGGCAGTCCACTGTTACTCGCGGGCGGTGGCGATCGATCCGGGTTTTGCCCCGGCCTGGGCCGGCCTCGGGGAGTCCTATGCGATCATGTCTTGGTTTGCCTACGGGCCATTACGCGAGTTACACCCGAAGGCATTGGAAGCGGCCAGGCGCGCCCTCACGCTTGACGCCAGCCTCCCCGAGGCCCACCACGCGCTGGCAGTGGCGCACATGTATCTGGAGTGGGACTGGACCGTCATCGAGCGCGAGTTTATGCGGGCCTTGGCGCTCAACCCCCATGCCGCATTGACGCGCGCGATGTATGCGATCGTGCTGGCAGCGATGGGGCGCGACAACGATGCCATACGCGAGGCTGAATGCGCCACCACCCTAGATCCGCTGTCTGCGATTTTCGCGTACACGTGCGGATTGATGTGCGCCCTTCTGCGCCGCTTCCCGCGTGCCAGCGAAGAGTTACAGAAGGCGGTTGCGCTGGATCCCTACTTTGTACCGGCCTGGTGGGGGCTTGCCATCGCGTGTACGTCGAGTGGCAGGCACGAAGAAGCTATCGTGGCTGCCGAACGTGCGGTGACTCTTAGCGAGCAAGCTGTGTTCTGTGTTGGCGCTCAGGGTTTGGTGCTGGGCAATGCAGGGCGCATCACCGAGGCCCGGCGACTGCTCACGGAGCTTACGGAACGGTCCCAACGTGAGTACGTGCCACTCACGATGCTGGCATTGGTCCACCTCGGGCTCGGCGAGGACGATGAGGCGTTAGCCTGCATCGAACGCCAGCAGGCGGAAGACGGGATTACTCCCTTTATCCTAGTAACACCGTGGTGCGACCGAATCCGGGGAGATCCACGGTTCACTGCAATCCTCGCCGCTACCGGCTACACCGGCCCATGGCTGCATGCGGGGTCGACAGGCACGCAATCAGACCCGCGACCGTGAGCTTGCCGGCGCCTGTGCGCCGAGAGTCATCACGGCTTGATATAACTCGTGTTACAGTTACTCCAGGGTTCGACATCCGCGATAATGAGACCGTGGAGTGAAGTTGGTTGAGCTAAAGTTCTTGCCCCGGTTTGCCTCCCAACCCGCCCCTCTAGGACCTCCAGCGCCGCATGAACTTCCAACCGTAAGGTCGCCCGCGGCCTTTGGCTCCCCGTTTCTTACGTGCCCCTCCGATGCGATTCCGTTCCGCACATGCCCAGTTGCGGAATCGACTGGCATACATGACAACAAGGGAGAACAGCCCTTTGGACCACCTCTACCAGATTGTGCCTGTGAAACGCCCTTCCACGCTGGAATCCGTCTTACGTAGCGCAACGGGCCAATTGACTGCTAGGTCCCCAAAGGTCGCCCTGTTTACAAACCGTACTCAGTAGCTAATTTCAGGTTCTGATCGGATGACGGCACTCGGAAACTATCCGCTGGTTCCGGTGCAGCGGGCTCGGCACTTGACCAGAGTCCCGCAAAGCGGTCCCCTAGTCTTAGTGCTGTATCGGAAGCACACTGGTTGAGCATTCACCTCGGTGCCCGACTGGACACCCGCTGCCTGCGCTGAAACGCTTGCCCAAAAACCCTGTTCTTGCGCTCGCCGCAAGTGCTTGATCTTCCGATATCGATTTTCGCGGGTTGCCTAGCCCAGAATCAGACGATTTTGAGGCGTCTCCGCCGCCGCAGCGGCTCGGCCTCGACGAGAATCGGGCGGCGGAAGGCAAGCGAGCTGTTTCCGAGCGCCATCAACGGGGCACAATCGCAAATGTGAGAGGGAAGGGCGCATCTGCGGTTTGCCGACCAAACGTCCGCTTCTATCTGGCTCGGCCTCGCAGCTATTTCAGCCTCGCGTACTCCGCCTTGGCTTCCTTCAGGATGGGGATGTCGGGGTCGGCGTCCTTCCAGAGCGTGAGGAAATCCTGGTAGGCGGCACGGGCTTTGGCGGTGTTTCCTTCCATGGCGTAAGCGCGGGCCAGTCCCAGCCGGGCCAGCGCACCCCAGGGAAAGTTCACCACCACTCCTCGGTGGTCGATGAATTTCCGAAATTCCGTTGCCGCTCGGTTGCCGTCGTGCAGCATGAGGTAGGCTTCCCCACGCACATAAGCGGGGCACATTGATATCGCGAGGTTCGTTATTAGGCCAAGCTCGGCCGTGCTCGCCACCTTCAATAGTTCGATTGCCCGGTTCGGGTCTTGGCGTTCCAGGGCGACGCCCGCCCGGATGGTGGGCAGCCAATTCCTCTGGACCAGCGTGTCCAGCGGGAAGGTCTTGTCGAGTTCGGCCGCCAGCTTCTCCGCCCCTGTCGCATCGCCAGCCCGCGCCAGGGCCAGCGCCGCCATATCCCGCACATCGCGGTTCGGGGCCAGCTTCAACGCCGCATGGGCCTCGGCGCGCGCCTGCTCCCGGTTTCCCGCTTCCACCTCGCGCAGCGCAGCCGCTGCCTGATACGCTGCGGCAGTCTCTTTGGCGTCGTTGTGCAGGGCTGAATCCATCGCCCGCCCGGTCAGCTCGTGCGCGTTCTTCAGCTTGCCGTACCAGCCTTCCGTGTCCGCTTGGGTAGCCAGCAACAGGTCTTCCGTGCCCGGCTTGCCCATGGCGGCTGAGACCAACTGCGCCATCTGCGCCGCATCGCCCTTCAGAAAAGCCAACCAGTAGCGGCCCTGGAGCAGAAGTTCGCCCTCCAGCTTGCGTTCCTCCGCCCGCTTGTACACCGCCCCCGCCTCATCCAGCCGGATGAGGGTCGTGTAGGTCTCGCCGAGGCAAACATAGTTGCCCGCATTATTTGGCTCCAGGCGCAGCGACGGTCGAAATTGCTCCAATGCCTTTTCAAAGTCTCCCAGGTAGAATGAAATAGCGCCCAGCTGTATGTAAGGCAAGTCGTCTCTTGGGTAGGTCTGCTGCCACAATTCGAAGGTCTGCGCCGCCTTCTCCAGCTCTCCCGTCGCAAACATGTAGTAGTTCCCCTCGATGGTGAACCGCTCCCGTTCGCTTACCCTCTCCCGCAGCTCGTAAGCCTTGCGTATATTATCCGCCGCCCGCCCGACTTCGTTGAGGTCGAAGAAATTCATCGACATCCCGACGTAGGGCATCGCAAAATTGGGGTCAAGCTCCACCGCCCGTTTGAAGAAGGGCAGCGCAGGTGTGTCCCCTTTCGCATAGGCCGTCTTTACTCCCAGGCTGTAGGCTTTCAGTGCCTCCAGGGATGGCGTGGTCGCTTCCTCCACCGGCGTGGCGTACTTCTGCACTGAGCTGAGCGACTCGCCCAGCTTGCCGCGCAAGCTGACCGCAGCGGCGTCCAGAGCCTTGAGCACCGCTTCCTTGCCCGCCGCCTGCTCCTGCGCCTCGGCCAGCACGTCCCCCGTGTTGCAGTTCACTGCCTTCAGGCCAATCACGTACTGGCTGCCCAGCCCCGCAATCGACCCGGCCAGCATGGCCTTGCTGCCCGTGCGCAGGCAGACCTCGTGTGCGACCTCCGGCGTCAGCCGGTCACCGGCCTGACGTCCCATCAGCTTCAATGTCTCGTTTACCCTGCGCTCGGAAACCAGGGCGAGAAAGGGCGATTGCTCAAGCTGTACCGACAGCCCCTGCTTGAGCGTGTCGTCGAATACGCTGTCGCCCGTCTTGTTATCGAAATCGGAGAGGACGATGGTGTCCTTGTCGGTCAGGGGGGTCATGGCCTGGCGGGAGCGGAAGTAGAGCGTTCCCGCGATGGCAGCGGCGACAAGCATCAGGGCAGCGGGAACAAGGACCTTCTAGAGTTTCCTGCCCGCCACGGGAACTTGGGCCGCTCTCGCCTCGCCCGATGACGAAGGCCGCCCGGATTCCGTGTCGCGCTTCAGGCGCTTCAGGTCGGCGCATAGCTCGGCGGCGCTCTGGCAGCGCAGGTCGCGGTCTTTTTCCAAGGCCTTCAGGATGACCTCTTCCAGCTTCGGGGGCAACTGTGGATTCAGTCGCAGAGGTGAGGCGGGGGCTTCGTGCAGAATGGCACCAAAAATCGCCGCCGAAGTATTGCCGGGAAAGGGTATACGACCCGTCGCCATTTCGTACAGCACCGCGCCGAAACTGAATAGGTCCGTGCGGGCATCGAGTTCCTCGCCTCGCGCCTGCTCTGGCGACATGTACGCGACCGTTCCCATCACCTCGCCGGGGCTGGTGAGATGCTCGGGTTCGATGGAGGCGGTGGGCAGCGCAGAGGCTCCCACGGCTTCCGCCGCCCGCCTGGCCTTTGGTGCCAGCTTGGCCAAGCCGAAGTCCAGGACCTTCGCCTGGCCACGCTGGGTCACGAAAATGTTCGCGAGCTTGATGTCCCGATGGACGATGCCCTTCGAGTGCGCGGCGTCGAGTGCGTCGGCGATCTGGATGGCCAGGTCCAGCACTTCGTCCGTCTTGAGCAGTTTCCCGGCAAGGCGCTGCTTCAGGGTCTGCCCCTCCAGCAACTCCATAGCGATGAAGGGCTGGCCTTCATGCTCGCCGACCTCGTGAATAGTGCAGATGTTGGGATGGTTCAACGCAGCGGCGGCGCGGGCTTCGCGCTTGAAGCGTTCCAGGGCCTGACTATCCTTGCTCCATTCCTCAGGCAAGAACTTGAGAGCGACCCGACGGCCCAGCGTCGTGTCCTCGGCCTCGTAGACCACGCCCATGCCCCCGCCCCCGAGCTTCGAGAGGAAGCGGTAGTGGGAAAGGCTCTTGCCAACCATGGCGAGGGTCCCGCCTCTGATGGCCATCTTAGGCTGCGCTTGCAGCTAAGTCAACGCAATAGGGCTATTGCGTTCTCTCCCGTCTGGGTTTTTCCACTGCCTTCGCCACGTAGCTGCGATAGTAGTCCGTGTGGTGCTGGCAGTAAAAAGCCGTCTCGCCGTCCGTATCCATGGCGCTGACGATTTCCGGGTTTCCGCAGTCCTGGCATGTTGCCGCCCGAAAATGCTGCGTACAATAGACGAACGGCGGCATGATGCCGCTGGGAATAACGGTAGGAACTACGTGCGTGGGCGAGTCTTCGCAGTCCCGCTCGCCGTCTTTCCCCCGGTGTTCGCAGAGGAGGGGGAAGGGGTCGGCCGGTCTGCCCGTGTCCAGGTAGGTCTCGCCGTCTTCCGCCAGGATGCACTCCGTCTCCAGGTGGTGGTCGCACCACGGGGCGGTGATTATCCCGTTGTGCGTGTCTTCCGCCATGTTCCCGCAGCCCTGCACGATGCACTTCTTAATCATGGTTTTCCCCTTCTTTCTGCCCCCAACAGGGGCGGTCGCAGCCAGCCTTTCCTCGGGAACAACGCCCGCCATGCCTCATTGCCCATCGGTCTGATTATTCCTCCGGGTGCTGCGCATGCCCGTCGCACACTGCCCGAACCCCGCCGCCTGTTTCCCGCTGTTTCCCCGGCTGGCCGCAGACCTCGCAAGTCCGGGAGGATTCCTTCCGGGCCTCCGCGATGCGCTCGTCAATGGCGTCGGAGTGATGGCTCGCGTAGAAGCGCAGCGTGCCGAGCTTCTCCTTGACCTGCACCACCTCGAAGCGCCTGCCAGTCTCCCGCTCAAGCTCCATGACCATCGGCTCCAGGTCCAGGCACAGCCGCCACAGGATGCTGTACCAGCCGTCGCCGCACTGGAACCCGAACGGCATCAGGGTGTGGCGGACATCGCCGCTTACGTTGAACCATGTCGGGAACCGCTTGGCCAGCTTTGCCTCAAGTTCCTTGCGCATCGGGCTTGTTCCACATTGCTAGTCTTTCCGGCGGTCGTTATCGCCGAACTTTTCCCGCCACAGCTTCCCTCTTGGGGAGTTCCAAAATCGCTCCATGCGTTCCGCATATCGCTCTGGGTAAATCGCCCTGTTCATTGCACAGCACACCCAAGCAATGCCGCTGTCAGGCAGGTCAATCAGGCTCATTTTGGAGTGCGGGTATTCCGTGTGGCAGGAGTCGCAGCAGCCTGTGCTGAGGTGCCTGAAGGCGGCGCAGGTCTTGATTTTGGTGTCGGGCGGGAGCCTGCTTTGAAGCTCCGTGATGACGCCCGAGAGGAAATCAGCATCGTCGCTGGACTTGGCGTACTGTCCCGAAGGCAACAGAACGCCTATCTCCCGCAGGGTCTTCAGGATGATTTCACTCCTGGTCATTTCAGCCGTGTCGTTGTAGTGACCGTCCAGCACCGAAGGCGGATAGATGTTGTTCTCTCTCAGGAGCTTCTCGACAAATTCGTCCGTGATGATTGTCAGCGTCCCCTCCCGAACTGCCAGCAAGATGACGGCGAGATTCTGCCTGCGCAAATCCCGCTTCGGCGTGGGCGAAGAACTGTTTGGCCTAGCGGCCCTGGAAATCAATCACAATCGGCCTCCTGTCCAGGCTGCCATCCTCACCCATGAGAGAGGCGTTCACGGAAACTTCGTGATTGTCAGGCATGGACGCACCGATGCCGAGTGGAACGGTAACTCCACTTACCCCGGGAAGGGCCTGACTTACGTGCTGGCTTGCCGACCCGCCTCAGTGATTCCCCACCAAGCTTGAGGGTTACAGCTACGCGCCTTCTTCATTCGCAGTTCGACCAAGCCCTCTTTTTGCAGGGCATACAGGACCTTTCGACATTGACGTATTCGCTGGTCGGGATTGTTAGACAGGCCGCAACCCGATACAGCGTACATCAAACTTTTCGTACACCAGAAACCACCTTGTGCGAGAGCATGAAGCAGACGAGGTCTTAATCTATCTTGCTTCTTACGGTCGAACTTAAACATCTTCGTTTCTCCTTTTAGGGGTCGGTCGTTTCTGGCCCGTATGGCTAGCGGCCCTGGAGGTCAATGACAATCGGTTCCCTGTCCAGCTTGCCGCTGTCGCCCAACAGGGAAGCGTTTACAAAGACTGTATCGGACGTCCGGCGGGTGCCGTATCCTGCATGGATATGCCCGAACACGTGAATCCGTGGCATCGCTCGGAACACGGCTTCCAAAAGCTTTGGACAGCCTTCCCGGCGCTCCGAGGGTGAGGCGTGGTCAAGAATCGCAAAGGGGGGAGTGTGCGTAACCAGGATGTCCAGACCTTCGGGAATGGATGCCCAGAGCTTTTTCCGGTCTTCCGGCCTCGACTTGCCAAAGGCTCCGCCGTAAAGCGGAGTGGCGGGAGAACCCCAAATCTTCAGGCCCTCGATTTCCACGCCGGAGTCCACTAGCAGCATTGCCTTCGTGATTACCTTATGTTCTTTCGGGTCCTCAAGCAGGTAATCGTTGTTTCCGGGGATGACTATCTTGTGGCGGTGGGGCAGTTCCCCAAGCCAGATGTCGAAGTGACGGTACATCCAGGGGCGTTTAGACCGCACGGAGATGTCACCGGCGTGGATTAGCAGGTCGCCAGGAGGCACCACGAGTTCCCGGTGGAGTTCGTGAGTGTCAGCGATGCAGACGATGCGCATGGTTGGGGTCCTTGCTGGCTAGCCAGCCCTCTTATGCTTCTTCTCTATCGGTCTCGGCCCCTCGCCCTTCTAGGGCCTCGTGGATGGCGGCATCAACCCGCCCCCAGAACTCTTCTTCCAGTTCCCACACGTTCTCGGGCAGGCGGATTTCCGATATGTCCTCTGCCACGGACCTTGCCCTTGCCGCCATCTCGCCGATAGCCTGGCGGCGAAAGTCCTCATCAGCGTGCCTGAGCAGCCGACGAACCACGACGAAAAAAGGGGTCTCCCGAATGTTCTCCGGCGTGCGGGCAGAAGGCTCCCCGTCAGGAAACGGGTCATTTGTCTTCCGAACTTCTTTCCGGATGAAATCGGCTGCCCGTTCACGCAGGAACTTCTCAAACCCTCGGATGAAGTCGCAGCGTGCGGGGCGGGTCGCCTGGTAGCGGCGTTCCTTCTCCGCCTCATGCTGCCAGCAGCCCTGCTCCCGGAAGGTGAGCAGTCCGGCCCGTGCGGACTCCGGGTTGGCGCAGGCCCCCCAGTCCGGCCACGTGCGGAATAGCTCCGTGAACCAGCAGCATGTTGCGCAGTCAGGCCGGTCTTCCCGGCGGCCCAACCATTTGCGCTCGCCGTGCGGCTCCCAATCGGACGGCAGCTTCCTGCACGCCTCCCACAACTGCTCGTCGCCTGAGTCCACAGGTCGCATGTCGGCCCCTCCATATGTCCGGCTCACCGCTGTAGCCGTCGAAACAGCCAATCGGCAACGTCCTTGCTTAAGGCGTCCTTTTCAGGACCCTCCGCCAGCGATTTCAGCCGTGCCAATTTCTCGTCGAGCTGAAACTCGCCACGGTGGCGGTCGATTTCCTTCCTCACCTCTTCGACGTGCTGGCGCTCTTCCTCCATGTGCTCGGGACAGGCAAGAAGCTCGACGGGGTCGTCGCATCCGCTGTGGTCGAAGCCTTCAAGCGGACGTCCGCACGGAAGGCAAACGCAGACGGACGGCTCGGCGTCGCCGCCACGCAGCGCCTTCCCCTCGCACTCCCAGTAGTGGCCGGCGACATGGCAAAAATGCTGGTGGCTCATCTCGACTCCTTCTTGGCTGTTCTAGCCTTCGCTGTGCCGTCTCCCCCGCACTTCTCGCACCGGGCATGATGTTTCCAAGTCATGCTCAGGCTCCGGGCGGCTTTGCTAACGGAGCGGCCAGCCGCAGAATCCACTCGATGTCCCGCTCGATATGCTGCTCGTAGTCCCGGTAGAACAGTTCCAGCGACTCGCATGTGCCGAGGTTGTTGAACCGGCACAGGGTGAACTCCCCGGCAATCTTCCGCAGCACGTCCCGGCATGCCAGGAGCGCGGAGGCGGTGCCCACTGTGAACTCGATTGCGACCCAGTCACCATGCCCCCGCAGCCGGATGCCGCCAGAGGCCATGACCGCGAGCAGAATCTTCTTGCGGTTCTCGCCGTCGTAGTCGTTGGGAATGTCACTGATGGCCTCCCGGACGGCATCGGGCAGGCCGATGCTGGCGAGGTTGCCGGGGCGCTTCGCCCAGTCGGCGTGCTCGTCGATGAAGGACCACTGGCCGGTCTTGGCGTTAATCCAAGCGCCTTCACGCAGGTGCCCCATGCCTATAACATGCCTCGCACACCTAAACTTTGAACAAGATTCTTGAGCCAAACTCCGAACAGGCCCGCCGAGCGGAGCAGCGCAGCTTGCTGCCATCACCGCTGTCCGGAGCCATGGCAAACTCGGCAGTCGCCCGAGCCCTGGCATGCATTGCAGGGGGTGCGATACGTATCCACCGGGCCGTAGCCGGGGTAGCCGAAGCGGCCACTGCCTTTACAAACCTGGCATCTGCCTGTTCCATGACAACTTGCGCACTGCTTCTTCGCCATACGAACCTCCGCTAATTAGGATGGAGCAGACATTGCTGTTGACCAGGGTGGTCCGGCTGATCTGCTCGTGGTGAATCCGCACGCAATAAACTGCAAACCGGAGAGTGATGCTCCTGCGTGCCGTTGCCAGCACCGGCGCTCGCCCTTCCGTTCTTCCGCTCCGCCTCGCCCGGCACAATCTGGCCAGCGGCGGCGCTGCCGCATAGCCCCGCCAGTCTCGCCCGGTATTTCACCGTGAGCGCCTGCGCCTTCTCGATGGCGGACCCGGCCTTGTTGAGCTGCCCCTCAATCTCGTCGATGTCCACGAAAGTTCTGCGGACCTCAGCGGCGACGGCGGCGTTCCTTTGCAGGAAGTCCGGCCCCTCGGCCCTCATCCGCTCGAACACCGGGCGCAGCACTTCAAGGTCGCGGGGGAGCCATGCTCGGGTGGAACGCAGCAGCCACACCCCGTCCTCCTGCCCCCATCTGCACTGCCGGTCGGCATGCCTTAGCTGTGATTCCTCCCGCGTCACGAGCACGGCGACGGGAAGCTTGCGTTCCCTGGCGTCCCGGACCAGCTTCCTGATATCGGCCTCGGCGACGGTGGCCTTGTCCTTGTTGTCCACGACCATGCTGGGTTCAAGGGCGTTCCCAGCGGCGTCGCTGAAGGCCATCAGGTAGTCGCTGTTGCGCGGCAGCTTCTCGCCAACCCAGATGCCCGGCCACGACCGCGCCTCCTCGGCGAAGTCCAGTTCCTCCTTTTTCCCGACACGGGCCACCTTCGCCATTTCTGCTTCGAGCTGTTGATTGCGGTCGCGGAGGCCAACAATCTCTTGGAGGTAGTCTTTTCCCTGGCGGGCGAGGTCGTTCGCCTTTGCCTTCTCGCTGCTCAGCGCAGCCTCAAGCTCGGCTCTCGCCCTGGCGACCTCGGCCTTCTTCTGCTCGTCCGCCAGCCTCTGCGCGGCCTCAAGCTCGGCAATCCGCTTGGTCAGTGCGGCAAGCTGCTTCTGAAGCTCCTTCTCGGCAGCCAGCCGCTCCTCCTGCCTGGTGTTGTCGAGCGTGGCGGAGGCGTTCTTTTCGAGTCCCTTCAGGCGACCGGCAAGCTCGCTCTTCTCGGCCTGAAGCTTCTGGAACTCGGCATTGTGCTTGCCCGTGACCTCGGCGACCCGCCTTGCCAGCTCTGCGTCGAACTTCGACCACCGCGCCTGCTCGGCATCCTTCTTCTTCAGGATGAGGCGGATGGCCTCCTCAGCGCTTGGCTGGGCTACGCGGGCGTAGTCTTTCATTCCCAGCCGTTCAAGCAATTCCGTGCGGCTGAGTTCGCCCTTGCCGAGGCACAGCGGGCATTCGATGGCCTCGGGGAGGGCGGGTGTGGAATCTGTCATAAGCGCTTGCCTCCAATAAGAAGATGTGCCTTGGGACCGCTGCACGCCATCGGCCGCCTAAAGGCCAGAGGCCCGGCTAGATTGGCTGCCATCACCGGACCCGCACCATCCCTGCCGCCTTCAGTTCGCCATAGGTCGACTGGAGCCAATCCTTGACAGCCTCGCTTGCAGGAACTCCGAGGGGGCCAAGCTGTGCGTGACCCGCGTGGCCAGGCCGTCCCAGTCGTCAGCTTCAATCAGCTTGCCGCAGGGCACGCACGCCTTCCACTCTGGGGTGAAGCGGTGCTCCTGGAGCAGAGGGCCGCTTTCCATAAACGCCCGCGTCCGCACAGTGCTGCTGTCTGCCGTCCGGTACGTCCTTGCCGGGCAAGGGGCGTTGCAGAAATCGCAGTTGGTCATTTGGGGAACGTCGGCCATAGCCCTTCATTCGGAATCCTGCGAGCGAGAATCGAGTGTTTGCCGCCCGCCGGAACCGGCAAGATAACCCTTTACATTTCAATCCTGGCGGCGGCCCTGGGACGGGAGGTTTTTCGCTCACCTGCCGCCAGCCGCATGCGGACTGTGCCGTAGCCGACCCCGAGCTTTTCGGCGATGCTGCGGAGGCTGCGGCCCTCGGCCTTCATGCGGGCGATGCCGTCAAGGTCTACGACACGGCGTGGACGGCCAAGCTGCTTCCCGTTGCGCCGGGCGTTGTGGAGCCCCGCCCTCACCCTCTCCTGGATGAGCGCCCGCTCGAACTCCGCCATTGCCCCTATGATTTGGAACATCAACCGCCCCGAGGGTGTGCTCAGGTCGAGATTGTCCTTCAAGCTGGCGAACGTCACGCCGTAGGCGTCAAGGTCGGCGAGGGCATTGACCAAATGCCTCAGCGACCTGCCGAAGCGGTCAATATTCCACACCAGGACGATGTCAAACTGCCGCCGACGGGAATCGCCCATGAGGCGGTTCAGCTCAGGGTGGGACTCCTTCGAGCCGGACACGCCCTCATCAACATATTCCCCCGAAATTTGCCAGTTACGGCGGGATGCGTACTCACGCAACTCAGCCAACTGCATTTCGGGGTGCTGACCGTTGAGGGTAGAGACTCGGGCATAGAGTGCGACTCGCATAATCCTATTGTTCTCCCTTCCTCCACCCCTTGAGGCCAGGCAATCGGCTGGCGTTTAGGGCGTCCCCGGCTGAATGTCGCCGTCTTCGGAAAATTATTAGAGCGCCTCCTTAAGGCTCAAGGATGGGTTCGGATCAATCAAGCGCAGCCTTCCGGTTCCTGCCAGGATCGGCCGCATCATGGGGGGCTTGGTTGGGAGGGGTGTTGCACACCCATAATATACCTAGCGGAGCCGGGTCTTCTGAAGGAAAAGTGAGCCTTTCGGCCAAATGATGACCATCTACACCCTGCGGCAAGCCAGCCGGCGCTCGTAGAGGATCGGACAGTGGTCAAACGTCAATGTCAAGTTCTTCTACTACGCCGGCCCCATGCAGGAAGCGTGTTTGAGGCTGATGGGGAAGAAGCTGCTGGTTTCGCTGGCGATGGAAGGGAAGTTCGCGAGCGACGGCCTGCAGGCGATTGACGAAGGTGATGACATCCTGATGGCGATGGCCAGGGAGCTGGTGACTGAGAAGGGGATCGGCGAATCAGCCGACGCCGTGTGGAGACTATTCCGTTCTCGGAATAGCTTCCAAACCGAGCCAGCACACGAAAATGCAGCATAAAGTATTCTGGATCTTCATAATTCTCCTTTCGAGAATAGCCGCAAGCCGGTCAAAACAAGAATCCTCACTGGGCCAGCCCGAGGCCACGGGGCCCAGGAAACGCCCGCCACGACGCTATTGAGTTTGGTTTCGACGAGCTTGGCCCATACCGGCTTCATGTACTCTAGGCTGGTGGCGCTGTTGTTGAGCAGTTCTCCCGCCAGCGCCAAGAACGGCTTGCCGTGCACGATCAGTTGGGTGACCGTACCCTGCTTCAGCAAATGAGGAATGTCCGAAGCAAAGGTGGCTGAGACCGATCTGCCGTTGCTCTGACTCGCGGCGAGGGCGAGAGAGCACGTGAGAGTGGAGTAAATCAAAGTGACAATCCCCTAGTCTAGGTAGATAACCTCTTCACTCAGGCAGCTACAATCCTACGCTGATCGTCTGTTGCAGCTTGACTTCGGCCGAGGAGGCGCCCACCATCAGGTTGACTTTCTCGTCCTCCACCACCCACTGTTCCTTCGCCGCATCCCAGTAGGCAAGGTCCTTTGCCTTAAGCGTGAGTTGGACGGTCTTCGTCTCGCCCGCTTTCAGGGCGAGGCGCTGGAAGCCCTTGAGCTCCTTGATCGGCCGATCGACCCTGGAGCCCATATGCTTTACGTACAACTGGACAACCTCCTGCCCGTCCCGCTTGCCCGTATTGCGGACCTTCACGCTGACGGTGACCTGGCCGTCCTTGGCCAGACGCGCAGTATGGGCGCGGAGGTTCGAGTAAGCGAACGTCGTGTAACTCAATCCGTAGCCGAACGGATACAGCGGCTCACCCTTGAAGTACATGTACGTGCGGCCGTGGCGGATGTTGTAGTCCATCATGGGCGGCAAATCGTCGATCGACTTCACCCAGGCCTGGACCAGACGCCCGGCGGGGTTGTAGTCGCCGAACAGAACGTCGGCCAGAGCGTTGCCCTCCTCCTGGCTGTTGTGGGCCATGTGAACGATGGCGGGCACATTTTCCTGCGCCCAGTTGATGGTGAACGGGAAGCTGGCCTTGATCACCACAATGGTCCGCGGATTGGCCTTGTAGACATCCTTGATCAACTGGTCTTGCTCGGGCTGCAGGTCGATGGACCTGCGGTCGATGCCTTCCTTGCCGTCGCTGAGGGCTTCGCACTGGCCCCAGCCGGCATCGCAGGTCGGGTGGTTGCCGATGACGACGATGGCGACATCGGAGGCCTTGGCCGCTTCGACCGCCGCGTTGTTGTCGTTGTTGAGGGCGAAGTTCACCTTGACGCCGGGGCCGACCTTACTCTTGATTCCATCGAGCGGAGTAATCGCATAGGGGAACTTGCCGCTGTACCAATCCCAGGCGACGTCGTTGGACCGCTGGCCGACAACCGCGATGGACTTCAGCTTGGACTTATCCAGAGGCAGCAGATTGTTCTGGTTTTTCAGGAGCACAACCGCCTCTTGCGTCACCTGGCGGGCCAGCAGCTTGTTCTCGTCCCTCGTCCAGGGCTCCGGACCGTCTTTGATCTTGGTGTAGGGGACCATCTCGGGAGGATCGAGCAGTCCGAGCTTGATCATCACCCGGAAGCTGCCTCTCATGACCTCCTCGAGGTCGGCCATGGTGAGCAGGTTCTTCCGGAGGGCCTGTGTGATGGCGTCCTCGGAGACGCCGTCGAGGAACTGGTTGATACCGATCTTGACCGCACCCGCCGCGGCCGTGGGCAGGTCCAGATAGTACTTGTGACCCCTCACCATACCGTCGAGAGCGCCCGCGTCCGTGACAATGATGCCGTTCACCCCCCACTCCTTGACGGTGATCTCCTTCAAGATCGGCTGGGCGGTCAAGCACCACCGGTCTTCCCACCCTTCTGTTCCTGTGGACGACGCGGAAAGATGATCCTGATGGCTTGAGGGAATAGGCAGGGAAAAACCAGAGAATGGACGACGGGCGGTCAGATCCGCAGCTCACGTCCTCGTGTCTGCGGGAACCCCAAGCAAGGACTCCGGGGGCCGCTCCAACCGGTGAAAAGGATTCCCTTGCATGCCAGCGCTGACAAGTTTCCGGACTACCGAAACTACTATATGGGGGGATGCTTGTTGATACAAGCAAATCTCACCCCCCCTAGAAGTTTCAAACGAAAGCGAAGGTAGATTCCATGAACGATGAGAAGCAACTTAAGGACAAGGAGGACGGCAGCGTCAACTTGGGACGGCATCAGGCCCAATGCAGCATCTGTTTGTCCTCCTATCGCCAGCAGATTGATGAGCTTTTTGTTGATTGGGCCAGTCCCTCTCTTATTGCCGAGCAATACAATGGCCTTAGTCGCGATTCCCTGTATCGGCACGCTCACGCCTGCGACCTTTTCAGCAAACGCAAAAAGAATATCGGGATGGCTCTCGAGAAGATAATCGAGAGAGTGGACAATTTGCCCATGGCTGGTTCGCAAGTAGTCTCCGCCATTCAGACATACGTGAAACTCAACAGCCCGGGGAAGGGAACAGAGTGGGCGAAAGGGACGAACCCTAAGGAACTGTTTGAGCGTATGTCGAAAGAAGAACGAGAAGGGTTCGCCCGAGATGGCTCGCTTCCGGACTGGTTTTCAAACGGGATAGGCGCAACACTAAGTGACAGTCAGGAGGGTGAAAAGGAGAGCCAAGTCACTGAAACCAAACGGTTGCAGTAGCGGGCAAGGTGCAACAGATTCTCTCCCCTAACCGAGAGATTTTCCGCTGTGTTCAGCAGCGTCAAGGGGCCTATAGATAGCCTCGCGGATGGTGGGGACGGAGCGCTGGCGGGGGGAACTGCCTGGAACTTATGCGCGCGGATTTTCTGGCGGGGGGGAGAGGAGTCTTCGCCCGAGGAGACCTGGATGGTGATTCACCGCCTTGTCCATCTGCTGCCGCGGGAGTATCCGGCGCGTCTTCCGCAACTGACTCGCGTGGGCGGGCCTCGGCGCTATGGGGGCGGCCTGACCCAAAAACCTTGTGAAAACTCAAATCTGCCAGGTATGTTGTGGGTAGGGGACAGGAATGAGGAGCGGCGCAGGATGGTGGGATACAAGAGCTTTGAAGCTTACCTAGAGGAGAAGTTTCCCGACTCCCGGAGGAAGGCCTATTACCTCATGTCGATCCATGACCACCTACCGCAAATTCCGGCGCCCGAGATCGAAGAACTGGGCTGGTCAAAGGCGTTGGAACTGGCGAAAGTGGCGAGGGTGAGCGCGCAGCCTGGAAAAGAGGAAGCGGTGGGCAACGATCCAACCGACGGACTGCAACATTTGCAAAGCTCTGATGGCGAAACTCGCCGCGGGCATCGGAGGGATCTTGGCGGCCAGCGCTCCACATAAGTCGGCGGCCTGCTTTTGGAAGCGGCGAATCCAGAACTGGCCGCGCTGGTAAGGCATGTGGGGTTGCGAGGCCGCCGCCGCGGCAGCCAGGAGAGTCCGGCCCTCCAACAGACGAGCCACGAGAAAGAGAGCCATCACCGAAACACTGAAGCGGAGATAGGGCAAGGCGAACTCTGGCAACAGAGAGACGGTGCGCTGACAGCCGCGGCACAAATAGCGGCGAACGCGCAGGAAGCCATCAAAGTTCACCTCCACCAGGGTTCGGCGGTAGAAGCCTTGAGCGCACAAAGGCCGCCTCGCCTCGCACTGCGGGCAATGATCGGGCCGGTAACGATCGGGATCGGCAATCGCTTCGTCATACTGCTGGAGGGAGCCGGAGAACGGGTGTAGGATTTGCACAGGGTCCTCCCTGGAGTGACAAGACTCCCGGGTTGGTCTACGGAACGGAGGGCTCTTCGACTGGGTAAACTTACAGAGCCCTCCGGCCTTCCCCAATCCTACAGCCGAACTCAAGAATCACAGGAATATGAGGGAACAGAGAAGCTACGCCGCGCCACCCGCCGGAGCTTCACATTAGGCTCCGGCGCTGAGGCACGGCTGCTTCCACTCAGGCGGGACTCAATCTGAGAAAAAAGGCTTCCTAAGAGGGAGAATAATGCGAGGCGTTACATTATGTTCCAGGTGGAGATCATATGCTCCACTGGAAACTGAAAGCGTAGCACGACCTATTGAGTGCTTTGGGCAGGCAGGGTTTACACCTTGCCTGCCTTCTTGCCCACGAAAGCAGTGGAGGAGTGGCGCACAAACGATTCACGTGTGCTGCTCGTGACACCTCAAACCCGTGTGTAAGCATTCCGTCGGCTGGGAACACCGCGGGGGAGAGGCTGTAGTGGCAAAATCCGGGGGCAAGGCGGAGGCGCCGAATGGTCGCGGAGGACCTATGTTCTGTGCAAGAAACAGGGCTGCTCACCGTTGTCGAGCTAGCGGCATGCCTCAAGTGTAGCCCTAGCTTTATCTACCGCAGACTCAACCCGAGTCACCCTCAGTACATTCCGTCTACCCGTCTTACGCCTACCGATATTCGGTTTGACGGCCGGATTGTTCCCGACTTGCTAGTACCGCAGGAAAGCAGTACAGCTCCCAGGTTGGACTCGGCGGGCCGAGGAGGAGTGAAAATGACTCGACGCCGGGATCGGCAGGGCAGCCTCCGTGTTAAAGACGGAAGCTGGTGCGTTCAGTGGACAGAAGCAAACCACCGTCCTTCACACAGCCTAGGACGGGTGAAAGACCTCACGAAGAGCGAAGCACAGAAACTCAAACGCGAATGGATGAGGAAACTGAATGGTCGTCGTGAAGTCGCCGGAAACTCGCACACCTTAGCGGGCTTCTGGCGTGAGCACTTTTACGGCGAAGAGAAGCACGAAACAAAGCACGAACTGAAAGACAAAAGACCCAGTACGGTGCGCGACATGAGATGGGTGATGCGAAACATATGGATCCCACGGTTTGGCGCACGCCTGCTCGACAGTTTAGGCACTGCGGAGGTCCAGAAATACCTTGACAGCCTCAACCTCAACAGAAGAACCGCCGCGAAATACCGGGCGTGCCTGTCGAGTGTATTGTCGTCGGCTATTCGACTTGGCCACGGCTTGACATACAATCCCGCTCGCTTTGTCAAACTATCGGCCGAGGGCCCCGAAAAGTCCTATGTCATGCCAACCGCTGAGCAGGTTGTCGCCATCCTGGACGGGTTGAAAGACCCCCGTCATAAGATGGCCTGGCAACTGGCGGCCTGGTTGGGGAGCAGGAGTGGGGAACTGCGCGGACTACGCTGGGAGTCAATCGTCTGGGAACACAATACCATCTTGATCCGCGAATCGATCTGGGAAGGGAAAAGCATGCTACCCAAAACCAAGAAAGGTTATCGGAAGATCGTGCTTACCGACGAACAGATGCAGGTACTGCGGGAGTACGAAGCGCAGAACTTTCCGGATGCTCAGCCCACCGATTGGGTGCTCCCTGGCAAACGTGGCAGGCCAATCGACCTGGGCTGGCTAATGTCCAAGCACATCAAGCCGCTCGCGCACAAGTTCGGCATCCCAGAACTTCACTGGCACGCTCTGCGACACCTGAACAATTCGCTCATGCTGAACGAGGGCGTGGATATGAAGACTCGCATGGACCGACTGGGACACATGCAGGACCGTGTGAACATCATCTATTCGCACGCCGGGGATCAGGCTCAGCTAGAGGCTTCGGAAGCGGTTTGGCAGAAACTCAAAGCGGCGGGTTCAGAACGCAATCACCCGCCCGCTGCCGCTTAAAGTAGCCGGAAAAAGTAGCCGGGAAAAGGGGGTTCGCTGTAAGTCCTTGAAAAGATGGTAGGCCTGGAGGGATTCGAACCCCCGACCCACGGTTTAGGAAACCGTTGCTCTATCCTTCTGAGCTACAGGCCCATCAATGAATTACCCTCTTATGGTGGCATACTGATTGCCTATTCGCAACCGGCAATGACTTGATTTATTTCCGACCTGGTGGTTCTGTTCATAGATGTGGGCAGATTCGAACGCTCAGGGCAGCTCTTGGTCGCGTGTCGGAATATCGACCAACACCCCCCTCACCCCTCGCCTCGGCGGGAGGACCCGGAAAGAGTCTGTGATAGGCTGATTATTGCGGCCTTTCCACAACGTAATCTATTGGATCTTGGTTCTTGATTGGAGTTTTCACGCACACTCCGAAGCGGGCAGAAGGTACCCCGGGCTCGCAATCACCTGATGAGCTCAACCGGGGATCTGTTCGAGGCAGCAGGTTATCAGAGCTACCCACCAGCAACTGGTGGAGAGGTCGTTTAGGGCGTAATTCCTGGACCCGAAAGTGTGGCTGGCGGAATCGACAAACCAAGTGCTGTGGTAAGTGATCACCAGCCGCACACACATTCCCCACACCACGAACGGCCAGCCGCCGAGCCAGTAGAGAAGCTCAGCTTGGCTCACTCTTCTGATAGTGCTGACTGCCCTAAACCTGTCTGGAATCAGAGGGAGGACCCCTGCACGACGTAATCCCTCACCACAGAGGCAGGAAACTCTAACCCACTACCGACCTCATTCTGTGAGGGGCTGGGGATTAATGCGCACACTTCACCGTCAAGACCGAGAATCTCTTCCCTTGGCGAGCCTATTTACTGCCCGGGTCTTCAGGTGAGAATGCTCCCGGCAGTCTGCAATCCGCCGGGAGCGGCCGCCTTGCTGAGTTACACTCGCTCGACGTCTGCGGCTTGCAACCCTTTCGGGCCGGTTTTCACTTCAAAGCTGACTCTTGCGCCTTCTTCTAACGACCGGTATCCGTCGCCAATAATAGCTGAGAAATGGACGAATACGTCCTCCCCGCTTTCGCGCTGGATGAACCCGTAACCTTTTGCGGAGTTAAACCACTTGACTGTACCTTGTTCCTTCATGCTGCCTTGTGTCCTTGTTGGATTGGAATTGCAATTTGTGAAGACGGCAACGGCGGGAACGCCCGACGATCCGCTGTAACACCACTAGTCGAAAGGCCCGAAGGTAGTTGGGTCGTCCCTCGTAGCTCTTTCGAGACTCGTCGGAATTACAACAACAAACTGCAAGTCCAGCCTAGCATTCTTTGGTAGGGATTGTCACCACAAAAAGCATTGGATTTCTGCCCTGAAGATTCGGCTGGGGCACGGGCAGGCGGCGCCGACCTGAACACGGGGTCGCACCCGCCCATGGGCAAGGCCAAGACCCGAGATACAGGGGCGTAACAGCCATGCTACGGTGGAAGGACACGGGGAGACGGCGATGCCCCGGCGGAATGACATTGTGGCGACAGGGCGACTTTCGCGCGCGATCGAGGTGGCCGGTCCGGCTCGGGCGGCTGGGATCCTGATTGGACATTTGAAATGCAGATTTCAGATGGCAAAACGGGGCGACAAGTCATAGGGCGGTGGGAGCGCCTCGCGCCCCGGCAGGTTCGGGGGCAGGTGTGATGCGGGTCCCGGCCATGCCATGCAAGGCTTCGGGGAGGTTTTCAGGGGAAGTGATGATGACCAGCTTGCCCCCGCGATCGAGGTAGGCCAGCGCAGCCTCGATCTTCGGACCCATGCTGCCGGAGGGGAACTGGCCTTCGCGCAGGTAGCGGCGGGCTTGGGTGGCACTCAGGCACTCGATCTGCCGCTGCTCAGGTGTGCTGTAGTTCAAGGCCACCTGTGCGACGCCGGTGGAGATGAGAAATAACTCTGCTTCAAGCTCCCAGGCAAGCAGGGCCGAGGCGCGGTCCTTGTCGATCACGGCGTCAACACCCACCAAGCGATCGCGCCGGAAGACCACGGGGATTCCTCCCCCGCCGCAGGCAATCACCAGCGCGTCACCCTGCAGGGCCGCTTGAATGGCCGGGAGTTCCATGATTTCTTTCGGTTCCGGGGAGGGCACGACGCGGCGATAGCCGCGACGCGCGTCCTCCACCATCTGCCAACCCAGGGTACGACGGCGGCGCTCGGCTTCATCCTGGTTGTAGAAAGGGCCCACGGGCTTGGTGGGGTTGCGGAAGGCCGGGTCTCGCGGCGAGACCAACACTTGGGTTACCATCGTCACCACCGGGCGCCTCAGGCCGTGGCGCGGCAGGGTCTCCTGCAGCGTTTGCTGCAACAGATAACCGATACTCCCCTGGGTTTCAGCCACGCAGGCATCCATGGGCAGCGGCTCCACCTGGCTGGCAGCGAGTTCCGAGCGCAGCAGTGCGTCGCCCACCTGAGGTCCGTTGCCGTGAGTGACTACCGTACTGTAGCCGGCAGCCATCACCGCGGCAATGCCCTCACAAGTTGTCTGGAGGTTGCGTCGTTGTTCCTCGAGGGTGCCCTTCTCGCCGGGTCGGATCAGGGAGTTACCGCCAATGGCCACGACAGCGATGGGCATAGCCGTCTCTCAAGACAGGAGCGCCAGGAGAATCGCCTTCTGGATGTGCAAGCGGTTCTCAGCCTGGTCATAGACAATGGAACGCGGTGAGTCCATGACCTCGTCCGTCACTTCCTGGCCGCGCCGCGCCGGCAGGCAGTGCATGAACAGAGCTTGAGGTCCCGCGTTGCGCAACAGTTGGCAGTTCACTTGGTAAGGGCGGAAGACGCGCAGGCGAGTGTCCGCCTCATCCTCCTGGCCCATGCTGATCCAAACGTCAGTGTAAACTGCGTCCGCGCCGGCAACGGCTTCGTTGGCATCGTGAGTGAGCGCGACGTCTCCGCCTTCGCGTTTGGCGTCCGCCACAACGGAGCGGTCCGGCTCGTAGCCCGCAGGGGTAGCGATGCGCATGCGCACTCCCAGCCTTGCGGCGCCATAAATGAGGGAATGGGCAACGTTGTTGCCGTCGCCTACCCAGGCAAGTGTTTTCCCCTCCAACGGGCCCTTGTGCTCGAGCAGCGTCAGGTAATCTCCCAGCGCCTGGCACGGATGCTCAAAATTCGAGAGACCGTTGATGACCGGAATCGAAGCGTTCTCCGCCAACTCCATCACGGTCTGATGAGCGAACACGCGGGCCATCACCGCATCCACCCAACGCGAGAGGTTACGCGCCACATCCTTCACTGACTCTCGCTTCCCGAGCCCGACTTCCTGCGGGCCAAGGTAAAGGGCCTTGCCTCCCAGTTGCTCCATGCCAACCTCGAACGTCACGCGCGTCCGCAGGCTGGGCTTCTCGAAAAGCATGGCCAGGGTCTTGCCCTCCAAAGCGCTCCTGAACCGGCTCGGCTGGGCCTTCACGCGCTGGCCCAGTTTGAGCAGGAACTCAATCTCTGCGGGAGCCAGGTCATGTAAGGAAATCACGTGCCGATGCGGCAGTGTGGAGGGCCGTGAAAGGGGTGAAGTCTCCTTATCGCCCTGGGTTACAACCTTGAGCCTGCGCATGGCGAAGTCCTTTCTTCAGTTCTCCAGAACACCACCCCTTAATCCCCTCCTCACTGAGGAGGGGATTAAGGGGTGGTGCCCTCAGGCGAGCCTTGCTTTTCCAGGCGACTCATGGCGCCGTGCCAGTCTCGCCCATGCCATCTAGCAAGAAGCAAGAGGTGGGCCAAGCCGGCAACATTCGCCGGTCTCAACGCGTAACTTGTTGATTTCCCGTATGCTAGCGTCGCCTGAGGTGCAAGGATTGGGTCATTTCGGCAGAAATCTGTGGGTTATTACACTGCTTGAATAGCCGGGGAGAGGCGCGACAAGATGCATTTCGAGTGATTGCCAACAGCCGGACGGGCATTGAATTTGTAACAGGCTACTGTCAGTCGCGCAAAGCGAGCCGCTCCTTTGCCGTTACAGCCCTTTTGGATCAACCGACACTGTGGCGCCGTTGCCGTTCTGTTCTGCAAAAATCCTTGCCATGGTGGGGAGTTCTTTGGCTTCGGCCTTGTGTTCGGAAGCCGTCAACCACTTCTGGAAGGAATCCAGGTAGGTGTAGTAGACCGGCGTGATGTAAAGCGTGATGAGTTGGGAGACCATCAGTCCGCCCACTACAGCGAGACCAAGCGGGCGGCGGGACTGGCCTCCGGCGCCGAACCCGAGCGCGATGGGAAGGGTACCCATGAGCGCTGCCATAGTGGTCATCATGATGGGGCGGAAGCGGATGAGGCAGCCTTGGTAGATTGCCTCGAGCGGGCTCTTCCCCTCCCTGCGCTCCGCCACGATGGCGAAGTCAATCATCATGATGGCGTTCTTCTTCACGATGCCGATGAGCATGATGATGCCGACGAAGCCGTAGAGGTTCAGGTCCAAGTGGAAAAGTCGCAAGGTGATTAATGCTCCCAGCGCCGCCGACGGCAAACCGGAAAGAATGGTGAGCGGGTGGATGAAGCTTTCGTAGAGAATGCCCAGCACCAAGTAAATCACCAGGAGAGTTGCCAGAAGCAGAATCCCGAGACCGGTGAGCGAAGACTCATACTGCTGCGCAGTGCCCTGAAATGTGGCACTGATGCTGGCAGGCAGGGTATTTCGCGCCAGTTCTTCGACGCGCGTCACGGCCTCTCCGAGCGAGACACCCGGCTTGAGGTCGAAGGAAAGGGTGACCGAGGGAAGCTGGCCGGAATGGTTCACAGCCAGGGGACCCAAATCCTGTGTCAGCTTGGAGACGGAATCCAGCGGGACGAGTTGGCCGGTATTCGACCTGATATAGAGCATCGAGAGGGCCTCGGGGTCCATCTGATACTGGGGCATGAGTTCGGCGATCACCCAGTATTCGTTGTTGGGGGCGTAGATGGTGGAAACCAGCCGGGAACTGTAGGCCGTCGATAGCGCATCCTCGATCTGGTAGGCCGAAACACCCAGTGCCAGGGCTTTGTTCCGGTCGATCACGACGTTTACCTGCGGGTTGCTGACCTGCAGGTCGCTGTTCACGTCCTGGAGCCCAGGCAATTGGCGCATCTTCATTTCGAGATCGGCGGCGTCTTTGTAAAGCTCTTTGGTATCCGGGCCCTCAACGGTGAACTGATAAAGGCTCTTCGTCAGGCGACCGCCAATCTGAATGGGCGGGGGATTCTGCATGAAGGCCATGACGCCGGGGAGCGACATCATTCTCGGGCGCAGCTCGTTGATCACGTCATCCGTGCTGATGTAGCGAAGGTTGGGATCGCGCTTGCCGCCAGGAAGGCGCAGAAGATGCCTGATCGAATCGCTCATATCCTGGCTCGCCGAGGGGCGATCCTTCAAGTGGACGAAGAACAAGCCGGAGTTGCCGCCAAAACCCGGGAGACCCGCGCCGGCCAAAGACATCACGTCCGAAACATTGGGATCGTCCTGGATGATCTTCGTCA
>Ga0208692_1000483_pt1 | contig 29370 bp, 24 predicted proteins | sample June2015DPH_20_1_3_FD_184721 | JGI IMG/M metagenome (GOLD analysis project Ga0208692, IMG submission 184721) | Peatland microbial communities from SPRUCE experiment site at the Marcell Experimental Forest, Minnesota, USA - June2015DPH_20_100... | ecosystem: Environmental > Terrestrial > Soil >... | reverse complement strand
GCCTTTCAGCGCGAGGAGGATCTGCTCGAGGTACGGCTGGGGGAGCCCGGTCCGTTCGGCGATGTCGCGCACCGAGGTCGGTGTGACGCCGTCGTCGCGCAGTGCGAGCGACAAAAGAGCCCGGCAGGCGTAGTCACCGCGCGTGGAAACCCTCACTTGGCACATGGTACGGCGCCTCGGAGTGCCGTCGTATGCTCTCGCGCGTGACAAGGTCGCCGGCGTCTTCTGCTGGCGGCGCGGCGACGTGGGTGGTTGGCGGGGGCACCGACGAGCCACTCCGCCCGGACTACGGCGGGGCGTGTCTCACCGAAGTCGTCCCGACGCTGCTCCGGCTCGACGCCCTGCGCCAGCACAGCGAGATCCCGGGTTGGCTGCCCGCGCCGCTCGTCGACGCGACCCGGGTCGTCCTCCTTGTGCTCGACGGGCTCGGGGCCGAGAGCCTCGCCGCGCACCGTGCGGTGACGCCGACGATGTCCGCGATGGCGGCCGCGACGATCACCTCGGTCGCCCCGACGACCACGGCGACCGCGCTCACGTCGCTCACCACGGGGCGGCCCCCCGCCGACCACGGTGTGCTCGGTTACCGGTTGCGGACCGGGGACACGGTGCTCAACGTGCTGCGGTGGACGACGGGCGCCGGCGACGCCCGCGCCGAGATCCGCCCGCGAGCCTTCCAGCAGATCGAGCCGTTCCTCGGTCGGCACGTCCCGGTCGTCTCGCGCGCCGCGTTCGCCGGTTCGGGCTTCTCACAGGCGCACCTGGCGGGCACCGAGCTCTCCGGCTGGCGGGTGAGCTCGTCGATCGGCGTGTTCGTCGAGCGGGCGCTCGTTGCGGGCGAACCGTTCGTCTACGCCTATTACGACGGGATCGACAAGGTCGCCCACGCCGAGGGGCTCGGGGAGTGCTACGCGGCCGAGCTCGCCGCCGTCGACCGGCTCGTCGGCGACCTCGCCAACCGGTTGCCGGCCGGCTGCGCCCTCGCCGTCACCGCGGACCACGGCCAGGTGGAGACGGCGTCGCCGCCGGTCACGATCGACCCCGCCCTGCTCGAAGAGGTGACCGGCCTTTCCGGAGAGGGGCGTTTCCGCTGGCTCCACGTGCGCCCCGGGGCGACCGACGAGGTGGCGGCGGGCGCCCGCGAGCTCTACGGAGGGGTCGCCTGGGTGCGCACCGTCGACGAGATCGACCGTGCCGGCTGGTTCGGCGGGCCGCTCTCGGACGGTTTCCGCCGGCGCGTCGGCGACGTCGCCCTCGTCGCCCGGGGGCCGGTCTCCTTCGCCGACCCTGCCGACCCCGGTGACCTGCGATTGGTGGCGCGACACGGCTCGCTCACCTCGTCCGAGGCGCTGGTGCCGCTCCTCGCCGTACGGCCGTGAGGATCTACTCCCGCCGGGGCGACGACGGGACGACGTCGGTGCGCGGCGGGGGTCGGATCCCGAAGTCCGACGCCGTCGTCGAGGCCCTCGGGGCGCTCGACGAGGCCCAGGCGGCGCTCGGTGTGGCGCGGGCCGCGTGCGACCGCCAAGGCGGCGTCGCCGATCTCCTCGTCGGCCTCGAGCGCGGCCTGTGGACCGTGATGGCGCAGGTCGGGGTTGCTGTGGGGAAACGCCGACGGGGATCCGAGAACGAAGTGACGCCGGCGATGGTCGCCGCCCTCGAGGCGGCGATCGACGAGCGCGCGGCGCGGCTCGGGGAGATCGACGGTTTCGCCGTGCCCGGTGAGAACCCGCTCGCCGCCGCGCTCGACGTCGCGCGCACGGCCGTGCGGCGGGCCGAGCGCCGCCTCGTCGCGCTCGACTCCGCGCCCGGGCTCGTGATCGCCTATGTGAACCGGCTTTCAGACCTGTGCTGGGTGCTCGCCCGCGCGAGCGAAGATGGTTACCTGCCCGCCCGTGAAGAAAGGGACCGACCACGATGACCGTCGAGATCGAGAGCGCACCGACCTGGCCCGCAGACGCACAGGTTCGGGCACGGCCGGTCTTTTGTGGTCTCGTCGCACCCGACGGTTCGGAGATCGCCGACGCGCCGCTCGCCGCGCGCCAGGGATTCACCGGTGCCCTCGGGGAGACCGCGTCGCTCGAGCGGAGCGACGGCGCCGCCGAGATCCTCGTCGGGATGGGGGAGCCCGCCGAGCTCGACGGCGAGGCGTTCCGCCGGGCGGGCGCGGCACTCGCCGGGGCGGCCGCGCACTGCGAGTCGGCGGCGTTCGACCTCTCGGGGCTCGCCGGGGGCAAGCTCGCCGCGGTCGGGCGCGCCCGCGCGCTCGCCGAGGGGGTGCTGCTCGCCAGCTACCGGTTCGGGCGGCTGAAGAGTGATCCGAAGTTGCCGGCCCTCGCCCGGCTCGTGCTCGTCGGCCCGGAGCCGGCCGCGGTCGGAGACGGCATCGCACAAGGCGTCGCGGCGGCCGGGGCGGTCGCCTTTACGCGGGACCTCGTGAACTCACCGGCGGACGAGCTGACGCCGGCGGCCTTCGGCGAGCTCGCGACCGAGCACGGCGCCGCCGAGGGGTTCTCCGTCTCCGTCTGGGAAGCCGAGCGGATCGCCGCCGAAGGTCTCGGTGGCCTGCTCGGTGTGGCGCGGGGATCCGCCGAGCCGCCCCGCCTCGTGCGGGCCGAGTACGAACCGGCTTCGACCCCCGTGGCGACCGTCGCGCTCGTCGGCAAGGGGATCACCTTCGACTCCGGGGGTCTTTCGCTAAAGACCGCCGATTCGATGGAGACGATGAAGTACGACATGAGCGGCGCCGCGACCGTGCTGGCCGTCGTCGGCGCCTGCCGGCGGCTCGGCGTCGGCGCGCGGGTGGTCGCTTTCATGCCGATGACGGAGAACATGCCCGGCGGCCGGGCGATCAAACCGGGCGACGTCGTGCGGATCCGCAACGGCAAGACGATCGAGGTCGTGAACACGGATTGCGAGGGCCGGCTCGTGCTCGCCGACACGCTGTGTCTCGCCGCGGAGGAGTCGCCGGACGCGATCGTCGATCTGGCGACGCTGACGGGTGCCGTCGTCGTGGCGCTCGGCCGGCGGATCGCCGGCCTCATGGGCAATGATGACCGCATCGTCGCGGCGGTCGAGCAGGCGGCGGGCCGCGCCGGGGAGGCCGTCTGGCGCCTCCCGCTTCCTTGGGCGTACCGGTCGGCCTACGAGTCCGAGATCGCCGATCTGAAGAACTTCAGCGTGGCCCGCGAGGCGGGTACCCTCGTCGCCGGGCTCATCCTCGAGGAGTTCGTGGGTGCGACGCCCTGGGCGCACCTCGACGTGTGTGGGGCCGCGTACTCGCAGGAGTCAACGGGCTACCTGCGCCGAGGGGGAACCGGTTTCGGCGTCCGGACCCTGCTCGAACTGCTCGAGTCGTATGTGCCGCTTGGGAGCCCCGCCGGGGCCGGTGCGGCAGGGAGAAAGGTGCTGCGATGAACCGCGACAGGATCTCCGGGAGGCGGCGCAGCCCCCGGAAGGCGGACGGTGGGGCCGACTCTGACGCCTCGGCGGCGGCGATGCTCGGTGCGGACGATTTCCCGTCGTTCGCTTCGTCGACCGCCGCACCGGCGGGGCCGACCGCGCCGGGCGAGCGGTCCGACGCCCCGCGCCGTCCGTACACGCTCGCGATCGACGCTGGCGGGAGCGGGCTGAAGGCGTCGGTGCTCGACATGGACGAGCACCTCGTCGCCAACCGGGTGAGCGTGCCGACGCCCTACCCGCTGCCGCCGGGGCGGTTCATCGCCACCCTCGCCGGTCTCGTCCGTCCGCTCCCGGCCTACGAACGCGTCGCGGTGGGATTCCCCGGAGTCGTGCGCGAAGGTCGGATCCTCACCGCCCCGCAGTTCGTGACCGAGCGGGGGCTCGGTTCGCGGATCGATCCGAAGCTCGTCGCCGCCTGGTCGGGGTTCGAGATCGCCGAGGCGCTCGAGGCCGAGTTCGGCAAGCCGACCCGGGTCGCCAACGACGCCGACCTCCAGGGGCTCGCGGTCGTTTCCGGAGACGGGCTCGAGTTCGTCGTGACGTTCGGGACCGGGGTCGGCACCGCCCTTTTCTACGCCGGCGTCGTCGTTCCGCACCTCGAGCTCGCCCACCAGCCGTTCCGCAAGGGCCAGACCTACAACCAGCAGCTCGGCGAGGCCGCGTTGCGGAGGATCGGCCCGAAAAGGTGGCGCCGGCGGGTCATGGAGGCGCTCGAGAACTTCCGGGTGCTCACGAACTTCGACCACTGCTACCTCGGCGGCGGGAACTCGCGCCACCTGCGGAGCAGCGTGAATGAGCCGTACACCGTGGTCGACAACCTGGCCGGGATCATCGGCGGCGTCCGGCTCTGGGACGACGCGCGCTCGATTGGGCGGCGGTAGGCGGGACCGGTCCGGGCGTTCCCGCTAGGGCTCGAGCCAGGCGGGCGCGGCGTCGAGCAGGAAACGGCTGACGGCGAGCGTGCGGTCGAAGGCGTCGCAGAGCAGCTCCTCGCCGGCGAGCACCCGGGCGAGCGAGACCTCCCGCCGGGCGACGATCGTCAGCCTCCGCACGGGGGGATCGGTCACCGATCCGAACGAGTCCGTGGCCGAGATCTCGAGCGGGAGTTCGATCCCGCCGACCCCGGCGAGGTCGATCGCGAGCCGCAGCAGGTCCGGTCCGTGGGGAAGCGGCGGGATGCCCCAGGTGAACGTCAGCGGGAAGGTCCACTTGTCCGGGGGTTCGGCGTCGTCCGGCAGCGCGACGACGGCGTCCTCGAAGTCGAGGAGCGCCCGCGGGTCGACCTCGAGCGCGAGGTGGAGGTCGATCGGCCCGCCGCAGCCCTCCTCGGGGTGGAGGTCGACCTCCCAGAACTGGCGCAGCGAGTAGGTCTCCACGAAATGGCGCTCGTCGTGCACGTGGAATCCGTGCTCGACGGCGTGATCCTTCAGCTCGGCGACGTAACCGGCGACGTCGATGACCGCCATCGGAGCGAGTGTAGGCGGCGGACCCTTCAGCGGAGTTGTCGGCAGGAGAGACCCATTCCGGAAGGCGTCGTTCGATGGCACCTCTGGCCAGCCGGTAACCTGCTGGCCGTGCAGGCCGAGGAGGTGCTCGCCACGCTGTCGGCGACGGCGTACGCGGTCGCCCGGGCGGTCGCCCGCGAGGAGGACTGGTCGCTGCCCGGCGCCCGCCCCGGCCAGTACCGCATCGACCTCGCCGCCGACGCCGCGGCGCTCGAGGTGCTCGTCGGCGCGGGTTTTGGCGTGCTTTCCGAGGAGAGCGGCGTGACGGAGGGCGATCGGCCGTTCCTCGCCGTCGTCGACCCGATCGACGGCTCGACGAACGCGGCGCGCGGCCTGCGCTGGTACGCGACGAGCATTTGCGTCCTAGACGAGCAGGGACCCTATGCCGCGCTCGTCGTCAACCAGGCGGACCATTCCTGTTACGAGGCGGTGCGGGGCCGAGGCGCGACCCGCGACGGCCGCCCGATCGCGCCGACCAAGATCACGTCGCTCGGGGACGCCGTCCTCGCCGTATCGGGCTACCCGTCCCAGGATCTCGGCTGGCGGCAGTTGCGGTCCTTCGGGGCGGCCGCCCTCGAGCTCTGTGCCGTCGCCGACGGGACGCTCGACGCCTTCGCCGAGTGGAGCCCGGCCGGCCTCGGCGTCTGGGACTACCTCGGCGGGATGCTCGTCTGCACCGAGGCCGGTGCGACCGTCGGCGAGGCGGGCGGGCGTGACCTTGTCGTCCGTTCGCACACCGAGCGCCGGAGCCCGGTCGCCGCGGGAACCACGGAGCTGCTCGGGGCACTGATCGCCGCTCGGGCCGGTTCGGCGCACCACAGGCGGCGCCTGTGAGCACCGACGCGCCGGCGGATCCCGGCGGCGGACCTCGGAGCCCGCTCGAGGTGTTGCTCGCGGTGCAGGACGCGGACTCGGCGGCCGACCAGCTCCGTTACCGGCGGGCCCGGCTTCCCGAGCGCGCCGCGCTCGCCGAGCTCGAGGTGAGACTCGATCGCGCGGCCACCGCCTCGGCGGAGCTCGACGTGCAACGCCGGGCCCACGAGGCGCGCCTTTCCGGGCTGGCGAACGAGGTGGACGAGGTCGTCGGTCGCACGACCCGGATCGACGACCGATTGCGCGCCGGCGAGGCGGCGTCGTTCCGCGATCAGGAGGCGATGGCGACGGAGATGGGAACGCTCGGGCGCCGCCGTGGCGAGCTCGACGACGAACAGCTGGTCGTGATGGAGGCGATCGAGGAGCTGGAGGCCGAACTCGGGCAGCTCGCCGCCGAACGGGGGGCACTCATGAGCGAGATCACCGCCGTGCGCGCCGCACTCGGGGTGGCCGAGACGGAGATCGACACCGAACTGGCGACGATCGCCATCCGTCGGGCTGACGCCACGGCCGCGGTGCCGACCGCGCTCCTCGACGAGTACGAGCGCCTGCGCGCCCGGCTCGACGGCGTCGGGGCGGCGCGGCTCGTGAACGGAACCTGCGACGGTTGCCACCTCAGCGCGTCGGCGGCCGAACTCGATCACATCCGTCGCGCGCCGCCCGACGAGGTCGTGCACTGCGCGCAGTGCGGGCGCGTCCTCTTCGCTTAAGAGCGGTCGCGGTTGGCGTCCCGCCCGCGCCGACTAGGTCGCGCGATGGCGGTCGCGTTCGTGGCGCCCCATCGCGTAGACGATCATCGCCGTGCAGCCGACGGCGAGGATGAGGGCGAGCCCGTAGGAGTAGCCGTAACGGAGGCCGAAGACGAGCCGACCGAGCAGTCCGCCGAGGATCGATCCGGCGATCCCGACGAGGATCGTCATCCCGATGCCCATCGGGTTGGGTCCGGGGACGACAAGCCGGCCGAGGGCGCCGATGACGAGGCCAGTGAGGACGATCTCGAAGACGAGCCGCAGCACGGTTGGAGTCTCGCGCGCCGAGCGGCCCGCGCCGTGTCGGCGGCGCGACGAGGCCGGGAAAGCGATCGGTCCGGGCACGGGGCCCGGACCGATCTTCGTTCCTCGTCCCCGGACGGCTTACGCCCGCCCGGGGCGGTTTGGGGGGTTTGGTCTCTCTAGTGGGCCTTGTGGCCGCCCGGGGTCTTGCCGAGCTTGCGCTCGAGCTCCAAGACGACCTCGGTCGTCTTTAGCACCGTGTCCGGGTTGAGGCTCATCGAGTCGATGCCGATCTCGACGAGGTACTGGGCCATCTCCGGGTAGTCGGAGGGTGCCTGGCCGCAGATCCCCGAGTGGATCCCGTTCCGGTGGCAGCCCTCGACGGACATGCGCAGCATGTCCTTCACGCCGTCATCGCGCTCTTCGTAGTCGAAGGCCACGATCTCGCTGTCCCGGTCGACGCCGAGGCAGAGCTGCGTGAGGTCGTTCGAACCGATCGAGTAGCCGTCGAAGAGCGGCGCGAACTTGTCGACGAGGATGACGTTGTTCGGGATCTCGCACATCGCGTAGATCTTGAGTCCGTTCTCCCCGCGGGTCAGTCCGAGCTTGGCCATCTGGGCCAGCACGTCCTCCGCTTCCTTCACGCGACGGACGAAGGGGATCATGAGGACGACGTTGGTGAGACCCATGTCCTCGCGGACCCGCTTCATCGCCTTGCACTCGAGCGCGAACCCTTCGACGTAGGACGGGTGCGCATAACGCGACGCACCGCGCCATCCGATCATCGGGTTCGCCTCGACGGGCTCGAAGGCGGCGCCGCCGAGGAGGCTCGCGTACTCGTTCGTCTTGAAGTCACTCATCCGCACGACGACGGGCTTCGGGTAGAACGCCGCGGCGATCGTGCCGATGCCCTCCGACAGCCGCTCGACGAAGAACGACTCGCCGTCGGGGTAGCCCCGGGTGAGCCGGGCGATCGTCGCCGCCGCCTCGTGGTCCGTCACCTTCTCGGGATGGAGGAGCGCCATCGGGTGCGCCCGGATCGACTCGCTGATGATGAACTCCATGCGAGCGAGGCCCACGCCGTCGTTCGGCAGGAACGACGTCTTGAAGGCGAGGTCCGGGTTGCCGAGGTTGATCATGATGTCGGTCTCCGGGCGTTCCATGCCCTCGACCTCGGTGCGCACGACGTGGAACGGGACCTCGCCTTTGTAGACGCGCCCGGAGTCACCCTCCGCGCACGACACGGTGACGAAGACGCCCGGGGGAACCGCGGTCGTGCAGTCGCCCGTGCCGACGATCGCCGGGATGCCGAGCTCGCGGGCGATGATCGCGGCGTGGCAGGTCCGACCGCCGCGGTTGGTGACGATCGCCGCCGCCGTCTTCATGACGGGCTCCCAGTCCGGGGTCGTCATGTCGGTGATCAGCACCTCACCGGCGTTGAAGTCCGCGAGGTGCGTGACATCGACGATCACGCGGGCGTTACCGGCCGCGATCTTCTCGCCGACGCTACGTCCCGAGGTGAGGATCTCGCCGGTTCCGTCGAGCACGTAGGTCTCGAGGCTCGTCGCCTTGCGCTGCGAGGCGACGGTCTCGGGACGGGCCTGGACGAGGTAGAGGAGGCCGTCGAGGCCGTCCTTCGCCCACTCCATGTCCATCGGGCGGCCGTAGTGCTTCTCGATCGCGATCGCGTACTGGGCGAGTTCGAGGACGTCCTCGTCGGAGAGGCAGAAGCGCTCCCGGTCGGCCTTCGGCGTCGGGATGTTGCGGGTGGTGACCCGCGTCTCACCCTCGACGAAGATCATCTTGATCGCCTTGTCGCCGATGAGGCGGCGCAGCACGGCCCGGTGCCCCGCCTCGAAGGTGGGCTTGAACACGTAGTACTCGTCGGGGTCGACGGCGCCCTGCACGACGTTCTCGCCGAGGCCGTAGGCGCCGGTGACGAAGACGACGTCACGGAAGCCGGACTCGGTGTCGAGCGAGAACATCACGCCTGACGAGGCGAGGTCCGAGCGGACCATCTTCATGATGCCGATCGACAGCGCCACGTCGAAGTGGTCGAAGCCCTGGTCGACGCGGTAGTGGATGGCGCGGTCGGTGAAGAGGCTCGCGAAGCAGCGCCGGCAGGCGTCGAGCAGGCTCTCGTCGCCCTTGATGTTGAGGTAGGTGTCCTGCTGGCCGGCGAAGCTCGCCGTCGGCAGGTCCTCCGCCGTCGCCGAGGAGCGCACCGCGAGGCTCACACCGTCGCCGTACTCCTGCTGGAGCTTGCGGTAGGAGGCGATGATCTCCTCGGCGAGGTCCTTGGGGAGCCCGGCGCCGTAGACGATCTCCCGGGCGCGCTTGCCGCAGCGGGCGAGGTCGGCGACGTTCTCGGGGTCGAGCTTGTCGATCGCCTCGTGGAGCGGCGCAAGGGCACCGGCTTCCTTCAGCATGTGGCGATAGCCCTCGGCCGTGACAGCGAATCCGTTGGGAATGCGCACGCCCTCTCGGGACAGGTTCTGGTACATCTCGCCGAGGGAGGCGTTCTTGCCTCCGACGATGGGCACGTCCTCGATTCCGATCTCCTCGAAAAAGCGGACGTATTTGAAGCCAGTCATGACTTGTCCTCCTGTAGCTGATCGATCTGAAAATGGTCGAGCAATTGGGCGGCGTCGAGACCTCGCCAGGTGTCTCGCAGCGTGGAAATCGCGAAGTGACGTGCGCCGAGGCCCCCGTCGGCGCGTTGCAGGTCGGCCAGGCACGCGCCGACAGCTCCGGGGTAGCTCGGCTGCAGCTCCAGTCCCTGGGCGAGCTCGAGTCCGCCCCACAGGGCGCCGACCCAGGTCGCGCGGCTTTCCGGGGTGAGCCGCATGCCGAGGACCTGGTCCTCGCAGTGGCGGAGGAACGATTCGGCGTCGGACCGTTCCTCGGCTGTCAGGCGGGACGGCCCGGCGATGGAGACGGCGACGGCGGTGGTCTCGAGATCGGCCCCGGGACGCGCCCAGCCCCCGCGCGGGTCGCGTGCCGCGTCGAGGAGCTGCGAGAAGGGGTCTTCAGCCGATTCCGGTGGTGCCGAGATACCGATGCGGCGCAGCTCGGTGACGTGGAGGGCCTCCCGCAACGTGCCTTGCCAGTCGCGTGCCCCGGTCGGGCGGCCGACGGCCTCCGCGTGCTCGTCGAGCCACGCGGCAGGCGACCGGTCGGGGGCCGCGCCGAGCAGGGCCAGCGCCCGCAGGGCGGCCCAGCCGATCGTGAGGGTGGGGTAGCCGCCGTCGTCGTTCTGCAGGCCTCGCAACCAGGCGACGGTCGCTTCGGGTTCGGGGATCGGCCAGTCGAGCATCTGCAGGCACTCGAGCGCGGCGAGCGTGTCGGGCGCGTTCGGCTCCTCGACGCCCCATTCCGGGGTCCGGTAAAAGGAGTAGCCCCCGAGGGGGGTTCGCCTGCTGAGCACGTAGCGGCCGGCTGCCTCGCGGTCGAGACGGACGGTCGACAATCCGGCCACGGCCCTAAGCCAGTCCGTAGGGGAGAGCGGCGCCGGCCTCGATCTCGATCAGCCGGTTGTACTTGGCGACGCGCTCGCCCCGCGCCGGGGCGCCGGTCTTGATCTGACCGCAACCGGTGGCGACGGCGAGGTCGGCGATGAAGCTGTCCTCGGTCTCGCCCGAGCGGTGCGAGACCATCTGGGACCAACCGGCCTGCTGGCACAGCCGCATCGCCTCGAGCGTCTCGGAGACCGAGCCGATCTGGTTGAGCTTGATGAGGGCGGCGTTCGCCGCGCCGGCCGCGATCGCCTCGGTGATGATCGCCGGGTTGGTGACAAGCAGGTCGTCGCCGACGATCTGGAGTGTGTCCCCGAGCCGCGCGGTCAGCCGCTTCCAGCCGTCCCAGTCGCCCTCGGCGAGCCCGTCCTCGAGGCTCCAGACCGGGAAGCGCGCGGCGATCTCGGCGTACCGGGCGATCATCTCGTCGCTCGTCAGGGCTTCCCCGGCGACGTGGTAGTGGCCGTCGCGGTAGAACTCGCTGGCGGCGGGGTCGAGGGCGATGGCGACGCCCTCGCGGCCCGGCGTGTAGCCGGCCGTCGTGATGGCGTCGACGAGCACGGCAAGGACGTCCTCGGGTCGGTCGATCTCGGGGGCGAATCCGCCCTCGTCACCGAGACCGGTCGCGAACCCCTTGCCGGCGAGCAGTCCCTTCAGCGCGGCGTAGATCTCGGCGCCGGCGCGGACGGCCTCGGTGAGAGAGGGCGCACCGACCGGCGCGATCATGAATTCCTGGAAGTCGAGGTTGTTCGGCGCGTGAACGCCGCCGTTGACGACGTTGAAGTGGGGGACCGGGAGCCGGGGCGTTGTGCCCTCGGGCCGCAGCGCCTGCCAGAGGGGCTGCCCCGCCGAGAGGGCGACGGCCCGTGCCGCAGCCATCGACACCCCGACGATGGCGTTGGCGCCGAGGCGGGACTTCGTTGCGGTTCCGTCGAGTTCGATGACCACCCGGTCCAGCTCCGCGGTGCTCGTGAACGACCGACCGACGAGGAGCTTGGCGATCTCGCCCTTCACGTTGGCGACCGCGGCGAGAACGCCCTGGCCGGAGAAGCGGTGGGGGTCGCCGTCGCGCAGCTCGACGGCCTCGCGCGACCCTGTCGACGCCCCCGACGGCACGCCGGCGCGCGCGCTCGTCCCGTCGGCGAGCGTCACCGTCACGGCGAGGGTGGGCCGCGCCCGCGAGTCGAGGATTTCGACCGCGTCGAGGGCCGCAACGTCGAGTGTCATGGACGTCCTTTCCGGAGGAATGAGCCAAGCTTTCTCGACAAAGATCCTGCGCACCAGGGCACAACGTCACGATTCGCCGAGAACTCCGGCCCGTCTCCCTTCGAGCCGACGCCGGGTCAATCCTGCACATGAGCACGAGCGTCGGTCATCTCCGTCGTTGCGAGACGGGACGGGACGTTGCCGAGCGGCCGGGCCCGTGGCCCAACCGTCCCGGCGGAGGTCATCCCTGGGAGGCGCGGGCCCGGGCGCCCCGGCCCTCGCTCGTCGTCGCGCGCCGCCCGGGTCGTAGCCCTGCGGGGCCCGCCTGCTCGTTGGCGGCGAGCCGGCCTGTAGGCGGGATTCTGTCCCCGGAGCGGAACGCCCCGGAGGGTGGCCATCCATCTATGCGGCCTACCTGGGGACATCGGGCGGGCAGCCCGTCCCACGCTTGGCCTTGCTCCGGGTGGGGTTTACCGAGCCGGTCGGGTCACCCCGACCGCTGGTGCGCTCTTACCGCACCGTTTCACCCTTGCCTGTGCCTTGCGGCCATCGGCGGTCTGCTCTCTGTTGCACTTTCCTTCGGGTCGCCCCGACTGGCCGTTAGCCAGCACCCTGCCCTGCGGAGTCCCGACCTTCCTCGGTCGAGGTGGGGTCCACCTCTTCCGCGGCCACCCGGCCGACTCGCCGCCGGGTCCATTGTCGCGCTCGCGACCTTCGTCGCGACCGACGTCAGCGGTCCGCAACGCCAACCGGACCCACGGGTAGCTTTGTCGCGTGGTGTCCGACGGCGTGCCGGAGGAGCAGCGCTTCGATTTCGCGGCGGACGTCGCCGAGAACCCCGTCACCGGGGATGACGGCCCCGTGACCGACGGAGCGGGGTCGGAGCTGCGGCAGAGGGTCGACGACGTGCTCGCGGCGGCCCAGCGTGCCGAGCAACGTCGCGGGGAGTCGGTCGCGCCCGTCCGGCCGGCGCGCCGGCGGGCGCAGGGTGCGGCCCGGTCGCCTCGGACCCCGCCCGACGCGGTCGGCACGGGGGCCGACGTCTCGGGGGATCCCGACGCCCCGGGCGCCGACGAGGCGCTTTCGGTCTCCCAGTTCTACGACCGGGTGAAGGCCGCGCTCGCCCGGGAGTTCACCGAGGACGTGTGGGTCGTTGGCGAGATACGGGGCCTGCGGGAGAGCCGGGGTCACCACTACATCGAGCTCGCCGACGAGTCCGCCGACCAGGCCGAACGCGGCTCCGCCCAGCTCGAGGTCGTCTGCTGGGCACGCGACTGGCCGAGGGTGGCTGCGGCGCTCGGCGAGGCCGGCGTCGCCCTCGAACCGGGCCGCGTCGTGCGGGTACGCGGGCGCGTCTCGGTCTGGGAGGGCGGCAGCAAGCTGCGGTTCACGCTCACCGAGCTCGACATCGCGGCCCTGCTCGGCGGGATCGCCGCGGCCCGTCGTCGGTTGCTCCGCACGCTCGAGCTCGAGGGCCTGCTCCACGCCAACCAGCGACTCGCGCTGCCGTTGGTGCCCCTCCACGTCGGCGTGGTGACGAGCCCGGGATCGGAGGCGCACCGGGACTTCGTCGGGCAGCTCGACCGCTCCGGCTTTGCCTTCCAGGTCTATTTCGAGGCGACGCTCGTCCAGGGGGCCGAGGCCCCGGATCAGATTGCCGCGGCGCTCACCCGCCTCCGACTGTCGCCGATCGACCTCGCCGTCGTCGTGCGCGGCGGGGGCGCGCGCGGTGACCTCGCGGCGTTCGACTCCGAGCCGGTCGCGCGGGCCATCGCGACCGCCCCGTTCCCTGTCTGGACGGGGATCGGGCACACGGGCGACCGGTCGGTCGCCGACGAGGTGGCGCATCGGGCGATGATCACGCCGACGCAGTGCGGCGAGGCCGTCGTCGAGCGGGTCGCCGAGTACCTGGGCGAGATCGAGCGAACGGCGGGCGCGCTCAGGGGCCTCGCCCGCGCGCGGCTGGACTCGACCGGCTACCAGCTCGAGGCCGCTTCCGCCGCGCTCGGGCGGGGCGCTCGGCGGCAGTTCGAACGGCGTGCGGTCGTGCTGCGGGCCGCCGGAGTCGAGCTCTCCCGGGTCGTCCTGGCGCGGTTTCGCCGTGAGGCCGCCCAGGTGGCCGACCGTGCGGTGCACCTCGGCGCGGTGACGCGCCGGAGCGTCGCCACCCAGCAGCACGAGCTGACGAGGAGGCGACAGGTGCTGCGGGCGTACGACCCGGTGCGACAGCTCGAACGGGGCTGGACGCTGACGAGCGACGCGTCGGGACGACTTGTGCGAACGACCGCGACGCTTACCGTCGGCGCGCGGATCACGACCCGCTTCGACGACGGGGAGGTGCGTTCCGTCGTCGAGTCGACAACGCCCCGAAAACTCGCCCCGAAGACCAGGAAAAGGACAGGTGAAGACGAACGATGACGCCCGTGGACAAGGACAAGGCGGAGGTGACGCCGGTCGGCGAGCTCGGCTACGCGGCCGCGGCCACAGAGCTCGACGCGATCGTGCGCGAGCTCGACGAGGGACTGGTCGACGTCGATGTGCTCGAGGTCCGTTTCCGGCGCGCGATCGAGATCGTCGAGGAGCTCGACCGCCGGATCCGCGGCGCGCGCGAAAGCGTCGACGCGCTGATGCCGAGGTTGGCCGCCCTCGGCGAGGAAGGAACGCCGGACCAGGCGAAGTGAGCCGGGGTCGGGAGTCCTACCGGCGTGTCGACCGGCGCGGGGCGCGTCACGGTCTTGTCCGCCGCGTGTCGATGGCGCCGGGCCCGGGGGTGAAGGCCCCGGGAGCTCCGTTACGCGCCCGTGTAGCGGACCGAGAACCAGTCCTTTCCAGGTGCCGACGGTCTTGACAGGACGTCTCCGCCCTGGGTGATCTCCCACCCCTCGCTCGGGGTAAGCGACCAGGGTGAGACCCCGCCGAGCCACAGGTCAGAGAAGCTCACCGTTCCGTAGTCGGCGAAGGACTCGTCGGAATAGTGGAACTTGTAGTTCCAGAGGTAGTCCTCGAGGATCCACTCGGCCGTGGTTCCTCCGGAATAGACGAGGCCGACGGTGGATCCCTCATGGAACGAGACGCCGTCGGTGCTCGAGGCGACGCCCCACCCCTCGCCGGTGATCATCTCGCCCGACAGGCCGGTGTCGAGGTCCTCCACCTTGGTCTCCCACTGCCCGCACGTCGTCGTGCAGTCGCCGGCGATCTGAAAGACCGACGCCTCGATCGCGTCGCCCGGCGACACCGGGAAATCGATGAAATCGGCCTCGGGAACCTCCGGGTATTCCTCCCAGAAGCCGATGTCCCGTTGCGCACCGTCGACGCAGCCGTCCTTGATGCCCGTCTGGAGCAGATCCCCCGACGTTTCCCCGGACCGCCACTGCACCCCCCCGATCCCCAGCCACATCGCCGCCCCGGCGTTCGGGGTGGCGGTGCAGTTGAGCGTCGGCACCGTCCACTGGCCGCTCACCTCCGTGATCGGCGCGTGGCGCGACCGCACGACGTAGCCGGACCAGTTGGGATTCTGCTCGAACGAGAGCACGGTCTGCGTCAGCGTCTGGGTGGAGGTCGCCGACTGGCCACTCGAGTTCATCGCGCCGAAGGTGAACGTCCAGAGCTGTTCCAGTTTGGTCGCGCCGATCGTCGCGCCGTACGTCCCATTGCAACTCACCATCACCGGGCTATCGCCGGGCCACAGCGACGGATCAGACGTGAGCCAACAGACCGACGCGTTCGTCGACGAGTAGGTGAGGGTCATCGGCCCGCCTGCGGATGGCAGGGTGCTTCGGCTGATCGACAGGCGGACCGTCGGACCGGTCGTGGGCGCGTCGACGCGCACACTCCCCATCGGGCTCCAGCGGGTGTCGGTGCCTCGACGGAGGTAGACGCGCAACGCGGTGAGCACGGCGGATCGGGTCGCGTTCGGGCCGAGCGTCACGGACTCGGTGAATCTGCCGTTCGAGCAGCGTAGCCATCGTTTCCGGTAGGAGACGGAGAGCGCGCTGTGACTCGTCACCCGGACGCGGCACTCCGTCGTGTCGCCCACCCGGACCGTGAGCGCGACCGTCCCACCCGCAGCGGGAACGGACCGCCTGCTCACCTGGTAACCGAGGACGAACGGCCGGACCGGCGGGTCCGTCGACGCCGCGGACGGCGGGGCCGAAGCCGTGTATCCGACGCTGGTCGCAAGGGCGGCCATCGCTACTGCTCCGACGCGGACCAAGTGGCGAGAAGTCGCGCCCACGCCGCGAGGATACGACCAGCGCGGCGGCATGCCCGAGGCGCATTCGTCTGTTCTCGGCGTCGAATGAGCGGGAAGGGCCCCCGGCTGCGTCTTTGATCGCGCCAGGCGCGGGCCGTCACGAACCGCTCGCGCGATCCGACGGCGCCGGGGTGCTCTCGCGCCTGAGGCCCCGGCGCGAGGATCCCCGACGAGCCGGCGGTGGCCCGGAATCGTGCTCGGTGGCGCGGTCTCCCCGACGCGGACCACGTAGTCTCGCCTCGTGCTCCGTTCCGTCGTCGTCGTGGGCGCGTCGGTTTCCGGCCTGAAGGCTTGCGAGGGCCTGCGCCACGAGGGATTCGACGGCGCCATCACGCTCGTCGGTGCCGAGTCCCACCTTCCCTACGACCGACCGCCGCTTTCCAAGCAGTTCCTCGCGGGTTCGTTCGGCGAGGACCGACTCGCGCTCACGAGCGAGACGAAGCTCGCTGCCCTCGACCTTGAGCTCGTCCTCGGCGAACGGGCTCGTTGCCTCGACCCGGGCAGCCGGTCGGTGGTGCTGGAATCCGGACGCGAGCTCCCCTTTGACGGGCTCGTCGTCGCGACCGGCGCGACACCCCGGACGCTGCGCGGCGCGCCCGACCTCGACGGGGTCCTCACGCTGCGCAGTCTCGGGGACGCCGTCCGTCTGCGGGCGCTGCTCGTCGCGCCCGGCACGCGCCTCGCCGTCGTCGGCGGCGGCTTCCTCGGCATGGAGGTCGCGGCGACGGCCCGCGGCCTCGGCGCCGCGGTGAGCGTCGTCGAGCCGCTGGCCACACCGCTCGGCCGCGTTGTCGGTCCGCTCGTCGGGCGGGCGATCGCCGAGCTCCACGCCGACCACGGGGTGGAGCTGAGGACGGGGATCGGCGTCTCGGGGCTCGTCGGGCACGGCCGCGTCGAGGGTCTCCGTCTCGACGACGGATCGATCCTCGCGGCCGACGTCGTGCTCGTCGCCATCGGCGTCATCCCGGCGACGGACTGGCTCGACGGTTCGGGGCTCGAGCTGGCGGACGGGGTCGTGTGCGCCCCGACGCTCGTCGCGGCACCGGGGGTCGTCGCCGCCGGCGACGTCGCCCGGTGGCCGCACCCGCTGGCCGACAGCACGGTGCGGCTCGAGCACCGGACGAACGCCGCCGAACAGGGGGTGCACGCCGCGTCGAGCCTGCTCTCGGGGACCGGGGCGACCCCGTTCGATTCGGTGCCGTACTTCTGGTCCGACCAGTTCGACGTGAAGATCCAGTCGATCGGCCTCCCCGTCGCGACCGACGAGGTGCGCGTCGTCGCCGGGTCGATCGCCGCGCGGCGCTTCGTCGCCTGTTACGGGCGCAACGGGCGGTTGTCCGCGGTCGTGGGGTTCAACAGTCCGCGCCAGCTCATGGGCTTCCGGGAGCTGCTCGACCGGGGAGCGATGTTCGAGGAGGCGCTCGCCCTCGGCGTCGCCTGAGACGTCAGGTCAGAACGAGATGGCCGACATCGCGGGCACGGTGCGCAGGGCGCGGGCCCGCGCGTCGAGCCAGCGGTCGCGGTCGAGCCGGCGAGCCGGCTCGACGACGGGGCCGTGCCGCGCCGTCGAGGCCGCCTCGGCGAGCGACACCCACAGTCCGGTCGCCGTGCCGGCGAGAAAGGCAGCGCCGAGCGTCGTCGCATCCCGGACGGCCGAAGGGGCGATCGGCCGCTGGAGCGCGTCGGCGAGCAGCCGGAGGAAGGTCGCGTTCGCGGTCATGCCCCCGTCAACGCGCAGGGTCGCAACCTCGACCCCGCCGTCGGCTTCCGCGGCCTCGAGGAGGTCGGCGCTGCGGTGGGCGATGCCCTCGAGGACCGCCCGGACGAGTTCGGCGCGCGACGTCGAGGCGTCGAGCCCGACGAAGGTGCCGCGCGCCCCGAAGTCCCACACCGGCGTGCCGAGACCGCCGAGCGCCGGGACGAAGACGACACCCCCGGAGTCCGGCACGGAACCCGCGATCTCGTCGGACTCTGCCGCGTCGCCGATGAGGCCGAGCCCGGCGCGCAGCCACTCGATGCAGGATCCCGCCGACAGCATGATCGCCTCGATGCCCCAGTTCACGTGGCCGGCTTCGCGCCAGGCGACGATGGGGAAGGTGCCGCGGTCACCGCGGGCGCTGAAAGCGGGCCGCGCCGCGGTGACGCAGTCGAGCATCGCGCCGGTGCCGAACGTCGCCTTCGCCTGGCCCGGTTGCAGGCAGGCCTGCCCGACGAGGGAGGACTGCTGGTCGCCGACGAGCCCGGCGATGGGGGGCTCGCCGGGGAGCGCAGACGCCGCGGCGACGACGCCGGTCGAGTCGACGATCCGGGGGAGCATCTCGCGCGAGATGCGCAGCTCCGCGAGAACCTCGTCGTTCCAGTCCGAGGCGTCATCGAGGATGAGACCAGTGACGGCCGCGTTCGAGGCGTCGGTGACGTGGGCGGACCCCCGGGAGAGCACCCAGGTGAGGTAGCACTCGACCGTCCCGAAACACAGATCGCGCGAGCGGTCAGGATCATGGATGCCAAGCAGATAGGCGAGCTTCGTCGCCGACTGGTTCGGGGTCAGCCGGAACCCGCGCGCCGACAGGGCGAGGCACTGGCCGGCGGTGCGCAGGTCCTGCCAGGAGATGCCGGGGGCGACGGGCCGCCCGGTCTCCCGTTCCCAGACGATCGTCGAGGCCCGCTGCGCCGTGATCCCGACGGCCTGCGCCGCACCGCCGGCCGCGAGCGTCGACCGGGCGACGTCGAGCGCGGCATCGGCGAGGGCGGCGGCGTCGAACTCGGCGACGCCGGGGGAGGGGCGGAGGTCCGACAGGTGACGTTGATGCAGGTGCCCGAGCGTCCCGTCGGCGCGGACGAGGGCGGCCCGCACCGAACTCGAGCCGACGTCGATGACGAGGACGCTCACCTTGTCGCGGTCCTGCTCACGGCGGCCCAGTGTGGCACACCGCGGGGTGAGGGGAGGCGAGCACCGCCGAGGCGTCCAGGGGACCTTTACATCCGGGGTCCGGTCTGGCAGAATTTTTGTCCGTTTGCGCTGCGCTTGTTTACGCGCGCCTCACGGCACCTCTTGCTTGCAGGCCCGCGCGGGCCGTTCTCGCTCGTAAGTGGCGTGGCGACGCGCGGACCGCGCAAGGCAGCAGACAGGACAGCGACGCAGCAGGAGAAAGTGATCGGTTGATGAAAACCACGTGGCGCCAGCGGTCGGCTTGCCGAGGACTCGACCCGGAAGTCTTCTTTCCGCCCTCGGACGAAGAGGCCGAGGAGGCGAAGGCCGTCTGCGCGCTCTGCCCTGTTCGCCAGATGTGCCTGGAGCACGCGATCGTGTGTCGCGAACGCGAGGGCGTGTGGGGGGGCCTCACCGAACGCGAACGCCGCCGCATGCTGCGCCAGCGCCAGAAGTCGGCCTGAGCGGGCGGCCACCGCCGGCCGGCCGCGACGCCGCCGCGAGGAGGGTTCCCGGGGCGACCGCCACTTCACCATGGTGCGCGCTCGGGGGGACTCGCGAATTGATCAGACCGGTCCATCTGCGTCATCGGAAATGGTGCAGTTCATGTCTTTGACCCTGCTCTTCCTTGGCAGAAGATGGCGCTATGTCGGGGCGCATGGGGCCACAGGAGCACGGAGAGCGGCGTAGCGGGCGGCCGATGGCTGCCCAGTTTGCATCACCTGTGCCGCGTCGTGGAACGGCCGGCGCCACGAAGGTGCCCGCGCTCGCGCCGGACACGATCTTCCAGGTCGGACCGCGCCCTGGGCGGCCAGCGAGCTTCGCCGACCTGCTCGGCCGACCCGGCGGGAACGCCATCTCGCGCCGATCGCTCCGGCCGGGAACGTCGGCGGAAGACCGCACGGATTCAGCTGTCGGGCCCGGCAGCTCAACGGCGGCGGCAACTCGGTCGTTAGGGAAGGGAATCCCGAGATGAGCGGGGATCGAGAGGGGAAGTTGACCTTGGCCACAGCCGCTTCGATCGGACGAGTGAACCCGCGTGGTTCGCGCCGCGCCCCCCGGCACGTCCGCTTCGCAGGCGGCACGACGGCAACGGTGACCGCCACGGCGCCCGGCTGTACTCCACAGCCCCGCCGGGGCGCCGCGGCGGCCACCGGTGTCCGCGCCACGCGGTCCGTGGCACCGGGTCCGGGCGAGGTGTCGGTCGCCGACGAGGCGGCGTGATCATGGCGAGACACGGTGGCACGGGCGCGGTGTTGGACGACAACGAGAAGTCGCTCCACGCGGCCCTCGACTCGCTCCTCGATCCCGTCTTCATCATCGTGCCGCGGCGCAACGGCTCCGACGAGATCGTCGACTTCGATTACCGCTACGTGAACGCGGCGGGACAGCGCCTCGTCGGGCGCAGCAGCGAGCAGCTCCTCGGTCACGGCGAGCTCGAGCTCTACCCGTCGCGCCGGGTCCTCGGAGTGCTGGAGCGGTACTTGCGGGTGTTCGCCTCTGGTGTGCCCGAGCGCTACGAGATCCCCTGGTGCGAGGTCGCGGGTGTCGCCGGCGCGTTCGACACGTCGGTCGTGAAGTTCGCCGACGGCCTGCTCATCAACAGCCGGGTCGTCACCGAGCAGCGGAAGGTGGAGCGCGCGCTCGCCGTCGTGACCCAGTCGTTGCGCACCTTCACGGCCGCGAGTGAGACGTTGGTGCACGCCCACGACGAGACCCAGCTGTTCGACGACATCTGCCGGGTCCTCGTCGAGGAAGGCGGATACGCCTTCGCCTGGATCGCTGCCACCGTCCCGGACGACCCTTCCGCCATCGCTTCCCTCGCCTACCACGGATCGGCGGGTCGCGAGTACTTCGAAGCTATCCGCGCCACCTCGGCCGGGCTCGCCGAGGGGATCGGGCCGGTGATCGAATCCATCCGCACCGGGGAGATCCAGATGATCGACGATGCCGCCGCGCTCGACGCCTCAGATCCCTGGCGCCAGGTCGCGCTCAACTACGGGATGCGGTCGGCCGTTGCGCTGCCCATCGTCGTCGGCAACTCGATGTCGGGTTCGATCGGCATCTTCTCGACGCAACCAGCCGCGTTCAACGCGGAGTGGCTGCGGCTCTTCCAGAAGTTCATCGGCGGGATCGAATTCGGAATCGCCACGCTACAGGATCGCGTTCGGAACCAGCAGAACCTCGAGCAACTCGCCGCTACCCTCGAGGCGGCCGTCGGCGCGGTCGCCGCGAGCACCGAGTTCGATCCCTATTCGGCGGGGCACCAGCGCGGCGTGGCGAAGATCTGCGTCACGATCGCCCAGGAACTCGGGCTCGACGCCGAAGCGACGAAGGGCATCGAGGTCGCGGCGATGCTCCACGACATCGGCAAGATCGTCGTTCCGGCTCAGATCCTCTCCAAGCCCGCCAAGCTGACCGCCGCGGAGTTCGAGCTGATCAAGACCCACCCCCAGGCCGGTGTCGACATCATCGCCGGGATCGACTTCCCGTGGCCCGTGGCGCGGACGATCCTGCAACACCACGAGCGCCTCGACGGCAGCGGGTACCCGTTCGGGATCCACGGCGACGAGATCGGTCTCGGCGCCCGCGTGCTCATGGTCGCCGACACTCTCGAGGCAATGACCTCGCCGCGTCCTTACCGTCCGGCGGCGGGTGTCGCCGACGCCCTCGCCGAGATCGACAATCAGAGCGGCACCCAGTTCGACCCCGACGTCGCGGCGGCCTGCGTGCGCCTGTATTCAGGGATGAAGCGCCGCCGCTTCGACGGGGACCCCGGTTACTGGTTCCCGACCGCGACCGCCGTCGCGTTCTGAGGATCCCCGGTAGTTCGGCCGCCACACGGCGGGATCCCGGCGGCACCGCGCTCGGCTTGGCGGGGCAACCGACCGGCCGAACCACACGGGTGGGATGCCTCGTCGCGGCCCGGTCGCGCCCGCCCGCACCGGTGGAATCGAGGCCGTCGCGACGTTCCACGCCGAGCGGGCCGGAATCTCGTGAGAACTTGGCGCGCCGACGCGACCCGGCGGTGGGGATCGATCGGCCCGGCGGGTCCTCGCTAGGCGCCGCGTCCAACGGAGCCGCGTGGGACGGCGCAGCTCGGTCCCAGCGGATCCCAGGCCGACATCGGCCAGGCGAGCGCCGCCGCGCGGGCGGCTGCGGCGCGGGGGTCGGGGACGACGCCCATCCGGAGGAAGGCCGCGAAGACGGCCGCGGTGGCCCGGGCGTCGCCGAGCGCGGTGTGCGCCGCGGGACAGCTCACGCCGAGTGCTTTGCAGCACGCCACGAGGGAGCGCGGCCCTGGGGGGAGGCTCGAGCGCGCGAGTTCGCGCGTGCAGATGCCGACCCGGCGGAGGTCCGGTAGGACGAGCCCGCACCGCGCGTACTCGGCGGCCAGATGGGAGAGGTCGAAATCGAGGACGTGCCCGACGACGACGCGTCCGGCGAGATGCGCCGTGAGCTCCCCCACCAGTTCTCGGAACGGAGGAGCCGGAGAAAGCATCGATCGCGTGATCCCGTGCAGCCAGCTCGCTCCGAGCTCGCCCTCGCCCGGCACGGATACGAGGCTCGTCCACTCGCCGAGTGGGTGTCCGTCGGCGGCGAGCTCGACGACCGCACTCTCGAGCACACGCGTCGTCGCGGGGTCGAGTCCGGTCGTCTCGACGTCGACGACCGCAAATCGGATCGCGTCCGGCTCGGGGAGCGGCGCGAGCCCAACCGGCCGTTCGTCACGCCCGTCGGCGGAAGGCGGCGTGCTCGCCGCGAGAGTCACGGCTCGAGTGTAGGTGGGCGATCATCTGGCGCGGGGCCCCACGGGACCGGGGCTGACGGCGGACCGTCGGCGTCGCACCTGATCGTCGCGACCGGGGGGCAGGGGAGGTCCGGGTGGCCGAAGGAGGTATCACACTTTGCTCACAATTCGTGCGCCGACGTCGAACAGAATGGGGCCAAGATGTCGTCATACGGGCTCGGACACGAGAACCGGAGCGCGGCGTTGAGGCTGGTGAGACGGTGAGAGGCGGGGCGACGTGAAACGAATGGCTGCGGCGGTCGGAGCTAGCCTCGTCGCGTTCGGTCTCCTGATCGGGTCCGCCGGCATCTCCCAGGCGGCGTCGGGCGGACCGGGTGGCTTGCCGAATCCGGCGGCGGACGGCGCGGCACCCGTCATCCCCGCGGGCATCCCGGTCGCGCGGGTGCAGCGCTGGCTGTCAAGAGCGCTGACCGAGCGTCTCGATGCGCTGTCCGCGGCGTCTGCGGCAGTGGCCGCGGCTCGCAACCTCACCACCCAGGACCGCGCCGCGCTCGACGCGGTCATCACCTCCGACCAGTCCGGCCTCGCGTCACTGTCGACGTCGGTCGCCAGCGAGACCTCGCTGACGGAGCTGAGGGCGTCGGCGGCGGCGATGGTGGTGAATTTCCGGGTCTTCGCGCTCGTCGTCCCCGAGGTGCGCGCCGTGATCGGGAACGCCCGGGTGCTCGCCAAGGCGGGAGCCCTCACGGCGTTGGAACCGTCGATCCAGACCGCGATCACGACCGAGCGGAACAACGGCCGCAGAGCCGTCGCCGCGCAACGGGTCTACGAGAAGCTCGTCGCCGAGCTCAGCGGGATCGAGTCCTCGCTGGAAGGCACGTCGGCGTCGCTCCTCGCCCTCACGCTGCAAGATGCCGCCTCGGCCCAGGCGACGTTCGCCGCGGCGGCCTCGGCGGCCACCGTGGCGGGCGGGCAGCTCGTCGAGGCGCGGAGGGAACTGCGCGAGATCGTCAGGATCCTCGCCGCCTAGAGCAGCCCCGCGACATCGTTCGCCGGGCGGAGTGGCGACGAGCGCCGTCCGGATGCTCAGGAGGCGGGTCGCTCCGATCGGTGTTTCTCGGGCCTTTCGCCCGCGCCGACGAGCAGTCGGAGACGGACGAGGCCGATCACGGACTCGACGGTGCGGCGGAGGACCGACGTGCGCGGGGGCCGCAGCTCGCGGACAACCGCCGGAAGCTCACGCACCGCGAGGCCGGCCCGGCTCGCCCGCAGAACAAGCTCGACGTCGAACAGGCTCCCGCGCAGGACGGTCTGTTCGATGAGCGGGACGACGGCGGACGCACTCACCACCTTCATCCCGTGGGCGTCGCTCACCTCGATGCCGACGACCCGGTGGAGCGCGGCCGCGAAACCGGCGGTGAGGACGCGCCGCAGCAGAGGCCGGCGGTCACGGGCACCCGCCGCCCGCTTCGAGGCGAGCACGAGGTCCGCCTCCCCCGAGTCGAGAAGGCCGAGCGCGGCGTCGAAGAACGACAGGTCGTAGTAGTCGACGTCGAAACTGACGATGAGGGGGCCGAGCGCGTCGCGGAAGCCGGCGGCGAGGGCCTCGCCGTAGTCACCGGATGCGAGCGACAGGACGCGTACATGGGGGAGCTGGGCCGCCAGCAGGCGGGCGAGGCGCAGCGTCCCGTCAGTTGATCCGTTCTCAACGACGAGGATCTCGAAGGCGCGACCGCGTCGCTCGAATCCCGAGACGAGGTTCGTGACGGTCGAGCCGATGAGCATGACCTCGTTGTGCGCCGGAAGGACGACGGTGATCTCCGGTGGCGGCTCGAGCGCACTCGCCGGTTCGGCGGGGGAGGGGCCGGGTTCGTCGCTCACTGAGGTTCCGGCGGGGGTTTCCATGGGTCGAAGGATGCCTCATCCGCGTCCACCGCGTCGGCGGCCTCGTTCCCGGGCTCGGTACCGGTTCCCCCGCCCGGCGCGGTCGGCGTCGAGCCCGGGCCGGATGCCGGTGGCGCGGCCGCGCCGGCGCCTCCGAGGCGTCCGACAGCCGCGAGCCCGGCAAGACCGGCGATCGAGGCGGCACGGCCGACCCAGTCGACGGTCGTCGTCCCGTAGCTGAGGACGACGTGGTGGGCGACGGGCACGACGACCATCAGGTTGGGCGTCGCCTCGTACGGGCCCAAGGCGCCCTGCGCCGACCAGTTCGGGAAGTAGGGGACCTTGACGAGGATGGGCACGCCCAGGCGCCCGACCTCGAACGAGACCGTCGAATCGGTGTAGGTCACGCCGGAGACGGTCGTCGGCGTGAGACGCCGCGACGCCCCGGGGAGGAGCAGCGTGCCCGCCTTGGCGTGCGGCCAAGCGCTCGGCCCCCCCGAGACGATCGGCACCGGCCAGTAGCGCGGGTTCTGGTACCAGGTGATCGCCGTCGTCGTCTGCCACTGGGTCTTCGAAAGGCCGCTCTCGACGACCGGCTCATAGTGGAGGGGCACGACGAGCTGGGAATCGCGGATGAGGTAGAGGACCCATTCCGGCTTCGCGCCGGACGGCGGGGGCGTCGACCCGTCGACGACGTCCGGCGACTCGGGGGTCGATCCGACCTCGACGAGAGCCGAGTCCGCCGCGGCGTCCGCTTCAACCGTCGGCGAGTCGGCGAGGAAGTACTTCACGCCCGTGAGCTGGAGGTGGCGGATGCCGTCAGCGACGTCGAGGGAGCGGTAGGGGAGACCGACGACGGGGTTCGAGGGTTGGAGCGAAAGCTCGGCCTGGTCGAGGAAGTGGAAGTGGTTCGAGGTCGACGACTCGAAGTAGAGACCTTCGGCGCTGTCGATGCAGCCGTTCGTCCACAGCGGGAACGACATCTGCACGATCGTCGAGCCGAAGGTGTTCTGGGTGTTCGGGGAGTACTCGTAGTCCAGCCGGCCGCAGCCGTGGACCGCGGCAGCGCTCTCGAGCATCGCCAAGACCCGTTGGAACTGGGGCCACCCCGGCTTGGCCTGGTATCCCGAGTAGTTCCACACGGCCCAGTAGTCGACGGGGTTCTCCTGACCGCTCGGGGGGACGTAGAACGGCAGGACTCCCAACCACGCAGCGACGAGCACCACGGCGACCGAGGCCCCGAAGATGCCCGTGAACTCGGCGTTGAGCCATTCGTGGCCCAGGGCCGAAAAAGCGATGCGTCCGAGTTCGCCGATGGCGTACGCGGCGAGGAGCGCCGTCGCGAGGTACCAGAACGGCAACCAACGGCCGTTGTACACGAGGCCCGAAGGGAGCCAGCAGAACGCGGCGACGCTCGCGCCGGCGATCGCGGCGAGGGCGAGGGCGATCCGTTCGCGTCGCCAGACCGCGAGGACGAGCCCGAGCGCGGCGATCCACTGGACGGCCTGTTCCCCGTTCGCGGGGAAGAGCTGGGCGTAGACGTCGCCGACCCGCCCGAAGTTCATCGACGACGCGTAGTTGAGGTACGCGGCGAACGGCAGGAGCCAGAACGAAGCGACGAGGGCGCCGAGCACGCCGACGAGGACGAGGGTCTTGATGCCGCGCCGCTCCCAGCGCGCGATGGCGATGATGACGGCGGCGCCACCCGCGAACAGGCCTGGGATGATGTGGCAGAGCAGCGTCAGGGCGAACAGCAGTCCGGCGAGCCAGCGGTAGCGCCCGGTACGCAGCGAGTAGGCGAAGACGCCGAGGAAGAGCACGGCGAGAGTCAGGGCGAGGCTGAACGAGAACTCCCCGGCGAGCGTCGAGGCGATCGTGCCTCCGTCGATGTTCCACGGGAAGTAGACGGCGGTGTTCGACGGCGCGAAGTTGAAAAGGAACGGCACGGTGGCCGCCGACATGAGCGCGGGAACCGGGCGCGCGAAGCCAGCGAGGCGTCCGAAGGCGTACGTCGCGAGCGGCAGGAAGACAGTGCCGAGGACCGTCACAATCTTGAACGCGACGGCGTAGGGCGTGACCAGCGAGAAAGCGCCGACGAGCACCGCCGGCAGCGGGAAGTAGAACACGTAGAGCGGGAACCCGCCGAACCACTGCGGGTCCCAGCCCGACAACTCGCCGTGCGCGAGCAGGTGGTGGATGAAGTAGTCGACGGCGACGACATGGGCGGCGGTGTCCCCTCCGACGTCCATGTTCGGACCGAAGATCAGTCCGGGTTGGAGCTGGGCGATGACGAACGCGGTGACGCCGGCGACGACAACGAAGGTCGCGAGCGCGGCCGGATCGGCCAGTACCCGCAGGCGGGCGGCGAGGCGCGACGCGCAGCCCGATCCGGGACGGGATGCCGTCTCGCCGGCCCCGGCGGGACCGGGTCGGGGGGCGGTCGGCACGGCCGAGATCCTACCGACAGCCCAGGTCCACTCCCCGTCGAGCGCGGGATTCAAGCGCCTTGGCGCCGTCGATGACGACGAGCACACCGCCTGACTCCGCGCGCCCGCGCGAACCAGGATCGGCGCGAAGGCTCGTCACGATCGTCGCGTTCTTGCCGATCCGATACGGCTCACGGACAACCCGCGGGTCGGGCGCGTCAAAAGCGCCGAGTCGCGTCCCGGAGCCCGGGGGCTTTCGGGTCAGGTGTTGAGTTACCTATGGTGCCGGTGCTAATCCGAGAGCGGAACGCAGAACTTCACCGTCCGACTTGAGAAGTCTCGCGTCCTTGAGAAGCGTCCTGCCCCAAGTGGGGAGGGTCAAGGACGTCTGGCTCCCGGCCTGCTGGAGCACGCCGACGATCACGGTGTCCTCCGCGACGTACGTGTGGATGTCCGTTTCGACCGTGCCGGTCGCGTTCAGGGCATCGAGCTCGGAGTCGAGCTTGTTGGCCGCGACGGCAAGGGGCGCGGAGATCGATGCCGCCTCGGCCGGAGTTATCGAGGTTCCGTATTGCTCGGCCTTGGCTTCGAAGGTCCTGAGGTCAGAATCCGCTGGGGCGATGTCCGTCGAGAACGCCTTCTTGACCTGCGCGACCGAAAGTTTCTTCGCCACGGTCTTCGAGATGACCCACTTGTCGTGGGAGTGGACCTTCTTGCAGACCAAGGTCAGCTTCCCGTCCTTCGCCTTTTTCCCGAGCTTCTTGGCGGGACAGGACTTACCGGGCTTCGGAACCGCTGTCACAGCATGCGACGGCCTCGCCGGCGCGTCGGCCGCTCCGACAGGTAGCGGGCCGAAGAGCAAGATCCCGGCGAGGAGGGTGGCGGCGCATCCCGCCGAGCCAATTCGCACCGTGTGTTTGTCCATGGCAGAGGTCCTCTCGGGCAATTGGGTGCACCGTTTGTGCGAAGAGTCTGCTACAAGTTCGCTGTCTGTGTGCTAAGTGATCGACGGCGACGACCGGGTCGCGGTATCCCCGCCGAGGTCCAGGTTCGGACCGAAGGTCGACCCCGGCAGCGGCTGGACGACGGCGACGACGACGAAGGTCGCGACCGGGTCCGCCCGTACCCGCAGGCGAGGGCGCGGCACGTCGCGATGCCCGATCCGGGGGGCTGCCAACGTGCCGGGCCCATCGGGACCGGATCCGGGACGGCCCCCAGGGTGAGAAGGTCAGGTGTGCGCCACCTTGACGCTCGGTCTCATCTCGTGACCGCCCGGTGGTAACGTGCGCATTTCCTGGGCCGTTGGCGCAGTCCGGTAGCGCGCTTGCATGACACGCAAGAGGTCAGAGGTTCAAGTCCTCTACGGCCCACCAAGCACTGCCGAGACCCCCGGTCGAGCTGGCGGAGCCGGCTGAGGTCGTGGCGGGTGAGCACGCGGTGCACGGTCGAGGCGGGGATGCCGAGGCGCCAGGCGATCCGGTCCGGCCCGATCCTCTCGGCCCGGCGGATCCGGCAGATCTTCTCCTCGAGCCGCTCCGGGTGCGCCGCGGCGAGGTGACGGGTTGGCTTGGGCGGTCGGAGAGACCTTTCTCGCCGAGCTCCTGGTCGCGCAGCCACCACTTCGTGGCGCAATGGCGGGAGATCCCCATCTGGGCGGCGACGAGCGCGACCGGGCTTCCCGTCGCGATGCGCCGGCAGAGCAGGAGTCGGCCCCGAGGGGTGAGGGGGGCGTTACGGTGAGCCTTAGAGAGCCTCTGGTCGATGTGAGGGATACAACACCTGCACATCTACAACCGGGTCCTCCCGCGGGTGGACCTCTACCGCGTCACCAACGTCTGTGGAGGGAACACCTAGACCTCGGCGAAGATGTCGAAGCGCTCGCCGAACAAATCAGGGTGGTCGGCGAGCGCCTGGCCGGCGAGGGCGAGCGCGAAGCGCGACCGGCTCATCGGATCGTCGCGGAGCCGCGAGTCCTTGTCGAACTCGGCGAGGATGCGGGCTGCGAGATGCGAGCGCTCACGGCGGTGGCTCCGTAGGATCGGCCGGCCGAAGTCCACCCGCTCGGCGGCCTCCTTCTCGGCGCTCCTGAAAAGGCGGAAGGCGTCGCGCTCGGGCTCGTACGCGAGCCCGACCCGGGGGCCTCCGTCGATCGGTGTGCTGGTCTCGAAACGCTCCATGGCCCCCCTGCGCCGCCGCGAGTCTCTTCGGTGCGCCCGCTTCGAGCAACTCCTCCTCGTGAATGGGAGATGATCTTCTCGCGAACAATGGGCAAATGTCTGCGGCGGTCCGCTCTGTCGGCAACCGGGGAGCCCCCCAATGCCCCGGCGATGACGCCGGGCGAAGACCCATCCGTCGCGCGCGGCCCCCTTAGGGACGGGGCTTCGACTACCCGGGGTGCGGTGTCCCGCCGTGCCGGTACCCGGCGATCGCGTCGGCCGGGAGCGGCTGGGTGAAGAGGAAGCCCTGGGCGGTGTCGCACTCGAGCGAGGTGAGCTCGTCGAGCTGCTCGCTCGTCGCGATCCCCTCGCCGACGACCGACATCCCGAGGGCGTGGGACATCGCCGTGATGGCGGCGATG
>Ga0208692_1000475_pt1 | contig 29590 bp, 16 predicted proteins | sample June2015DPH_20_1_3_FD_184721 | JGI IMG/M metagenome (GOLD analysis project Ga0208692, IMG submission 184721) | Peatland microbial communities from SPRUCE experiment site at the Marcell Experimental Forest, Minnesota, USA - June2015DPH_20_100... | ecosystem: Environmental > Terrestrial > Soil >... | reverse complement strand
GCTAGTCTCCTGTCCCAGAAATAAGTGAACTAATTCGAGGCCTCCGGTGTCTAATATGTAGGAGGCTAAAATGCGAACCGGACGCCCGAAACGACCCTTGATCTTGACCGAGGATGAGCAGGAGCGACTTCAATCCCTGGCCCGTCGCGCCCGCAGTCAGCCGGTCCTGGCGCGGCGGGCACGGGTGGTATTGGCCTGCGCCCAGGGCCTTGCCAACAACCTCGTGGCGAAGCAACTGCGCTGTTCGCTCGGCATGGTGGGCAAGTGGCGTTCCCGATTTCTGAAGAGACGCCTGGAAGGTCTCGATGACGAACCGAGGCCGGGAGCGCCTCGCAAGGTTAGCGATGCGCAGGTGGAGCAAGTCGTGATTCGCACTCTGGAGAGTACGCCGCACGCCCAGACGCATTGGAGCACGCGGGGTTTGGCCCAAGCCACCGGGCTCAGCCGCATGACCATCAGCCGGATTTGGCGCGCCTTCGGTTTGCAGCCTCATCGCACGGAAACCTTCAAACTGTCGCCCGACCCCTTGCTCATCGAGAAAGTGCGGGACATCGTGGGTCTGTATATGAACCCGCCCGATCACGCCCTGGTCTTCTGCGTGGACGAGAAGAGCCAGATTCAAGCCCTGGACCGCACGCAACCGCTGCTGCCTTTGCAGCCTGGGCAAATCGAGCGCCGCACCCATGACTACAAGCGCCACGGCACGACTTCCCTGTTTGCGGCACTGGAATTGAAGACCTGTCGGGTGATCGGCCAACTGCACCGGCGCCATCGCTCCTCGGAATTTCGCCAGTTCTTGGATGTGATCGAGGCCAACGTAGCGGCGGACCTGGAGGTGCACATCATCATGGACAACTACGGCACCCACAAAACGGCGATCATTCGCAAATGGTTTGCCAAGCGCCCCCGATTCCATGTTCACTTTACACCCACCTACGGCTCCTGGATCAACCTGGTGGAACGCTGGTTCGCCGAGATTACCAATCAGCGAATTCGCCGCGGGGTGTTCCGCAGCGTGCAAGAACTGGAAGCGGCCATCCGCGAGTACATCGACGTCCACAACGAAAACCCCAAGCCCTTCGTTTGGACGAAAACCGCGGACCAAATCCTCACGAGCATCGCTCGCTTCGCCCAGCGGACGTGCACTGGCGAACCATCTGGACTTACATCACGAACCACTGGGACAGGAGACTAGCTTGGTTCGATGGCGCCTGTGAACCTGTCAACCCTGGTGGGACGGCTGTCTCTGGCGCAATAGTCAAAGCTAAAGAGGGCACTGTCCTGCTGGAGGAAGGTCGCTTGGTGGGGAACGGTGAGGGGATGTCGAACAATGTAGCGGAGTATGCCGCTATAATCCGGGTCTTCGAATACCTGATACCCTGCCCGCCAAGTCATGTCATTGTACGGGGAGACTCGAGTTTAGTGATAAATCAGCTCAGTGGAAAATGGGCTGCACGCAAGGGACTCTATTATTCAACTTGCCTTGAGGCACGGGAACTTCTTTGTCGCTTGCGCAGCAGCGGCGGGCAAGTAGAATTGCATTGGATTCCTCGTGCACAAAACGAAGAGTGCGATGCGCTATCCAGGGGGACATTGGCAGAGGCTAGAGTACTGCGGGAGATTCAGCCATTGGGGACTCCGAGTGGACTTCCCGCCTGGGCAAATTAGGTAAGTCAGCGAGTGTATCAGCCGTCAAGCTCGGTAAGATGTCAATAGAACCAAGATGTCGGGTAGGAGGCCCGGCAGACAAGAATGCCTTGAACGCAAAATAGGCTAAAGAGCAGTACAACAGTTTTGGGATGGAGACCTTCAGGAATACGAGTCTAGGAGCGTGTCGGAAATAACCTTCGCCTCGTGGCTTGGGGACTTCGGCTATCTCACGCGGTTCAGGGACGGATCGGCCAAACAATCGACGACAGTGCGGGCTACCCCCAGAGAGTTACTTTCATGTTAAGGACGAATGATACCACTCAGCAAATGAACTGGGATCTCGATTCTGGTATCCCGGTTAGCTCTACAAAATTGTCAGACCGGGGCACAAGAGAGCAAGCTTATGCACACTTCAGTTGGGACTGCAAAGAAATTCTCGGGGCGGTGTCGTAAAACAAGAACCTTCTTTCGTCTTAACCTTAATAAGCGTGCTGAGAGCAATGGAGTTCAGGCGATGCGCCGAAAGGGCTTGAGCTTACAAGGTGACCTATGCGGTTGCTGCACAAGCAAGTCCGGTTTAAGGTCCTCCCAGGCCGACGTTGCTCAAGGCGTATCTGCCTCAATATCTAGGGCGCTTCGACGGCCGCTACGGCGCCTGAGGAGGCTTTTGCAGTCTGCGTCGGGCCTGGTCATTGACGGTCACACACCGAGGCACTTCTTCGAATCCGCGAACCACCCATCAGGTGGTCAGCCGGAGGACGAGGGAGAGGCCAAACATTCCCTTGCCGGGAAAGGAGATGACACTTATGTCTATTACGCGATGGATTAAAGTCTCACTCGTGGCGTGTCTGTTGCTGCTTTGTGCGCCGAGGGTTTGGGGCCAGATGTTCTACGGCTCCATCGTTGGCACCGTGCAGGATCCCAGCGGGGCCGTTATCGCCGATGCCACCGTAACGGTGACCAACCTAGGAACCAGCGACAAGCGGAGTGGTCAATCTAGCTCCGCAGGCTTCTATCAATTTGTAACCCTGGTGCCAGGTCAATACCGCGTCGAGGCGGAGAAAAGCGGGTTTATGCGCTTCATCCGCGAACCCGTCGTCGTCGAGGTCCAGACCACCACGAGGATTGACGTCAGCTTGGTTCTGGGGGCAGTGACGCAGAGTATCAAGGTAACAGCGCAAACGCCGCTACTCGAGTCCCAGACTGCGTCGCTGGGTCAGGTGGTAGACGCACGAAACGTCCAAGAGCTACCCCTCAACGGGCGTAACGTTCTGAACCTCGCAGCAGTGGTGCCAGGGGTGGTACCATTGGGTCAGGCCATGGGGACCACGACAGGCGAGAATCCCTACGCCGCGGGGAATTACGAAATCAACGGCGCCCTCGGGGCTACCAATGCTATCCTCCTGGACGGCGCAACCGTGATAGGGGACCACGCCGCCCACGTGAATCTTATCCCGACGCAGGATTCTGTACAAGAGTTCAAGGTTGAGACGAACAATCTTTCGGCGGAATGGGGTAGGTTCGCAGGCGGCGTTATTAACTTCACGACGAAAAGCGGGACCAACCTAATCCACGGCACCGCTTACGACTTCCTGCGCAACAAAGTGCTGAACGCAAACAACTTCTTCAACAACGAATCAGGAATCCCCGTATCTGCCTTTACCCAAAACCAGTTCGGGGCCGACGCGGGCGGCCCCCTATACATTCCCGGGGTATACGATGGGCGCAACAAGACCTTCTGGTTTGTAAGCTACGAAGGCTTCCGGCAGCGCTACGGTGAAACGTTCGTAACTACCGTCCCCACGCTGGATGAACGGAAAGGCGACTTTTCCAACCTACGGGATTCGAACGGCAACGTGATTCCGATTTACGATCCGACAACGACAGTCCCAGACCCGGCAAACCCCGGGCATTACCTTCGGACTCAGATCAGTTGCGACGGGCAACTGAACGTCATCTGCAACATCAACCCCGTAGCGAAGGCCCTGACGAATCTATGGGCACCGCCCAACCTCCCTGGGGCACAATATACAAATGTCGATAACTTTGCCACCTCGGCGTCCACGGGCGGTGACCAAAACCAATATGTGGCTCGCCTGGATCACACCATCAGCGAAAAACAGAGAATTTTCGCGCGATACACCTATTGGAACAATTTGAGTCTCTCGCCGGACCCCTACGGAACCCACGTGTACCAGGACCGCGGGCCTGAGACTATGGCCACGGATCAATTCGTCCTGGGCGACAACTACTCTTTGTCTCCCAAGACCCTTCTTGATATTCACGCGAGCTATATGCGTTTTACCTATGCTCGCACCCCAGCGAGCGTCGGCATTGACCTGACGACACTCGGCTTCCCCGCCGCCCTAAACGCCGAGATCCCACCCACATTGAGGGCGCTCCCCACTCCCTGCGTTGACAGCAACCCCGATCTCTTCTGCAGTTACGGAATGGGCAGTGTGATCGTCGACGCCTCTGACCAATGGGACTTTGTTCCGGCCATCACCAGAATCTGGGGCCGTCACACACTCAAGATTGGGGGTGAAATTCGAGTAGACAGGGACAATTATGCGCAAACCAACAACGCGTCTCCTGGATTCGACTTCAATGAAGGCTTCACCGCCAGCGACCCCTTTTATCCCGTGGGGGGGTACGGGTTTGCTTCGTTCCTGATGGGATACGCCGCTGACGGTAATACGGACATCCCATCCTTGACGGCTGGGCAGCAGATTTACCGTGGGGTTTATGCACAGGACAATATTCATGCAACGAACAAGCTGACGCTGAATCTGGGACTCCGCTATGACCTGCAAGGGAATTGGTCTGAGCGGCATAATAGACTCAGCTTCTTGGATGCTAACGTCGCGAATTCGCTTGCAGCCCCGACAGGGCTTCCGTTGAAGGGCGATCTAGAGCTGGTCGACTCCCCTGAGCGAGCAAGCCGAAACAATATCAATCTCGCCAAAACCCTATTCGCTCCGCGGTTTGGGTTCGCTTATGCCGCGACCAACAAGACGGTGTTCCGCGGTGGGTTTGGTGTATTTTGGCTACCCAACAACCTGGAATTCTGGTTGTCTCCCAACCTTGATGCGGTCAATGACATAACGACTCCCATGGCAGCCACGATCAATGGGGGCATTACTCCCTATGACACTCTAAGCAACCCGTTCCCGAATGGTATAAACCTGCCGCCAGGGCGTAACTCCATTTATGAAAGCGAAACGCTCGGCCAAACTGTGGAGACTGAATTACCGGCTGAACGCAATCCCTACATGATGCAGTGGAACTTCGATATCCAGCGAGAGCTGCCAGGTGGCACTCTTCTGGATGTGGCGTATGCGGGGTCGAGGGGCGTTCACCTGCATTACATCCAGCAGACGATCAACCAACTGCCGGATCAAGATCTTTCGCTCGGGACCGCCCTCGATAATCAGGTTGCGAATCCATTTTACGGGTTGATCGCCAATGGGCCACTGTCAACTTCGACCGTGAGCGTAGGCCAGCTCCTGCGGCCTTATCCCCAGTATGACGGTTTAGGGATAAACGGGATCGCGAACCGCGACTCAATCTACCACTCAGTGGAAGTGAAAGCGGAAAAGCGATTCACGAAAGGGGGCACCCTCCTGGTTTCCTATACCGTGTCGAAACTGATCACGACGGCCGACGCCCTTTTCGGCTGGCTTGACACTTCCATTACGGGTATGGATACGGGTTACGTGACGCAAGATGCGAATAACATAAGGGGTGAGCGGTCAGTCTCCGATTATGACGTTCCTCAGCGCTTGGTAGTCAGTTATGCTTTGGATTTGCCGTTTGGAAGGGGAAAGAAGTTTCTGAGCGGAACGAGCGGAGTGGCCGGCAAGCTGATTTCGGGCTGGGGCGTTAATGGCGTGACGACGGAGCAGAGTGGTTTTCCATTAATCTTGGGGACGGCTGAAAACCTGACTGGTTCCTATGACATGAGCGAGCGACCCAACTTCAACTCTTCCGTCTGTCCCAACGGAGCAGCGTTGCATGGTTCTCCGGTAAGCAGGCTCAACGGGTGGTTCAATACGAATTGTTATAGCCAGCCGCCTGCCTTCACCTTCGGAGATGTATCGGCCACCTTGCCTAACGTGCGGTCCGATGGAATCCACAATTTTGACTTTGCACTGTTCAAGAACACTACTTTTGGCCCGGACGGCAGGCTTGGTCTGCAGTTTAGGGCCGAGTTCTTCAATCTTTTCAATACGCCTCAGTTCGGCACGCCATACGGATATTATGGAGCGCCCCAGTTTGGGATTGTCAGTTCTCAAATCAACAACCCACGCCTCGTTCAGTTCGCCTTGAGGCTCAGTTTTTGAGGGTCCTGTCGATGGTTTGGCGGGACAAGCCTGAACACTTGAGGCGAGGGGTAAGGCCCCTCGCCTCGTTTTTCAAGAGCCGTTTACGAGCAAGAGATCTTCTTATCGAAACTTGTTCCACAATTTGGCTGCGGCCGGCTCGACATCCGTAGTCGTTGAACGGTAAGCTCTTTGTGCGGGGTGTGCTCGGCGACCCCTGACGAGTTCCCCCAAGCGGGGCAGTCGCCGGATCGGAAGGGCTCCGCGCGTGCGGCCCGCGGGGCCGCTTTTGGCGCTCAACTTGGGGCGGTTCCCGATCGGTCTCTCTTTCCAATCCGGCGACGCCGAGGGTGATGAAGTCGGGCGTTTTCCGGCCTCGGCTGGTGTTGTCGGGAGCTTCACGCGAGGTCTTTCGCGTTGTATACTTTCGCGAAGGGTACGAGGGAGCCACCGGCCGAGGTGGGGCTCGGCAGACTATGAAAGTGGAAATCCAATCGCGGACCGAGATGCTTTCCCTGGAAGCCGAGCTGATGCGTCTCTCCCCGGATGCTCTAAAGCTCGAGCAGAAGCTGACCGAGCTTTTCGAGTTGCTGAGGGGTCCGGTCCAGCGCTACTTGGTAACCATACTGGGCAACTCCGCCGATGCGGAGGAGGCAACGCAGGAGGCCTTCTTGCGGTTGTACCAGAACCTGCACTCCGGACAGAGGATCAGGAACGTCCGCGCCTGGCTGTTCCGCGTCGCGCACAATCTCGCCATCGATCGCCAGCGAACCAGCAAGAGCCCGGATATAATGGATGCGCGCTACGCCGCCGAGCTCCTAGCCGTTAGCCAGCATCTGGGTTCCAGCCCGGAACGGAGGGTTCTGGACCAGGAGAGACTGGAAAGGGTCCAATCCGGGCTCACGGGACTTTCCGCACAGGAGAGGCATTGCATGGACCTGCGAGCCGAGGGTCTGCGATATCGCGAGATCGCGGATGTTCTCGGGATCAGTCCGTCGAGCGTGGCGGAGTTCCTTCGTCGCGCGATTAGCAAGCTGATGAGAGCTCTCAATGCCTAAGCGCTTCCGAACAAATCGAGCGTCACCAGACTGGCATCCCACTGACGCTGAGCTGCAGTTCTATCTGGACGGCGAGCTAGCGGCGGAGGAAGCTTCCCAGGTTCGCCTGCACCTGGAAGCTTGCTGGTCCTGCCGAGTCCGGGCCGAGAAAGTGCAGGAGACGATCGCCGCATTCATTGATTATCGCACTCAGATGCTCGAAGCCTTGCCCGAAGACCCGAACCATTGGCGAACTTTCCGGCCCCGCTTACGAGCCAGCGTCGAGGAAAGCGGCAGGCGCCCCATGCTGATAGCTTGGCGAGAGGCCTTGACGGAATCCTTTCGAACTTCCCGCCTTCGGTGGGCCGTGGTATCGGGCGTGGTGGTGACGATAATGGCCGCCCTGTTGTTCACGCAGTTAGCGAAGGTTCGCGTAGCCTCTGCCAGTGAACTGCTTTCCCGCTCGGCGGAACTCCGGGCTGCGCAAATACGGGCCGTGCCCAAACCGATCGTCTATCAGCACCTCCACGTGCGGCGTATGGTTGTGGCACCGTCCAACCTGCCTTTGGATGACCAGAGCGCGACCGTGGAAATCTGGGCCGACCCACTGGGCGCGCAGGTTCGAGTGGCGGGACAAGGGTGGTCCGAGGTCTCCGGAGCCAGCTCGAATCGGCCGACCCCTTCCTCCAGGGTGGCTAAACCTCACTCCGAGGCGGGACGTGCCTTCGTGGTGTGGAAGGGATTGGAGGAAACCTACCGCGTCAACCGCATGGATTGGAGGCAACCGTTATCGGCGGCCTCTTATGAGACCTGGCGTGGCGGACTGGAAGATAAAGATGAGCGGGTTGAGGCTTCTGTTCTCCCCAACGGGGCCCAAGTGTTGAAGCTCTGGACCACTGCCCGGGGCGCCGTCCCCATCGGAGGTATTGCCGAGGCGGGATTGGTTTTGCAGGCCAGCGACTTGCATCCCATTGGGGGGACCCTGGGAGTCCGGCAGGAGGAGGGATATTGCCACTACGACTTGGAGGAGATGAGCTTCCGGCTCGTCACTCTCGAAGCTCTGCCACATGATATCTTCGGAGAGCCTGGCTTGCCGGCTCTTGCCGGGCCGGTGACAGGGGGCGCGCCTCCTCCCACGCGGGCGTTGCCGAGCGCGAGCGAACTGGCGGCCACGGAGATGCAAGCCCGCATCGGCTTGCACGGTGTCGCGGCGGATCTGGGCGAACCCATTGAGATCGTACGGACGCGCCTCGAGGTGGAGGTGCGTGGCCTAGTGGATACGGACCAGCGCAAGAAGGACTTGGTTGTTGCCTTGCAAGGGATCCCGCACTTGGTGATGAAAGTTCTTACCGTGGCGGAGGCCGGTAAGTCCCCACCTGTGTCTTCGCCGGAGAATGTGAGCGAGCCCCCTTCGCAGGCGGCGCCTGGGCCGACTTCGGTGGCGAGGGCGGTCAGTAGCCCCAAGCTCCCCATCCAAGAACAGTTGGAAAAGTATCTCTCGGAGCACCGCTCGACAACTGTCTCCCAAGGCGGCAAAGAGAACGGAGCTACCGAGGGAACGATCCAGCATGACATTCAGAAACTGACGACTCAGGCTGTGACCCTCTCCGAAGCATCTCTGGAACATGCTTGGGCATTACGCCGACTCGCGGAACGCTACACGCCCGACGAGGTGTCCACGTTGCCCCCGGAATCGCGCCGACAACTGGAGGATCTGGTTCGGGATCACATTCGCGCGTTGCGGGAGCAGAATCGGAAATATGGAACCTTGGTCGAACCTGCGCTTTTTTGGATTGCCGGAAAGCCCGAGGGTGCGAGCCCGAGCAGCACAGGACAGGCCGAGGCGGACTGGCCGGTTTTTTCACCTTCTTTGTTCAACACGGTCAGTCAAGTCGATCGGCTGACGAGCACACTGTTTGCGGGGGCGGCTCTTCCGGTGGAAGCAGACTCCACCCTGCCGGGCGCGAGGGGCGTCAAGACCAAGAGCCCGGAGGCCTGCGTGAGAGATCTTCTAGCAGCCTTATCGCTTCTGGACACCGAACTTCCTCGGCTCGAGAAACAGGTGGAAGGGGACTTCCTCGGTAACCGTTGATGGCACGAGCCCGTGGCGCCACAGGGCGGAACAAACAAGGGACAGAATCATGAGAAGGGGTAGCCTTCTCATTGGGTGGGCACTGATCGCCATGGCACTGTCATCCGCGACCGAGGCATTGGCCCAGAGCGCCGAAGTGTCGGGAGTCGTCGCGGATCCCCTCGGGGCCGTGATCCCCGCCGCCACGGTTACCCTGGTGAATGAGGATACGGGCATCAGGCGGGGCGTAACTTCCAACTCCACGGGCAACTATGATATTCCGTTTGTTACCCCGGGGCGATACAAAATCACAGTCCAGGCGGATGGGTTTCGGGCCGTCACCCAGACGGGCGTAGAACTGGAGGTGGGGCGCAACACCAGGTTCGATTTTACCCTCACGATTGGTTCCACCGTACAAGCCGTCGAAGTGACCGCCGGAACGACGCTGCTCCAGCACGAGTCCTCCTCGCTCGGGCAAGTGGTACAGGCGCGAACGGTTGTGGAAATGCCCCTCAACGGACGGAATGTGATGAATCTGACCGCTCTCATCCCCTCGGTGATTCCCGAAGGTCAATCGATGCAAAATCCCACGGGCGCGAATATTTATGCTTGGGGCAACTATCAGATTAATGGCGACCAGGGGAACACAAGCGCCACGTTTATCGATGGTGTTCCGGTGAACGCGGACCACGCCCACCTGCTCTCCTTGGTCCCCACCCAGGATTCCATTCAAGAGTTCAACGTTCAGACCAGTAGCTTGGCCGCAGAGTGGGGCCGCCTGGCGGGCGGGGTAATCAATTTTGTAACCAAGTCAGGCACGAATAGATTCCATGGATCAGCTTATGAATTCCTGCGCAATACAGAGATTAATGCCAATACCTTTTTCAATAATGCCTCAGGCATTTCTAAACCTGCGTTTATTCAGAATCAATTCGGGACGAACGCCGGCGGGCCTCTGGTCATCCCTGGTGCCTACGATGGGCGCAGCAAAACCTTTTGGTTCACAAGTTACGAGGGGTTCCGGCAACGGGTGGGCAAATCCTCCCTTTTGACCGTGCCCACTCCCGACGAACGTCGCGGGGATTTTTCAAACTTGCGAGATCAGAATGGAAACCTGATACCCCTTTACGATCCCACGACGACCCAGCCCAACCCCGAGAATCCTGGCCATTACCTTCGAAATCAGATCAGTTGTAACAACGTACTCAATGTAATTTGCCCGGGCCAGATTGATTCCGTGGCCAGGAACCTGGAAAGTCTTTGGCCGCTTCCCAACCTACCGGGGCTGCCGTTTACAAACATTAACAATTACGCCACCAATGCGGTCACGGGAGGGGACAATGATCAAGTGACAGCCCGAGTAGATCAGAATATCAGTGACCGGCAGCGCTTCTTTGGGCGGTTCACCTATTGGTCAGACTCGAACTTGGCTTGGGATCCCTATGGGACACACGTTTATTCGGATCGCGGACCGGAAACCTTTAGGGCGAAACAAATCGTTTTGGGAGACACTTACTTCTTTTCCCCCACTGCCATGCTCGATTTGCGTCTGAACTACCTGCGGTTTGCTTACAATCGCACCCCCGAAAGCGTGGGTTTTGACCTGACATCGCTCGGCTGGCCGTCCAGTTGGGTCGACCAGATACCAGGGTGGTTGAGGACGCTTCCTTCGATCTGCATTGCTGACAGCGGGATTGGTTCCGTCTCTTGTGGCTACGGAACCGGGAGCGTCATCGTCGATAGGGCGGACGACTACAGTTTCATCCCGACTCTAACCAAAATCACCGGCCGGCACACGCTGCGGATGGGGGGAATGGTCGAAGTGCAACGGGATAATTATGCTCAGACCAATGATGCTTCGCCGGGCTTCGATTTCAACGCCAACTTCACCGCCAGCGATCCTTTCTCTCCCGTCGGAGGCTTCGGCTTTGCCTCATTTCTGCTGGGATATCCCCTCGACGGCAGCGCGGATATCCCGTCGTTAACGGCGGGGCAACAGATTTACCGGGCCGTCTATCTGCAGGACTCTTATCACGCGACCCGCCGCCTGACGTTGAATTTGGGACTGCGCTACGATCTGCAAGGCCCCTGGTCAGAGAGGTTCAATCGCCTTAGCTTCTTCCTACCCAATGCGGCGAGCCAGTTGGCTCAGCTCACCGGCTTGCCCCTGGTCGGACGGTTGGGCTTGGTGAGTTCCCCTGACCGCACCAGCCGCAACAACTTTAACCTGGATCATCGCGAATTCGGACCGCGCATCGGATTCGCATACGGCATTGCGAGCAAAACGGTGCTGCGAGGGGGCTACGGCGTCTTTTGGCTCCCTAATAATCTGGAGTTCTGGTTGTCTCCGAACCTGGATGCGCTCAACGATCACACGACCAACTTTGTCGCCTCGATCGACGGCGGTGTGACTCCATATAACAACCTCAGTAGTCCCTTCCCGAACGGTCTCACCTTGCCCCCGGGACGTAATCCGATTTACCAGAGCCTGTTTCTGGGTCAGTCGATCTACTCCGAACTGCCCAATACGCCGAACCCCTATATGCAGCAGTGGAACTTTGACGCGCAGCGGGAACTCCGAGACGGGACCCTCGTGGATATTGCCTATTCGGGGTCGAAGGGCACGCACCTCCATGCCCTGCAACAGAGTATTGACCAACTGCCCGATAAGGACATGGCGTTGGGAACTAGTCTCGAAACGGAGGTTGCTAATCCCTTCTACGGCCTGATCACCTCCGGGACGCTGTCCGCTCCGACGGTGGCGGCGGGCCAACTCTTACGTCCGTTCCCGCAGTACCAGACGGTGGCGATAAATGGATTGCCCGACCGGGATTCCATCTACCACTCCATGCAGTTGAAGGTGGAGAAGCGAATGCAGGGGGGTGGCACAATCTTGGTCGCTTACACCATCGGAAAGTTGATCACCACCGCCGACAGCCTCACGGGGTGGCTCAATACCGCTGATTTGGGAGTGTCATCCCCCGGCTACGCCACGCAGGATAACGAAAATATCAAGGGGGAACGGTCACTGGCCGATTACGATGTGCCCCAACGACTGGTCATCAGCTACATCCTCGACCTGCCCTTTGGACGTGGACGTAAGTATTGGGGGCATGTTTCGGGCTTCTCCCACAAGTTGATTTCGGGCTGGGGCGTGGATGGCATTTCGACTTTCCAAAGGGGCTTTCCGCTGCAATTCTCGACCGCCGAAAGCCTTACCGGCACGTACGATGGAGGATCGCGGCCAAACTTCAATCTTGCTGCGTGCCCAAGCGGGGCAAGCTCGCCGGGTTCGGCTGAAAGCCGCCTGAATCAGTGGTTCGATACCCGTTGCTTCAGTCAGCCGCCGGCGTTTACATGGGGCAATGTTTCTCGCACGGAGCCTAACTTGCGTTCCGATGGAATGCGGAACTTTGACTTTGCCCTCTTCAAGAACACCACGCTCAGGTCAGAGAAGCTGGGCCTTCAGTTTCGAGCTGAATTCTTTAACTTCTTCAATACGGTGCAGTTTGGTCCGCCCGGTCAGACTCAAGGCACAGCGCAGTTTGGTATGGTCAGCTCGCAGCTCAACGAGCCACGCCTCGTTCAGTTCGCCTTGAGGCTCAGCTTTTAAGGGTGTGTGGGAGACCTTGCACAACGAAGCCAGACACCTGAGGCGAAAGGGAAATCCCGTCGCCTTGTTCCTTGGAGGTGGTTTATGGGAAAGAGGTTTACTCGTCGCAGCTTGCTGAAGAATGTGACCGCAATCGGCGCCACGTCCTTCGTGGCCAGCGTGAGCGCGCCGGCCGAAGGCGCTGGCTTGCCTCAGTCCAGCGTTGGCCACCGATCCCCTGACGGCATGACCGGGAACGCCGTGGACCTTGTAAGACTGGCGGCAGGAGGCATGGTCGTCAACTTCGATAGACTGAGCGGCACGATTTACTCGATCACGAAGGAGGGGGACCGGTTGGGCACGAACTTTCTCGGAAATGCCCATAACACTCGGGGAGTGGATTTAGGAGACATCTTGTGGACAGGAAATGTGGTGAGCACCTGCTGGGATCTCAAGACTCCCGACTGGGTGCGGGAGATGCCTGCCGGCCCCGGCGCTCCCCACAAGATCAGCGGCAAGTGGAGGCGCGAGACAACAAGCGACTCTTCCGACACGCGGAGGGTCGGCTTTGACGGGAAGACCTTTTCGGTAAAATACCAGAGGGAGTCACGGAAAGAGAATGGCATCAAAAGCTATGATCTTGCGATGAGATTTTACTTTGCAGATGATAACTCCCTGATGTGGGACATCGAAATCGCCAACACTAACGGCAAGACCTTAGAAATCGGTGACTTGGCATTCCCTCTGCGAGCCAATGACGATTACGCCGAAGTGTACAAGGGCTTGACGCCCACGCAAGCCGACATGCAGGGTATCATGCCCGAGATGCAGAAGCTTATTCACGAACAGAAAGTATTCGCACACCATTTTATCGCCGGCCATAGCTCCTACGTACTCCTCCAGAGGCCTGCCGGCGATGTGCCTTTTCTGTTATTTCATTGCAAAAACGACACATCGCTTGAGTGCAGCTACAAAGTCGAGGGGTCGTTCCCACCTAACTGGATCGGGACAGATCTTCTGGCCATCCACTCCTGGGCCGCCAAGGATCTGCGTGGTTGGGAATGGAACCCCTGGGTAAACGGGCACACGTCATTGATCCTGGAACCCGGGCAAGTGAAATCCTTTCAGTTTCGGTTTGTGTTCATCGACGGCTATGCTGCTATCCGGGAAGAACTTTGCAGGAGCGGCAACCTCGGGATCAGGATTCTCCCCTCCATGGTCGTTCAGGAGACTCCTTCCCGTGTTTATGTCCACGTCAAGTCTCAGTCCGATTTGAAGAACATAGAAATTCATTCCGACGGCGTGACTATAGAAAGCAAAACCCGAGCAGATAACAACACATTATTAACCATATCCTTTAAGGGGCGAGGGCAGAAGAGTCTGAAGCTGGTTTACGGAGAGGGGAGATGGACCAATTTGCACTTCTACTGCATCGAAGACGCCGAGCAGTTGCTCAAGGCTCGCGCCCGCTTCATCGCGAACAGGCAGTTTTACGAGAATCCGGCCGATCCTTTCCATCGTAATCACATGTTCTTGCCCTTTGATTACCGCCGTGGAAGTACGTTCGACGAAAACGACGACGTGTGGGAAGTCGGCGGGACCGATGATCCCGGTTTTGGGGAGCCCTTGTTTCTTTCTGCGAAGAATGTGTACTACCCCTCACGGGAAGAGGTCGAAAAACTGGAGACCTACGTTTCCGATTGTCTGTTCAAGTACATCCAGAATCCGGAAACCTACGAAGTGCGAGCCTCGCTTTACTGGAAGGAGCGATACCCGTCGAGCCCATGGGGAAGCTGGTCGAAGAAGCGCTCTGAAGCGACTTGGCGGACTTATAACTACGCCTTCGTGGCAAACATCTATCACTCGCTTTACCGCATCGGCAGGGAATACGGTATCCTGACCCACAGAACGGCGCGCGAGTATCTCAAGATGTCATACCACACCTGTATGAAATGGTTTACTACAGGACCGTACAAGCACGTCGGTCTTATCACGGGAGCGTGCGCGCTAAACATTCTGGAAGACATCAAGAGTGAAGGGTGGCAAGAAGAATACGAGAATCTGCTGGAGGAAATGAGAAAGTGCAATGAGGAGTTCTTGAGCGACCCGTATCCGTACAGCTCCGAAATCGAGATCGACGAGACAGCACAGCCGCAAACCTACTTCTTTACCAGGTTTTTTGGCATGAGAGGAAACGAGGAGAGCAGAAAAAGGAATCTCGAGATGCTTCCGCTCCTCAAGGCCCTTCGCGGCGGAGACCAACCGGTGTGGTTCCGGTATGGGAACGATCTGTTCGCGCATCCCGATCTGCGTGGAGAAATAACGTGCTGGCATTCCGAGGCTTTGAACGGCATGGCACTGTTGCAGGGATTCGAGGATACGAGAGACAAAGAGATGTTCATCAAGGGCTACGCAGGCGTGATGAGTGTGATGCACAACGTTCTGCCCGATGGCATGGGATTCGCCTGGTTCATGGTCAAGCCCGGCGTCTTCGCCTGTGAGCCGCCCAAGACTTTCGAGTTTGGACCGGCCCTTTGGGGTTATCTTAAGGCGGCAAAGTCTTATGTCCTGGACGATGAAGCGTTCGGCCTCATGGGGTGTGGGTGTGAGATTGAAACCTCACCCAACAAGATCAAGGTCTATCCGCGGGACGGGGTAAAGAAGAGAGTGATGTTTGTCAGCCAAAGAATCGACATTGAGGCGACCACCGGGGAGATCAAGTCACTTACTTTTGACAAAACGAAACCTTCCTTCGAATTTCAGATGAACGACTCGACGGGACTGGTGAAAAACGTCCAACTGGCCATCAAAGGCCTTCCGAAAGGCGATTACAGGGTCGCCCACGGAGGCTCAGTCGAAAGACTGGCTGCCTCCGACACCCTGGAGCTGGCGGTCCCCATCACGGAAGCGAGCTTGCTGACGGTTGAGAGGTCGTGAACCGATCCTTGTGCCCGTTCACATCCGGTTTATTCTCGTGCGCCTCCTGCCGAAGTGCACGTGGGCTGAAACTCGCCAAGCGTTCCCGGTTTCGGCGGGCTGCGCAGATGTCCCGTCTTGGCCGCGGGCCTGCGGGGAAGGTTTGCTCGCGACATGCATCACGTCTCTCTAGGACTCTTCAGTTGCTGGTGCTCTTCTGTCTATGGTTCGCAGCGGGGCTTGCCCTGGCTTCGCCCGGGGTTCCGAACCCTCAGGAACCGGATGAAGCCGATCACTTCCGCGCGGGGCTTGAGGCCACGAAGCTGGGTGAGTTTGATCGAGCGGTTGAAGAATACAAGAAGGTCCTGGCGGTTGATCCGAACCTCGTTGAAGCGCGGGTAAATCTCGGTCTTTCCTATCACGCCCTCGGCCAGTACACCCTTGCGGTTGAGGAGCTCTCCAAAGCCGCACGCGAGAGACCGAACCTTCTCGGCCCCAACATCATTCTGGGTGTTGATTACATGAAGTTGGGGTTCCCTGGGAAGGCGATGCCACCACTCCAGCGAGCTTTGAGCCTGGAATCGTCGAATCGGGAGGCCAGGCGGGCGCTGGCGGCGTGCTATCTGGCGCTGGGCAGGTACTCGGAGGCGCTAGGCCAGTTCCGTTTGGTCTTTTCTCTCGAACCCGACAAGGTAGAGGCGAACTTTGGACTGGGCCACGATTACCTTGGAATAGCCACGCGGCTTGTATCCCGGCTGGCAAAGGAGTATCCCAACTCAGCCTGGGGATACCGGCTCGCTGGCGACGTGCTGTGCGAACGCGGCCTCTGGAATGACGCGATCCATGAATACAGGCGGGCTCTCGCCATCCAGCCCTCGCAGCAGGGACTGCGCACGGCTGCGGGTCGCGACGAGTTGCGTCAGGGACTGATCGAGGCGGCTAAAGCCGAGTTCGAAACGGAACTCCAACTCGATTCGAGAAGCGAGTCGGCGTGGCTGGGGATAGCCGAAACGAGCTTGGCAAGCGGGGATGCCACAGTCGCGCTAAAGGCCGTGGCCAAAGCATGGGAGATCTCTCCTGAGTTTGTGGCTCTCCAACCAGACTTCCCGGCGATCAAACTCGATTCGGACCTGGCTATCAAACTCGTCAGGGCTCTTCAGAAGGCCCCGGAAGGAGCGCCCAGGCATTTTCTCCTGTCGAGTCTTTACAGGGTGCTCGGCGAAACCGCGGCGGCTTACGAGCAAGGGGCAGCCTTGCAAACCGATCTTGCCTCGTGGCGAGGCGCCTCCGAGGGCACAATGCGTGGCCTGAGGGGGCAGGAAGCGTGCACCCGCCACCTGTATGCGGCTTGCGCCGAGTCCCTCCAGGGTCGCAAACAACTCAGCAACGCCCAACGATTCTTGCTAGGCACGACGCTGCTCACACTCCGGCAATTCGAGGGAGCTTCCCGTGCTTTCTTTGAAGCCCTGGCCACTCAGAGAAACAACCCCGAAGCGATTTACTGGCTCATTCAAATCTTCCAGAGGCTGGCTGCGGAATGTCTCAACAAGGTCGAGGATTTGTCGCCGAACTCTTGGCGGGCTCACGAATTGCGAGGAGAAGCCTTTCAGTTGCGGCAAGCGGACGAGGACGCGGTCCACGAGTTCCGAATCGCTGTCCAGTTGCGGCCCACGGAGGCGGAACTTCATGAGGTCTTGGGAGATCTCTATCTCTCGAAAAACTCTTACGATGAGGCGGAAGCCGAACTTCAAAAAAGCTACGAACTCGACTCCAGCCGTGCTCGCACCCTCCTCCTCCTCGGTCGATTGTATGTGCGACGCCATGAATCTGAAAAGGCGCTCCCTTACCTGCAAAAGGCCTTGCGGTATCAGCCGGATATGTTCGAAGCAAGCGCTGTCCTGGGGACAGCCTACCTGCGCATGGGACAAGCCTCTAACGCCGCGCCTGAACTCGAAAAAGCAAGCCCCTTCGACTATTATGGCAACGTCAATTACCAGCTCTATCTGGCCTATCGCAAACTCGGGAAAATGGAGTCTGCTCAAAAGGCCTTAGCTCGCTCCCAGGAATTGCGCCGGAAATCGGCGGCAATTCACCAAGCCAGGGTTGCCGGCGCCATCGATATCGAATAGTCATTGCAGCCGCGAGAAGCCTGCGGATTAGGCGAAAACAGCGGGTTCGAGGGGCGCGCCGGCTGGGGGGATTCAGTGGTAGCCGCTCCTGCGTCGCCAACACACACGTTTCCACCGCCGACTATAAGGACCTGATTCGCCAGTTCCGAAACGAGTGGCGTATTGCAGATAAAGATGACTTGGTGGAACCCGCCCAGGTCCATAGCCCGGCGCAGCATGCGCACGTACTCCTTGCCATTGGCAGCATCCAGAGCTCCCACCGTTTCGTCCCGGAACAGAGTCTCGTATCGAATGCCTTCGCCCTGCCTCATGTTGTAGATGGCGATGCCCAGGTTGACGGCTTCGTTGACCAGTACGAACTGCCCACCCGAAAGTTCATCCACGAGGCAAGTACGGTCCAGATTCTTGTTGCGGACCTCAACATCAAAATCGTCTACCATGCCCCGGCCATCTGCCTTGGGGCGTTGCGTCCTGAAGCGGATTTCAAACTTGTTGTCGAAGCACCCCTCAAGCAAAGCGTTGACCAAGATCGAGACTTGTGGTCCGGCGGCCTGGATCTCGCAGAGCTGGATCTCATCCGGACCGAAAACCTTGGCGAGATAGGTGTAGTCTTCCTGTTCAGTCCTTGTCGCCCCGAGTTGGGCCTCGACCTGGGCCAAGCGCATCCGTGCGGCCTCCAGCTGCTTCTGGCGTTGTTTGATTTGGCCCTGGCGAGCAATAAGGCTGTCCCTTTCACGACGACAGGAGACGATCAGCCGGTCTGTGTCTGCAATCTCTCGCCGTGAAGTCTGCATCTTCGCGTCGAGATCAGCGAATCCGGAGGGCGCAGATTCCTTCCTCGATAGTTCCTCCATGACTTCCGCACGGGCCTGATTGAGTCGGTCCAAGCCCTTCAGCCGCTCCTCCCGGCGTACCTCAACAGCCCGTAATTCCTCATATCGCTGTCTTTCTTCTTCGACTGCCCTGCGCTGCCGCTCGCAGCCCTCAAGTGTCCGGGTAAGCTGGGACGAGGGCGTGGCAATCTGGATCAGTGAGCTGCGCTGGACCTCTACTTCAATTGAGAGTGTGGCAACCTCTCCCTCCAGTGTTGGAATCCTCTTGCCGGCTCCGACAGCGCGCTGAATCTTCGGACAAGAGGCGTACGCCCCCTCGCCCTGGCAAGGCACAACCGCAAGCTCTTCACGCTCCACCCGCAGACGGTCAAGTTCGGCTAGGTTGGCTCTAAGTTCGGCATCCAGAGATTGGACAGTACGCTCGGTCTCACGATTGGATGTCTCCAGACCCTGTATCTCCCGGATCTGCCGATGGAGTTCTTCGATGCGAGCGGCAAGCATCGCGCCTCGTTTGGTCAAATCGGCGAGGTCCTTCTTTCCCGTCAGAAGGCTCTCATCCCTTCCTATCTGGCGCTTGGTTTCTGTGATCTCGGCGTCTGTCTTACGCAGGCGCTGTTTCAGAATCTCAACCTCGGCCAGGAGCGGCTTCCGACTGGCCTCCGCTGCCTGAAGCTCCAGCAGCCGTTGTTGTACCTTGCGCTTCTCGGCTTCCAGGGTCTCAAGACAGGATGACACACCTGCAAGCTGCGCCTCAACTTCCGCAGGATCTTCAACCCCGGCCTCCACCAGCTCCTTCAGGCTTTTCGCCTGCCCTTCCAGGCCGAGCGTGGTCCTGGCCACTGCCTCGCCTTTCTCTTTAGCCGTAGCCGCAATCAGTCTCAGCCGGTCCAGCCCGAGCAGCTCTCGGATGAACAGCTCTTTCCTCTCGCTTCTTTCGAGTGAGAGAAAGTTACCCGTACGCTTCTGGCTGGAGAAGATGCTGCTGAGGAAGAAGTCGGGCGTGCCAGCGCATTTGCGGACAAGGTCCTCGAACGGCTCCTTCTTTCCGTTGGTAAGCGGTTTCCCCTCCCCGTTGAAGAGATAGCTTTCCATCTGGCGAGACTTGGGATCGATCTTGAGGAGCGACCGGCAGCGGGCACCATTGACGCTGAACGCGAGGCCGATTTCGGGCTGGGGATGGGTGGCGAAGTCATAGAGCGAGCGCTTCTGGCCGGGGAGCTGGCGAAAGAGAGCCGCGAAGACTGATCCGATCAGCGTGGACTTGCCGGCGCCATTCTCGCCCACAATGGCAATCAACCCCTCACCCAGACTATCGAAGTCGACGCAGACTTCATTTGGGAATGCCTCAGTGATTCCCCGCAGCCGCAGGTGATGCAGTCGCATGGTGTGTCCTCCCAGTGGGTGAAGTTAGCGTTAGGATGGATATTCCCCTCGTTTCCCAGATGGACTGCTTCCAACGAACTTTCAGGAGCTAAACCCTCATTACCTCTGCTACAACAAATCGGTCAGGTCACGGCTCATCACTGCCGTTCCTTCCGGGTTGCATTAGTCCGGTCAAGAGTCTATTCTTCGGTCATAGCACCCAGGAGGCTTCCCATGGCTGCCGACCCTGTTGTCGTAGACCCCAAGCACTACAAGGTGGAGTTCGAAAACGACCGCGTGCGCATCCTGCGGATCAAATACGGACCGCACGAGAAGTCGCCGATGCACTCGCACCCGGCTAATATCGTGGTGATGCTGAGTGAATGCGATTTCGCCTTTTACCGGCCCAAGGGCGCCAAGCAGGACATTCTGGGGCACGTCGGGCAGGTCCTGTGCGTGGAGGAGCCGTACGAGCATGCGCCTGAAAACCTCGGCGACAAAGTCTTCGAAGCCATCTGCGTGGAATTGAAAAAGTAATCGCAACGGGATACTCAGGCTTGCTTTCCCTAAGAACTCGTAGGTCAGTCTGCCACAAAAATGATTTCCAATAAGGATGGGAGTGTTCAGCTTTCTTGACTGGAGAGAACTGCTTTCTCGATTTCCGCCAGCTTGGCTAGTAACCGTTCCTGGCGGTCAGCTGGCGGAGTGCCTTTCATGGCCCAGTAGGCACGAAGCTTCTCCTCTGCTGAGTGGGCGGCAGCGATAGGAGCAGGCTCTGCCGGAAGGTCCGGATCGTGCTCGATCTTCACCTTCAGTTCGGCGGGATTGGCGGCCAGCAACTTCTCCCGGAGATTGTCCTGCTGCTCGCGGCTCAGTAAGTGATCCGGCCCGTTGGGGACCGTCACCACGACTTTCACTCGAGAGTCTTTCAAGGTGACCAGATCTAGGTTGTCGGGTAGCCGCAGCTCTCCCTCCTCGTAGACGGCGTGCAGCTCAACCATCCGGCGGGTGGGTGACATCCTGAACTCAACGTCCAGGTCCGACAGGTCTGGGCAAATCTCGGGAGCATTCAGTGTCACCAGGTTGTAGCCCTTGTCTTCAACCTCGCTGTAATCGCAGCGGGAGAGTGACCCAGAGTACCAGACGCGCGGGGCGAGCTGCTGACGTAGGTGAATGTGGCTGAGCCCGACATACTGGGCCTTCAAGCTACGTAAGGGGTCAAGGGGGTACTCGGCACAGCGCCCGACAAGGGGCTGACCACTGCTCACCCTGGCGCCGGCCACCCCGAAATGCCCAAAGAAGAGCTTGTAGCATCTTGGCTGCTGCTCAAAGCGCCGGTTGAACTCATCGAGTTGCCGGGCGAAGGCCTCACCCAGACTGTGCTCGTTGCTGGCCATCACAGCTTTGCGGGGATACGGGAAGACTGCGACGGCAGCGTCACCCAGCTCAATGAACTGCGGCTCGGTGCAAAGGTATATCGGGTGCTTCCCCTTAGCCCGCCCAAACACATATAAATCGCCCTCCAGCTCAGCACCGTGATTTCCCGCTACCAGGATTACGGGCGCGTGGTTGGCCATTTCGACCAGCTTATCGACCCAGAAGTTCCGTTCCTTAATCGTGGCCTTGTAAGTCGTGAGGTCGCCGTTGATCACAAAGAGATCAACGCTCGCTTGGACGGCATCTGCGACAAACCATTTCAGACACTGCGCGGTGTCGGCGAAGTAGCGGTCTTCATCAAGGTGAAAATCACCGGCGTGGCAGACTTTGAACGGCATAAGGCTCCTTTCATTTTCCGATCACGGCGACTTGACCATGGTTCGTTCGACACGCCCACGTTAAGACTCCGCCATCCTGGTAATTGCATTGTGGTATTTTACGGGGGAACTGGTCTCCAGAAAGACCTGTCAGTGCCCTCGTTCTTAGGACAGATCGGTTCGCAGACCACTCTTAGCTGCCTCGATGGTTCCAATCCGATTGCGGGCTTGTTTCTGGTCTTGTTTCTGGTCTACCCACCCTGATTGATTAAAGGTTATCATCAAGGATGAGAGAGATGAGGAAAGTTGACCAAAACAGTAACTACTACATCAATGCGGAACACTGTTCTTCTGAGCCACGCAAACCCGGAGGATAACGAATTCACGTTATGGCTCGCCCTACAGCTTGCGAATGAGGGTTATAGAGTCTGGTGCGACCTGACAAAGCTTTTGGGTGGCGAGGTTTTCTGGGATGACATCGAGGAGGTAATCCGGAGTACAGCATCCAAGGTACTTTACGTTCTCTCTCGCGTGTCAAACGTCAAGGACGGCCCTCTCCGCGAGCTGCAATTGGCGCAGAACGTTGCCCGGCGGGAGAAGTTAAGAGACTTCGTCATCCCGCTTCACATCGACGACCTGCCGCACAATGAGATTACGATTGAACTGACGCGAGTCACTGCATGTTCATTTGAGAATTCGTGGGCAGCAGGGCTGGCCGCTCTCCTCGACAAGCTTGAGCAACAAGGCGTACCGCGAAGTGCGAACTTTAACCGCATTGCAGTGAATGAATGGTGGCGCACTAGGTTTAGTGCGGAGCGCGGTGTCCGTGATGAGGCAGAGGAGCACCTGTCGAATCTGTTTCCGATTCTTTCCCTACCCGACCACGTCTATTTTCATTCACTGTCCCGGCACGGCATTGGGAAAGTTGAGGTCAGCGACGAACTCCCCTACCCTGCGTTCCAAGAAGGCATTTCACTCATCACCTTCGCAAAGGCTGAGGACTTCGAGGGCAAGCTCGGTCTAGGACTCTACATTGCAAAGGCATCAGAGCCGCTGCGCGTGCAGGAGCTTCTCGAACACCGAGAAAGCCAATTTGGAAAGCACTTGTTTCGACTTTTGCGCCTGGCATGGGAGCACATGCTTTGCGAGCGAGATCTCCCTGTTCATCAGCTCGCAAATGAACGCAATACCTTCTACTTTGTCAAAGACAAGATCCCGGCGGACAAAGTGTTTTTCACCGGTGTCAACGGCGCAAAGGCACACCGCTCCGTGGTGGGGTATCGCACGATAACGAATTCAACCACCGGTGAGAAGAGGAAGCGTTACTGGCACTTTGCGATGGAAGCAAGGCCCCAAGTCCATCCAAGCCTGGGCTACTATTTGAAGCCTCACGTCGTGTTTTCGAACGACGCTAAGACCATTTGGAGTAGCAAGAAGCGGCTTGCTGCGGCACGCCGGACGGAGTGCAGCGATTGGTGGAATGATGCGTGGCGGGACAGAATGCTTGGTGTGGTCTCCTATCTCGCCAATGGTGGTGATTGCATTAGGGTGAGCCTGGGAAGTGACACGTCGCTGACGATAGAGGCAGGGCCTACGGTCTTCATGAGCCCCGTGGCCTATACGGACCCGCAGCTCACAGAGGAGGAATTGACCCTCGATGATTATGGACGTTCCCCATATGACGGCGAAGACGCCTCTGAGGACGAAAAGGAGTAGGACGTGAAAGAACTGGTGCGCATTCCGGAGCCGCTTCTGCTCTTTCGCCACGGCCAAGCCACCGAGGATCCCCGCAATGGACTCACGCTCTTTGGGCCTCTCGACGAAGGTAAGCCATACGGCGTGAAGGCAGGCGTCATCGGTACACGACGGGGAATCGACCTGCTCAAACGTTGGGTGGAACGGGTGCAACGTCCGGTTTTCATACAGCCTGCTCCCCTTGGCCGCCCTCCCTTCCCAGGGTTTGAGGCAGGGTTTCACACGCCGTGGAATCCTAACCCAACGCTTATGCTTGAAGTCGGAGACGACGAAATAGACCAGCACCTGTACCTCGATGACCGGTACCAGCGAGTTTACGGGACCGTAAATGTTTTCGCCAACCCGATATTGAAAGCAAAGAGGGAAGAGGAGGCCAAGCCGGAGATCTGGTTTGTGGTTGTCCCGGACCGCGTCCACAGATATTGCAGGCCAGAGGCAGTCGTTGAGCCGGAGGTACGACTTCAAGCGCGTGTGCACTTCCGAGAGGCAAGCAAAGCGCGAAGCTTTGTTGAGACCCGCTCGCTGTTCCCGGAAATTGATGAGGCAATTCCTGCTTACTTCTACGAGGAACATTTCCACAACCAATTGAAGGCCAGGCTTCTCAAGGACATGGTATTAACGCAAGTTGTTCGCGAGAGCACGCTCGCGAATGTGGGAAAACCTGGGGATCCAGGGGTAGACCTCAGAGATGTTCGCAGGCAGTCGGAGATTGCCTGGAATCTCAGCACAGGAGTCTTTTACAAGGTTGGTGGCCGACCTTGGAAAGTGGCGAGCATCCGGGAAGGGGTCTGCTACGTAGGCATTGTATTCAAGAAGGACGAAACCGAAAGCAAGCCACGTAACGCTTGCTGCGCAGCACAAATGTTTCTTGACTCCGGGGATGGCGTCGTCTTCAAGGGAGCCGTCGGGCCTTGGTACAACGAAGAAACTGGCGACTACCACCTGACCCGATCGGCCGCGAAGGAGCTTGGGGACCTTGTCATGTGCTCATACAAAAACAAGTCCGGCGAGAAGCCTCCCCGAGAGGTCTTTTTCCACGGGAAGGTGTGGTTCGACAAGGAAGAGTGGGCTGGGTTCGAAGAGGCCGCGGGTGCGGCTACGAATATCGTCGGCGTGCGCATTCGGGGCGAACTAAACCTGAAACTCTACCGCAAGGGGCAAAACCCGATCCTGAGAGGGCTTGCCCACATTCGCCACGAGGGCGGTGCCCATTTGTGGACAAAAGGCTGGACACCGCGCATCCAAACGTATCCGGGTCGTGAAGTACCAAATCCCCTAGTTATTGACATCAGCAAAGGAGAGGCTCCGATAATGACGGTGCTTCAAGATGTCATGACCCTTACGAAACTCAATTACAACACGTGCATCTTTGGAGATGGCCTGCCGATCACGCTCAAGTTCGCGGACGCCGTAGGCGAAATTCTCATTGCGGCACCAATCAAAGAGGTTCCACCTCTGCCATTTAGCCACTACATTTAGGATTCAAGTCACAGCATGATGCGAAGCCCCAAGCTGATTGTTGGGTCATGTTAAGCCTCGCAACTTGAAAGTGTTCAGTCTTGTGGAGTGCATATGATGGGAAACATCGTGCAGAGAGCTTCAGGACCCGAACAGTGCGAGCTGATCAGCAGGCGTGGCAGCCCTCGAGGACCTGCGCGAAGCTTTAGGCCTGGGTACACTTTCAAGTGAAATACCGAACATGAGGAGTTGTGTTACTACGGCCGGGATCGGTGCTGGCGGGGGTATGATGGCTTCTGGTGCATCCCTCTCCGGAGGTTCTGCTTCCATTTCCGATGGTGATGTCTCCAATGCCCGAACTCCGAATACTTCCGCCTGCTGCCTTTGCAGCTGCTTCCACACAGCATCGGCGGATTCGCCAATACCTTTCTCGGTCACCAATTCCCGTGCCATCGCCATCAGGATGTCATCACCTTCGTCGATCGCCTGAAGGCCGTCAGTGGAGAACTTCCCTTCCATGGCCAGTGAAACCAGCAGCTTTTTCCCCATCAGCCGCAAGCAGGCTTCCTGCATGGTGCCGGCGTAGTAGAAGAACTTGACGTTGACGTTCGACCATTGCCCAATCCTCCAAGAACGCCGGCTAGCCTGCCGCAAGGTGTAAATCGAATAGCCGGTCTCATAGAAGAAGATGTCCGGGAAAGACCACAGGTCAAGTCCCGTCTGGACCAAACGCGGGTGCGCGATCACGACCTGTACGCCAGCCCGCAGTTGCCTCTCGTACCAGGACTCCCGCAGCTCCGGAGCAACCTCCGTGGTCAGCACTGCCACGCGGATGCCTTCTTTCGCCAGGATGCTCTCCAGCCGACGTGTCACATCCCGCTTCTGGGTATAGACCGCGTAGACCTGCACCTTCCTTCCTCGCTCAAGCGAGGCTTTGACCTCCTCAACCAAGCGCCGCTCCTTGGCATAGACATAGTTCTCATCCAGGTCGCGTGTAGCTGCGATCAGGAAAGGCTCACGACGCTGGGTTTCGGGATTGAACTCACGCCCGATCAGGTCCCCGAAGCCGAAGGGCCGGTCAGGATAAGCGAGGAGAGCATTCAAGGCGACGCTCGCGACCGACTGGTTGCCTCGATGCTCGCGGAGGGCCTTCTTGATGTCCTCTTCCAGATCCTCGTACGCCTTCTTCAGCGGCTGATCCATCTCCACGCTGACAACTTCCTCCCGGTAGGGAGGGAGAGCGTCAGAGATGTCTTCCAGCGACACGAAGGCGCCAAGACTCATCAGGAAGCGTCCGAACAGCAGCGGCGAGGCTCCTGGCCGATGGCGGAGCCGGGTGGTGACTCGTGCCTCAGAACAGGCATTGTCGGCGGGCTCAATCACCGTGATCTTCTCCAGCAGCCCATAGGTTTCGGTGAAGGCCCGAACACCGGATTCACCATACTCAAAGCCCTCTTCCAGCATTCTGGAGGATTCAAGACGAAACAGGATGTTGAAGAGTTCATCTGCATAGCCCCCGAGCAGTGTGCCGGTGAGGACGGCAATGTGACCGGCGGACGAGGCCAGTGTGCCCAGAGCATTGCCCTGGGCCGTATCTCCTCCCTTCAGCTCGTGAACTTCGTCGGCAATGGCGTAGTCGAAGAAACCGTCACTCATGTACCGGCCGATGAAGTCGACAGGTGCAAAGCGTCGAATCTTCTTGCCGTCTGCCTGCCAAAGCGGGCTATAGAGAGGCCGTCGGGTGTGATTGGTTGCCTCACCTTGGCCCAGCACTTCGCTGAGCTTTACTTTCTTAAAGTCCATCGCCAATAGGCGCTCGCCCTCGGTGCCGAGGTAGATCGGAGCCCCACTGTCGGGATTGACGACGCTGCCCTGATAACGGCCACATCGGGCGACCTGATAGGCATGCCGCCAGAAGTACCCAAGCTTGGCACGATCCCGGCCGACAACAAACAGTGCCGGAGAAGGACAAAGCGAGTCCCAGCGCCTGCGGGCCGAAGGTGAGGCCCTGCGCAGGCGCAATTCACTCAGGCTGGTCTTCAATCCCTCGCGGACGATGCGTCCGCTTCGCAGCTTGACTTCGTTCACGCCGTGGTGACTGTTGGAGTTGGTGGGTGTCCGCAGCCCGTCGATGATGAATACGCGGACACGCGGCAGGGTGAGGAACGTTTCCCGGCACCACTTCTCGACCAGCTGAGGTGGGACCATGGCAATTGCCGTAAAGGGCTTGTCCTCAGCGTGAGTTTGAATCGCCCCAAGAGAGATCAGGTCTTGCCCGTACCACACTCGGCAATCACAGCACCTGCTCGTGCCTGCTGCCAGCGGCGGACCAAGCCCATTATGGCGAGGGTCTGAGCCGGATAAGGTTTCCGAAGGAGCTTGCTGATCAGGGGTGACGGTGGGTCGTCGATAGCGTGCAGGGGCGGGTGAGATTCAAGGATTCGGTACCCCAACTCTTGGGCATTGGCACGCAAATATGTGGCGATGTCAGTTATGGGCTCCATGACTCTGAAAGTGCCTCCTGTGAGGTTTGGCGCAACACGAGCAGGTGAGTGATTCTTGGTGGGTCAGACTTGGGTAGTCGAAGCGCTGGTAGCTGCGGCTTCGAGCATGGCGAGTGGTATCTCTACCGTCTGGACGTAATAGCTGGCATGTTTCGGAATAGCCATGAACGCGATGGATCCTTCACGAACGATCATTTGCTCGCACTCCACGGCGGCGATCTGGTCGGGTGACCCCTGCAAACTCTCAGGAAGGCAGACTATTTCCTTCTCTTCAATTGGAAGATCATCCAGCATGGCCTCCAGCGTCACCCTGGTGCCTTCAACTTCCTTCCCAGAGCTGGCAAGATCTTCCCAGGGAGAGAAGTACTCCGCGAAGTAGGCCCAGTAATAGGTCTCGATGATATCCGGGTCGAGGTTCTTCTGTTCTCTGAGTGTGCCGATCCGTCCCAGGGCCAACGCAGCAAGCTCCGGAGTCAAATCCACGAGGGCGAATTCACATCCCCCATCGCAATACTCGTTGTTGCTCGAAACCTTCAAGATGATTCGCATGCCTGTGTATCCTCCTCCGCCAGGGTGGCAGGACTGTCTTCGCCTAGCTCCTGACGGCCCCGCTCCCCCAAGTCATCCTCGCCAACTTGGAAGAAACTGTGGGCTAGGCTCCAGCGGACCGGCCCATTGCGGTCAGGAACCTCAATCCGCTTCTGCCGCAGGGCGCGTCGAATCCATTTCAGGAACAACTTCTTCGTGCCGCTGACCAGCACCGGAAAGCATCCCAGCCCCATAAGCGGTTTGATCGCTCCACGGCGGTTGAGTTCCTCGTTGAACCACCCGGCCCAATCCGGTACGACCGGCAACCCAAACCGTTGTGCGATGCGATACAGCACAAACGTCGGGTCGTTATCACACAGAATGGTTCGCCTGCCTTGTGGATCTGCTCCCGGCCGTGTCTTGGCCAGTTCCGCCGAGGTCGCCACCAGGTGGCGGATGGGTTTGCGGCCGGCGATAGTGATAGTGCCGCGGAAGCATTGGGCGTCTTCACCCAGGCTAGCAGTCACCGGCTCGATCCCCGGAGCTTCCACAGTAAAGGAGTTCTGCTCGATGACGGCTGCCCAGATGGCGCCAACGTCGGAGTCCCCGCCCAAAACAGATATGAGGTGGGCCTTACAGTTTCGCTCGTTATCGACCTCAGCAATAAACCTATCCAGTCGAAGCCGTATTCGCGTGGTGGTGTCCTTCATTCGCTTCGTGTATTCCAACACCCCGAAGCGCTCGTGGGCATTCTTCATGGTTTCCTCTTGTGAGTCGTGGGATTTGGTTGGTTGCGCGGGAAGGTTGAGATATGGGGTGGCAGCGTTACTTCAGGACCGCAACTTGACCGGTGCTGAAGACGACCGTCAACTCGTTCGAGAATCTTTCCTTTTCTCTCACTGTGATTACGCCATCCTCTTCTTCTTCTGTCTTGTCCACCACCTTGACCGCCTGCCAGAAGGCTATATGGCGCTGATCTCCGGAGCCAAAGATACCATTCAAGAGTCCTGAACACGCCAGGAGGCCGACGTGGCCAGCGTGCAAGGGTGTGAGGGGCCGGCCTGTGGCAGACACGGGCTCAGCAAAGAGAATGCGTCCCGCCTGTCGATACGCTGCTGACTGCGGCAGAAGATCCTCGATGTCATCCAGAGGCAGGCCGCGATAGACCAGTTGTGCACGCCCGCTCACGGGCACGGCGTATCGCATCTCGGGCTCAGAAGGTAGGACCGGGATTTGGGAGGGGTTCCTTGCCAGGCTGGCGTAGTAAAGCCGTACCCGGGTGATGTCGCTGTCGGTGAGACGTTCTCTCTCACGTCGGTTCCGTCGCACTCCGATCACTACTACCTGCTTATAGCGCACACACTCGGGCGCCTCCAGACGGTAAACCCGGACGTCGCGGAAATGCGTAGAGAGAATCTGACTACACTCAGCCAGCCTGTCCCCTGGGATGACAAACAGCAGTACGCCACCGGGTTTCAGCCAGCGATAGGTGTGGCTCAGGAACGACTGTTCAGTGCGGCGACTGTCAGCCGGCCCGAGTGTCCAATCATATGGCGGATTCAAATACAGGAGGCCAAAGCACTCGACCGGGCACTGCACTTCCAGCGTATTTCCCTGAACGATGTTGGGGATCCGCTGCCTGGCTTGCTCCGCACGGAAGGCATCGAGCTCGATACCGT
>Ga0208692_1000472_pt1 | contig 29616 bp, 25 predicted proteins | sample June2015DPH_20_1_3_FD_184721 | JGI IMG/M metagenome (GOLD analysis project Ga0208692, IMG submission 184721) | Peatland microbial communities from SPRUCE experiment site at the Marcell Experimental Forest, Minnesota, USA - June2015DPH_20_100... | ecosystem: Environmental > Terrestrial > Soil >... | reverse complement strand
GCCGTCCACGAAGGGGTAGGCGTCGGAGGAGAAGGGGGGGCTTCCCTGGGAGACGGAGGTCGGGTCTATGGGGAGGACCCCGCCGTCAGGGCCCACGTATACCGCTGTGAGCGCCCCCAGGTCGGCGTCGGCGGTGAAGACCTGCGTGCCGCCGGTAGAGGGGGACGGGGGGACGGGAGGGGTAGGCTCGGAGGAGGCGTACATGACACAGGTCAGGATGCTCCCCGGCTCTATGTCCTGTGCCGTTGGGAGGCTGTGGGTGGCCACTACCGTGAGGACGTCCCCCAGGACAAGGTTCACCTGGGCGTTGAACGGCAGGGATACCGGCCCTGCCTCGCTGGGGTCGGTAGAGGCGTCGGCCACGACCGTGGTGACGGGGGGGGAGCCTGAGGTATTGTACACGGTGACCGTCCTTACCCCTGCCTCCCCGGCCCCCCACATGAGCTGCCCGGTGATGGCGTATGCCCCTGCCGCTGTGATGGTGTAGGTCGTCTCGCTGGTGACATAGCCCGTCAGGTCGAAGTCCACCTGGTCGAACTGGACGAGCGCCCCCCCCGTGCCAGGAGGTACCGTGGTGGTCACGTTGGCGGACTCCACCTGGAAGCCGAAGTTGGAAAGCCCCTGTATCTGGGTCTGGACGGTGCTGATGGCAAGTGCTGCCTGCTGCTGCACGGTGTTCTTGAGCCGCATCAGGTTGGAGGCTGCCTCATTGCACCCCAGCATCGCCATCTGCACGGGGATGCTCTGCCCCTGGATGTCCGGCCTGCCGAGGTAGGCGACCGGGTCGAGGACCCCTCCCGGCCAGCCGTTGCTGTCCGGGTCGACCGAGGCGGAGGCGTTGGAGTACACGACCACTGGGGCGACCGGAATCTTGAGGAGGGGGGAGCCTGGGGTCCAGGCACGGCTGCGGCTGTTGGCGTCCGTCTTGACGGTGTTGTAGGCGGAGGGGTCGCCGAGCGGGTCTATGGCAGAGTCCAGGGACGCCTCGTAGGCGCACACGAACTGTACGACATAGGGGTCCAGCAGGAGGAGGCTCTGGAGGTTGCCGTTGAACTCCCGCCAGAACTGGGTGAACCTGTCCACCGGGGCGGCGATGGCGAACTGGTCGTAGGTATAGCGCCACTGGGGATGGACGCTCTGGAAGGAGGTGTCTAGCTGTATCCTCCTGTCGGCCACGGGGATGACCTGCTGGAGGACCTTCCCTATCGCCGAGGGGAAGGTACACTGCACGGGGTAGGCCGCTTCCCCCTCCCCCAGCGTTATGGTGGTGGTAGAGGTATAGTCTATGGCCACGGAGGCATAGTCGAGGTCCGTGCCCGTGAAGCCCCCGGTGTAGTTCAGGTCGGCATGGGCGTCCCAGCGGGTGTTGCGTGGGTAGCCTAGTATGGCGGCCTCGACGTAGGACAGCTTCCATAGCGTGGTGCCCTGGGCAAGGGGGGTCATCCCGGCCAGGGCCGTAACGAGGGGGATTGCCTGCGGCCCGGCATTGAGCACGGTGCCCGGGAGCGCCCTGTTCCAGGGTATGGGGCTGCCCGCCAGGTAGTCCAGGGAGGGCTGCACATACTGCTGGTAGGCCGCCTGGAAGTTGGCAATCCACTGGCCGAGCCTCCCTCCCCTTGCCCCGCCTACGTAGAACAGCCATGCGGAGGTGAGGTAGGGGTCGTACCCGCTGTCCACGACCGCCCCCAGCGTCACGTAGCGGAGGAGGTCGGCCCTCAGGTTGGCCTGGCGGGTGCCAAGGTCGGGGCTAGGGTAGTCCGGGTCCGCAGGCTCGACCACGTCCCTGCCCAGGCTGGGCACCAGGCTGACGATGTTGCCCTGGTAGGTGTCGGCAGGCATCCGGTAGGCCGAGATGACCATGTTGGGGTTGGGCAGGCTGCCCAGCATGGAGGGTGTGGGGGCCGTGGTGCCGCCCGTGCCGCTGGATATCCCGGCAGTGCCCGTGCCGCCTGCCCCGGAAGGGCTGCCCGTGGCGGAGGAGGTGGACTGCGGGTTGAAGGGGTAGGGGTAGCTCGGGTCGCTGGTGAAGTAGGGCTTGTTGGTCGTGGACTGCATCCTCTGGACGAACGCCGGGTCGCTCAGGTTGGTGCCCGTGTCGGGGATGAGGCCCCCGAGCGGCGGGTCGAATATCGGGGTGCCCCACGTCAGGCCGTTGTAGCCGGAGACATGGCTGGGGAAGTTCCTGAGCACGTTGACGTTGGGGACATGGAGCTGGCACTGCCCGAAGGCGAAGTTCATGTCGAAGCTCAGGTGCGGCACGAAGGAGGAGAGCGGGAAGAAGTTGAACCCGTTCCAGTGCCATATGCCGTCAGCGAACATGTTGGGGATGGCGGGGAGGTCGGGGAGCGCCCAGTTGCAGATGTCGTGCAGCAGGGAGGCGATGGCGTTCAGGTTCGCCTGGATGTTGGCGAGGATGTTGCGCTCCATGGACTGGATGATGCCGACGTTCTGGACCATCGCCTGGATAAGGCCCGTAATCTCCTGCTGGAGCTTGGCTATCTGGTTCATGTAGCTGATGATGTCGTAGCCGTACTTGATGGCACGCCAGGGGTTGTCGAGCTTGCCGTCCGTGCAGGTCTTGATGTGGTTGAAGAGCTGCTGGATATGCCGGTTGAGGCCGTTGCGCCTCTGGATGAGCCAGTGGTTGGCGTCCGTGATGCTGGTCTCCAGCGCCCGCCCGTCCTCCATGCTCTTGTGGTAGAGGCTCTCGACGGTCTTGTCCCCCAGGGGGTTCCAGTTCTGGACCTTCTTCTTGGCCTTGATGGGCCAAATCTCGGCGTTCTTCAGTGCTTGCGTGAATCCGCCCATGTTCTCCTATGCCAGCAGCGGGTCCAGGCCCGGGTCCGGCGATGCCTGGTACGGGTAGCTTATCCCGTTGTTCTGGATGTCGGGTGCCTCGGTGGTATGCAGGCTCAGCGCCACCTCGTGTATGGTCTGGGCAGTCGAGACGCTGGCCACCTTGGCTATCTTGCGGTAGTTGGTGCATTCCAGGATGTAGTCCCCGGTCACGTGCTGGTGGAAGTTACCGTACACCATCAGGTCCACGTCCCCGTTCACCTCCAGCCGCAGCCCCTTCTTGGCGTTGCTCTTGCCGATGGTCATCTCGACGCCGCCGTCCAGCGCCCCCGTCAGCGACCTGCCCTGCTTGTCCTTGCCGGCCGCCACCACTATGCCGCCGTCCAGGTCCAGCATGAGGGACTGCCAGGAGGCCGGGTTCTTGCCGATGCGCACCAGGGCGTCCCTGACCAAGTGCAGGTCGAGCGACTCCCCGTGGGCGTCCATGCTGGGGGGGACGGGGTTGCCGAGCCAGTCGTTGTAGGGCACGAACCCCCTCCCCTGGGGGGAGCCGGACCGGGAGAGGTCGTGGAACCTGTAGGTAGGGTCCCCCGGCGCATAGGCCGGCCGCCCCGGGCTGTGGGAGTTCTTGGCGGTGGGGTCGAACTGCTTGCCCGGCCCGTCCGAGTAGCCGTTCATCAGGTGCCGCCTCTGCACGGACACCCCGTCCTTGCGTGCCCCCAGCCTGGCTACTATGGCCCCGTCCGTGGCCAGCCTCAGGCTGATGCTCTCCATGCCTGTCTTGTTCTCCAGGTCGCCTGCGTCCCCCGGCCCCGCCTTGGGCTTGGCCCAGTACTGGAGGGCCCTCTTCTGGACGGCGTCGCTGTTCTGCCTGCTCTGGGTAAGGACCTTGCGCCCGGAGTCCGGCAGGCTGGCGTCGTCGCTACCCAGGCGCAGGACGGTCTGGCCCATCGCCTGGAGGTCTACGGAGTCCTCCTCGTCCCGGTTCTTGCCGACGACGAGCTTCAGGCTCCCGACCAGGTGCCCCTCCACGCTCCTGCCCGCCCCGTGCGGGTGCTCGTAGGGGGGGCTGAACTTGACGTTCTCCTTGGGGATGGTGCTGCCCACCTCGAAGGTCAGCATCCCCTCCTTGGCGACCTCCCAGCGGGTGGTGTTGTACTCGCTCGGGAAGCGGGTAGAGTAGCACGCCGCCGCCAAGCGGGCCTCGGCATGGTCCGTGGAGTCGGCAGCAGGGTTGTACCCGCTCTGGAAGTCCGCCCCGAACCTGCCGTCATGGGTAAGGGCCGACAGCACGGGCTTCAGGACCTTGCCGTAGGTGCCCTTGTCGAACCTGTTCCAGCCCACGAGGGTGCCCTCGGCATGCTCCACGACAAAGCCCTTGCGGGCCGGGGTGGCCCCCTCGCCCAGGGTAGGGCCCACGGGGTGCTTGGAGGTGTCGGTGGGATGGTCGAAGTCCTGGTCCGCCAGGTAGGTGGCGCTGTCCACCTGGAACTTCCCCTGGGCGGTGAGGGTGGTCCTCTTCCACGGGTCCTGGGTGGTACCGAGGACGTGGTCCAGGAGGTCGGTCTGCATGACCTCGGGCGGGAGGGGGTAGTCGAGGGCGAACTCCTGAACACGGAGCACACGCTCCGTGAAGGGCAGGACGTCCTGCTTGCCGCCCAGGTACCTGTCGGATAGCTTGGCCCCCGGCTGGAGGAAGACGACATACTCCCTGGAGCCGTCAGGCATGGTCGTTGGGGAGACTCCGTCAGCGTCCGGGCGCACGGCAGGGCCCTCGAACCTCGGCCCGGCGTCGGAGTAGTCCACGTGCCTGGAGGTGACGGTGCTCCAGGTACGGCGGTGGGGGTCCACTGCCTCCCGGTCGAGGCCACGGGAGGACCTGTCCCATCCGGGGTTGTACCTCTCCGTGTAGCCGTCCATGCTGGAGGACGACCGCTGGCCGGGGTAAGCCTTCCTGAAGTTGCCCCGCTTGCGCTCGTTGAGGCCGGGGATTGTGTCATAGTCCTTCCTGGCTATGGCGTCCATGGCCTGCTTGGCATGGGAGACCGTCCAGGTAAGGACGGCTATCTGGGAGTGCCCCCCCACGTAGAAGATGGGGACGCACAGGCACGTGGACCCCTCCTCGGGCATCTGCACGTCGGTGGACTCGTAGGTGCTGTGGGAGGCGGGGAGGATGCCTACTTCACGGTAGACCACCCTGGTGCGCAGGTCCTCTACGGTGCATACGTGCCGCTCCCAGTCTACGGACATCACCGTCCCCAGGAAGACGGCGAACTGCTCCATGTCCCTGGTGTGGGCGGATACGGGTTCCCTGTAGTTCAGCTCCATGGCGCTATCCTGCTAGCGGCGTGCCTTCCTCCAGGGGTATGCTGAATGCCCCCTGCTGCTGCCCCTCCCCCTGTTCCTGCGGGGGGAGCGGGTTGGGGGAGGCCGTGGTCTCTGCCCCCTTCAAGGTCTGCTGGTTGGGCAGGGAGGTCCCGCCTGTGATGAATACTCCCAGGCGGCTCTCTATGGTGTTGAGTTCCGATACCTGGTTCTGCATGTCCGGCTGGCTCATGTTGGTCAGGGAGGTGTCGTTGCCGACGTCCCCCGGCTTGGGGGTGAGAAGCTCTATGACTGAGTCCATCTCCACGGAGTCGTACCCCGAGGCCTGTTGGCCGTTGACGGTGCTCTTGAACTGCTGGTTGAGCGCCCTGTCGAGGTTGCTGCTCATGTCGTTGGAGGTGGGGGTGGCCAGCCCTGCGAAGAGGAAGACGTTCATCGCCTGCACGGTGCCCGCCCCCTGGAGGTTGGAGGTCTCGGAGAGTATGCCCAGGCGGGACTCCCTGACAGCGGTGTTGACGTCTATCCACCTCCCCCACGGGAAGGGCGTGATAAGCTCGTACCCCTTCTCGTCGGTATAGGGCTGGCAGGTCAGAATCTTCTTGAAGTAGAAGGTGTCGATGCCGTGGGGCATCCAGTTGTCTGCGCTGAAGAAGGGCTTCCCGACGACGAGGGTCGGGGAGGAGGAGCCGCCGACTTTGGTGTCGCCCGAGGTGGTGGTATCGTTCTGGATGCGGAAGCTCTTGGTGGTGGTGTCGAACCTCGTGGCATAGAGGGACCCCAGCTTCTCCTTCTGCTGCATGATATACTCCCACTCCTGGGGGTAGAAGGGCGTGCCGGGGGGCTGCTTTATGGTGGTGGGGTTGCCCTTGAGGTCCACCATCGGGTCGGTGGACTCGGTGCCCGTGCCGCCCATCCCCGAGGCCGTTCCAGGGGAGGTCTGGGAGGAGGACTGGGAGGGGGGGTTGGAGGTGCTGCCCCGGCTCTGGGAGCCGGTGGTCCACTGCATCACCAGGTTGCCCTGGCTGGTATAGGTGATTACCTGCCTCTGGGTGCCGTCCGAGCCTGTTATGCTGGAGTATCCGGGGAGCAGGGGGCGCTTACGGACGGTGTCCAGGACGATACGCATGTTGGCCGCCCCGCCCTGCTGGTAGGAGATGCTCACGGTCTTTATGTACCCGTACATGTCCCTGTGGGGGATGTACATCGGGAAGCCGAGGCGTATCTCGGGGCGGAGGGGGATGGTGAACGAGTAGGTCCTGTACCCCCTGTTGGCCCGGTTAAGCTCGCTCACGGCATAGGTGTACATGGCGAAGTCGTCCCCGGACCCCAGGAACGGGAGCTGGCGGGCAGGCTGCTCACGCAGGCCGAACTTGGACAGCTTGGCGATGTCGATATGCTCTGCCACCGGCAGGATGTTGGTGGCCGCCCCGAAGTGGTAGTTGGGCAGCCAGTCCGGCTGGATGGTCATGCGGGTCACCCTGACGCCGGCCTCGTCCTCGGTCTCGCTCTCGTCCTCAATCTCGCTGAGGTAGGCCACGAAGGGGTTGGCGTCCTCCCGTATGTAGCTGGCTGCGCTGGTTGCGCCGGGGGTCCCCGAGCCTCCCGTGCCCGGGGAGTTGGCCCCGGTCCCCAGGTTGGTGACGTCCAGGTTGTAGAAGGGGGGCTTGAAGATGATGGCCCCGTCCAAGTCCTGGTAGCCCTCGTAGGAGATGAGGTTCACCAGCGCCCTTATACGCTCCAGGCGGGATATAATCTTGCCGTTCAGCAGGTTTATCTGCCCCACCTGCATGTCGGGCAGGTAGCGCCTCATTATGGTGACGTAGAAGTCCTGGTCGGCGACCTGCTCGGCCACGGACTTCTTCGGGACCTGGCTGTTCCTGGAGGAGCGTATGGAGGCCGCCATCTGCCCTACCGCATCGTCGGAGGGCTTGGTGAAGACGGTGTTCAGGGCGGCGGCGTCGTAGTTGAAGACGGAGTCCTTGAGGCTGTAGCCCAGTATCCTGACGTCCCGCATGATGTTGGTAAGGATGGCCTGCCACTTGTTGATGTACCCTGCCGTCACGGCGTCGGTCCAGTCCGACCCCCTGTCGAGCGCAGCCTGCTGGATGGCGTTGAGCTGGAAGCCCGCCGGGGTGACCGCCCGCAGGAAGGTGTCGGCGAGCGCCTGGTAGGGGTTCATCATGAACTGGTTGGTGTTCATGGGGACGGCGGGCAGGGGGGAGTTGGTCAGCAGGGCAGGGCCCAGGTCTATGTACATCAGGTCGAGGAAGTGCAGCACCCCGACGCAGTTGACGGCTATCTGCAAGGCGGTACCGGTGTCGGTGTGGGAGACGCTGGAGACGAGGCCCTTGAAGACACGGTAGTAGAGGGTGTTGCCGTTCTGGGCGGGGAAGTACCCCTTGGCGAACACCTGCACCTGCATCATGCTCCCTATGATGTTGGCACCGCCCGGTGCCTGGAACAGGTACTTCTTGGCGGCAGGGACGTTGAGGCTGAAGCTGCCGGAGGGGACGAGGTTGTCCACGTCGTAGGCCACGGAGAACGACTCCACGTAGTCGTTGAAGTTGACGATGGTATAGAGGTCGTTGGACTGGTCCTGCGAACTCTTGGAGTTGATATAGGGGTTGACGAGGTACGGCCTGCCCTCTATGTAGACGACCACGTCCGGGCAGGTCTTGACTATCTCCCTCTCCTGGACGGTCTGTGCGATGTTCCTTATCTGGTTGGCCATCTATGCGAAGACCTCGACGGGGTTGAGAAGCCCGAGGTTGGGCGTGGCGCTCCCCCCTCCCGAGACTAGGTACTGCACGCCCTGGTCGGAGGCCACCGCAGGGGGGACCGCCCCTGCGGGCAGGACCGAGGGGGCGAGGGAGGAGAGGACGGACAGGCCGCCGGGGGAGGCAGCGGCCGGCAGCACCGTCAACTGCCCGGCGTCGTCCGGGGGTGCCTGCTCCTCCGCAGGGTAGGACTTGGCCCCGTACGAGTGCCCCCTCTCCACGTTGTTCTGTATCCCCCACTGGCTGTAGGGGGAGCTTTGCCTGGTCCTCTCCTTCCATGCCAGGAAGGACAGGCTGAACTCCGCCCGGTAGGGGTGCTCGGCGTCCAGGGTAAGGGTAAGGCTGTCGAACATCCCGTACCAGATGTAGTTGGCGACCACGAGCTGCACGTCCTGGTGCTTCTTTATACGCCTGCGGGTGAACCCTGGGGCCAGGGGGCCCTCGTTGGCCTCCTCGCCCTCGAACCAGTAGCCGTTGTTCTCGAAGACTATGACTAGCTGCTGGAGGTTCCTCCACGACTCGGTGAAGTAGGCGTACTCGTCCGTCAGCCCCTTCGCCCAGTAGTAGCCGGGGGTATGCCCGGTCATGCTTATGTTGACCAGGCCCTCGCCCCAGATGCCGAACTGCCATCCCCCACGGGCAAACGCCTGGGAGTCCTCGGTGTTCCTGGATACCTGGGCGGTCTGCGGGTTGACGAGGAACCTGTAGGTGGCAGTGTATGCCGGGTTGGGGCTGCCCGTGCTGGGAAGCACCCCACGGTGGGGGATGCGTACCACGACCCAGTCGGTGAACGCCTGCTTCGCCGCCGTCAGGAAGAAGTCGGAGTACTGCGCCGAGCCGAAGGCCGCCGCTGTCTGGTCGGCCTGCCCTATCAGGGCCAGGGGGTCCTCGGGGATGAAGCGCTTCTCCCCCCGGATGGGGAGGAGGAGGGGCTGCACGGGAGAGTTCGATGGCCTGGCGATATGGATATCGCTTACATCGTTGATATCGTTGGCCCTAGAGCTGTCCACCCCGAGGCTGGAGGGCACCGTGGCGTAGGGCACGGGCTCCGGCGTGGCGGTGACGGTCACCGGGGGGGTGATAATCCTCGGTATGGGGCTGCTAGACATTGGACGACCCGCTGGCGGACGCCGGGGTGAATATGTACCCTAGCGTCTTCTCCACCTGAAAGACGAAGCTGAAAGTCCACTGGAAGGGGTTTGCTGCGTCCATCTGCCAGTTGAGGCTCTTGAAGTAGCCGAGGTAGGTGGTGCCCTTAAGCTTCATTATGATGGACCCCCTCGTCATCACGTCGTTGTTGCGGGCGTTCATGGACGTGGCCGACAGGGCGGTCTGGGGGGACCACTCGTCCACCCCTACCTGCTCGCTGACCTGGCTGCCCTGGCTCTTTGCCCCTATGGGCTGGCTGAGGGTGTTGAACCAGACGATGCCGTTGTTCTTGAACAGGGACAGGAACTCCTGGAAGGCGTCCTGGGCCGCCACCCTGAACGCCTTGGCGGGGTCGTGCCCCGAGGCGGTGTTGAGGAGCCTCTGGAGCTGGTCGGCGTTCTGCTCGGTGACGACGGCGCTCTGCACGGACGACGCCTGCTGGCCGCCCAGCCGGTAGTTCGTATAGAGCTGGGTCGAGTCGGTATACTCCTGCCCGGTGGCCGGGTCGGTAATAACGTCCGTGAAGGTCTGGGGGATGGGGATGCCCACGAGGGGGTAGCTGCCCTCCCCCTGGGAGATGGACCTGAAGCCGCTGGCCACTATCTGCGTCACCTCGTTGCTGAGGGAGGAGGTGCTGAAGAAGTCCGTCAGCCCGAGCTGGTTCATGAACACGCCGGTCGTGCATGCGCCCTCTATGAGGTCCGCCTGCATCCCCCACATGGTGATGTGCCACCCCGTGCGGGTGCGCTTGGGGGTATAGACGTGCTTCATGGTGGTGTTGATGCTCTTGAGGGAGGCGTTGAGCTGCACCTGTATGGGGGCACCGGGCACGGTGGTGTCCCCCTTCCGGCCCGACGAGGAGAGGATGTACTCGTCCCTGCCCTTGAGCATGACCTCGAACACCACGGGCTCCACGGAGCCCCTCACCCTCGGGTTCCCGGTGACCAGGTCCTTGTCGGAGTACCACGGGGTCTCGTCCAGCCCGGCCTGGACTACGACGTCGGGGAAGAGGGAGCCGTAGCTGAAGGTGGGGTCGTCCAGGTTTACCGACTGCGCCTCCATGGCCTGCCTGTTGAGGAAGGCGGGGGCATTGAGGCCGCTGCCGCTGCCTATGCCCGCCACCGACCCGGGGGGGTTGGAGTCCTGGTAGTAGGGGGCGGGGGGGGTGGAGGTGGACACCGAGCCGTTCACTGCATCCGAGAACTTGGTGGTGGGGTCTACGCCGAGGGAGCTGGAGACGTTGTTGACCCAGTTCTGGTAACCGGAGGGGTCGCCCTTGCCATCGGCGTACAGGTAGCCTACCTGCTGTATAGTGAGGTCGGCGCTGGTGGCACTGGGGTCGCCGGTGACCTGTTTGGCATAGGCATTGTAGGTGGGGCTGGTGCCGCTGGCTATGATGCCAATCTGTTTCTGCAAGGCGGACAGGCCCGTCTGCACGTCCGGGTAGGTGTTGAGCTGCCCGGTCTGCGTGCTCTTGATATCGCCGGGGTTGTTGTTGCGGGTCGGGCTGTTGTTCGGGCTGGACCCGTACCCCTCCGCCCCTGCGATGGCGCTCGTGACGTTGACCAGGCCTGCGCTCCCCATGCTACTGTACCATCGTCCTCGTGCTGGCGGCCTTGTGCTGGTCTACCACTGCCTTGGCCACCCCGGCCGTGTCCGGGTTGACCGCCTCCGTGGACCTCTCCGGTGCCACGGGCTTGGCGGGGGCCGCCTGGGCAAGCCCCATCGTGACGCTGTTGCTGACATTGGTGGTCTTTATGCTGGTGCCCTTCTCGGCGGAGGGCCTTACGCCCTCCACGGCAGGGCTGGTGGCCGCAGCCCCGGCCTGCGCCCCCCTGGGCAGCGCCCTCTCCGGGTGGTAGTATTCCTTCCACCAGGCCGGGGCCCCTTCTGTCCCTAGGGCAAGGATTCCCCGCATATGCTCGAAAACGCTCAGCACGCCTTTGCCCTGGGGGTCCGTCAACGTGACCTTGCCCGCCTTGTAGTCCTGTAACTGCTGGAGCGCCTTCTGGGAGCTGTCTATGCTTGTCCCCACCTGCATGAGCATCTGCTGCTTGTCGGCGAGGTCGGAGGCTGCCTTGTCGGCAGCGGCCTTCTTGGTGGGGTCCTTCTCCGCTGCGGCCTGGGCGTCCGCAACGTCCCCCCGCATCCTGTCCACCTCCGCTTGCAGGTTGGCCTGGATATTCTTCGCCTTCTCAAGGTCGGTCTGGACGGTGGCCCTGGGGCCTACGCCCCAGCCGCCTAGCTCGCCGGTCATCGACCTGAGGGCAAGGCTGGTGTCGCTTGACAGCCCCCGGCTCCTCTCCAGCTCTGCCACCTTCCTGGCCTGCTCGGCGGGGTTGACCTTATGGCCGGGTATGGCCTCCAGGATGTCCGTCATCAGCTCATAAATCTGATGCGTAAGGAAGTCCGTTATCTCCTTGAGGTAGTCGTTGGTAGTCGTCAGGGCCATGCCGAGGTCACGTGCCGCCTGGGTCTTAAGCTCAAGCCCCTGCGCCTTGGCGGAGTCTTCCAGGGTCTTGGACAGCGGCCCGCCACGCTCCCATAGCTGGGTGAACGTGTCCCAGTCGGACGACAGGCCCTCCATCGCCGTGGTCTGGTCGTCGGTGCTGGAGCTGAGACGGCTCATAACGTCCTGCTTGCCAGCGTGGTCCCCCATCCCCAGGTAGCTCCCGATCTTCTCGTACTCCTCCGTGGGGAGGGCACCCTTGAGGGCGTCCTGTATCTCTGCGCCTGCGCCGGCCATGACGGCGGTACGGAGCTTGGGTATGTCCTCCGGGTTGAGCTGGAGGGCGTTGGCGAGCTGGTTTATCTCCATGGCACGCCCCGCCATCTGCTCCGGGTGGAGGATGAAGGTGCGCATGGCCGCCTCGGGGGTCTGGCCCAGGCCGCCCGCCCGCATGAGCACCTGCTGTAGCTTGGTGATGTTCATCGCCACTGCGGCGGCAGGCCCCATGTTGGGCTGGAACGCCAGCTCAAGCGCCCCCCTGGTGGGATTGGCCAGGTAGTTGGTGGTGGCCTGGAGGGCCTGCCTCCCCGCCTGTAGGTTCTCCAGGGCGGAGCCCACCGCCTGCTTCTTGGTAGCATCCCCCACCCCGGTAAGGACCTGCCCCGCCACCATGGTGGCCTTAGCGGCGACATTGGTCCTCATGTCGGTCCTCATGTCACTCAGGGTATCGACGGTTATGCCCTGTGCCTTCAGGCGCTTGGCGGCGTCCTCCTTGGTCATGCCCGTGCTCTGGAAGGCATCGACCAGGGCGTTGTAGGCGTTCTCCGCCTGCGTGCCCACGTCGGCCGTCTGGGCTGCCCGGAGGGCCCTGGCGGTCTTCTGGGCAAAGGCGGGCTGCATGGCCAGGAAGGCCCCGACCTCCGGGGTGGTCTTGGTAGTCATGGCCTTCAGGGCGTCCGTGACCTGCTCCGAGGTGAGGATTCCGGTGTGCCCCAGCATGCGGAGGGCGGAGGTGACGTCGTCTATGCCCCTTGCCATATGGTCGAACTGCCCGGATATCTCGTCGAGAATCTGGATGTACTTGACGGAGGTGATGCCGGCCGCCTTGGTGTCCATGTTGAGCTTGTTGAAGAAGGCGTCCGTGCCCTCCAGCGACTCGTGGTACTGCTGGAGGAGCTTCATCACCTGCTCCGTGGCGGCAACCTGGTCCAGGCCCGCCAGCCTCGCCCCGCCGAACACCGTGGTGGCAATCCCTCCTCCTACCGGCCCCCCCGCCTTCCCTATGATGTTGTTGTTGAGGTCGTTCCCTAGGTCGGAGAGGTCGCCGACGCTGACGCCGAACTTGGTGATGGCCTCCGCCATCTTGAGGTTGCTGTCGTAGGTCTGCCCGTACAGGTTGAGGAGCGGGGTAAGGTTCATGCGCACGTTCTGTAGCGCCGATGCGGGTGCCTGCGGCCCCGTGAAGAGGCCGCCCCCCGTGCCCAGGCGGGAATAGAGGTCCCTGTTGCTCTCAATCATCCCGTCGAACCCCTTCTTCAGCGCATAGAGGGCACCCACCAGTATGTCGGCCTCGCCTATCCCCGACATTACCCCCTCTAGGCCCGCTGTCCACGAGCCTCCGCCCGCAACCACCCGACCGATGGTCGTCTCTGCTCCCCCTGTAATCTCGCCTCCCGCCAAGACCTGTGATGCGGCGCTTTGCAGTGCCTTCTTTGTCCGCCAACGGTCGAGTGCTCCTGCCATCCCCTCCCGCCCGCTGATCTCTCCCACCATCCTGTCCAGGTTCTTGTCCTGGGTACGGCTTATACGGTTGGCATACCTCCTAAGCTCCTTCCTCTGGTCGTCGCTCATGAGGCGGGTGTCGGGCCTTCCCTCCTTGTCCAGGGGGATGCTGCGCAGGAACCCCTTTACGGCATCCCCCCCCTTGGCCACCTTCCGCTCAAACATCCCCCGCCTCTCCACCGGGGCAGGCCTATGTTCAAACAGCTTCATAAGCGGCTCAAGCTGCCTCACCGTCTTAAGGGTATTGAAGATGACCCCGTGCATCCGCTGCGCTTTGACGTTGACCGCCTCGATGCTCCCGCCCGCCTTCCTCATGGCGTCCGAGAACTCCTCCGCCGACTGCGGGTCAAGCGCCTCGTTGAGCCTCCCCCCTGCCGCCTCTGCCTTCTTCTTTATCTCCCCAAGGATTTTCTCGATAGTGCCCAGGGCCCTTAACGCCGCCGCCTGATGCCCCTTGCCGTAGTCGGGGTCTTTGCTGACCCTCATGGCCACCTTGTGGATTTCCTCTAGCCGCTTCTTTATGTCCCCCAGCGCCTTCCCCCGGAAGAAGTCGCTCCGGTTCATGTCGTATACGGCCCTGAGGACCCCTCTGAACTCCCCCTCCAGGGCGTCTGTCTGGCTTACCGTCCTCTTGGCATCCAGGGCCATCTCCTCAAACCTGTCGGCGACCTTGCTCATCACCTCCGAGAGCTGGTGTTCCTTCTCGATGAGCATGTCCATGGTTGCGGCCATGACGGTCGAAACCTGGTTCAGGTTATTGAGGGTTTCCTGGACGACCCTTGGGTCTAGTGGTATGCCCGCCATCTACTGTGCCCTCTTAGCCCTTGGCCCCTTCGGTGCCGGGCTCCTTGGTGTCATTCTCTTCCGACTTGAGTTCCCTCTCCATCACCCTGGCAGCAGTGTCCTCGATGACCTCCCTGTTGGCATCGTTTATCTCCTTGAGGGCGGCCTCGAAGAACCGGCGCTCCACCTCGGTCATCAGGGTGGACTCGGGGAAGCAGGCCTTCATGCGCCTCTCAATCCTGTCGGAGTGGACCATGAGGACCTTCCAGAGGGTACGGAGGACCTCCTGCCCCCACCCGAGGAAGATGTTGCGGAGGGCAACCTGGATATCCACCTTGGAGCTGTCCTTGGAGGTGGGGTCAACCACCATCCGCTGGTCCTCGGCAAGGTCCCGGATGCTGATTCCGTTGACCCAGGTGATGGCACGGGAGAGCAGCTCGCAGCGGATGCGCTGCACCCAGGCGTACCCCTTGAACTCCTCCGTCGCCAGCAGGGCCTTCATCTCGATGTCGGTGGGGATGTTGGATATCCTGAGGCTGACTGTCTTTCCGGATGCCTCGAAGGTAAGAATTTCCTCCACCTCCTCCAGGCCGAACCCGGTAAGCCCCTTGATTACGTCGTCCAAGGATTTTGGTGCCTGCTGGCCTGCTACTGCTACTGTATCCTGTTCCGCCATACCCCTCCGCCTCTTGAAACGATAGATTCGATTCCTTTGCCCCTAATAAGCCAGACGGCAGTCGGCTAAACGAGGATTGCCGTTTCGGGTAGTTTACCCCTGCAATCTGGTGTTCCGTGGTGTATACTATGACTGAGGGAAAAGGCAATGCCCGACAACAGCGAAAGGCTCCTCAGCAAGAGCGAGGGGAGAAGGAGAGCACGCCGCTGGGCCAAGAACTATAGGGCCGAAAACATCCTGTTGTGGATGCTTAAGGGTATAGGCAAGCTAATGATAGCAGTAGCCTTAGTCATCCTTGTGGTGTTTGTCCCCTACGGGGCGCTGGTCGCACTGGGCATCCTGGGGATGCTTGACCTGGGTTAGCCCCGGTACTTCCCCAGCTTCTCCCTGATGTCGAGGACCGTCTCGGTCCTCTCCCTGCTCACGGAGGCGGGCTTGGGCCTGCCCCTCCGCATGTCCCTCTCCTTCCTGGAGGCCTCCTCCTCCGTCTGCACGGTAATGACCTCCCCGCTGATTCCCGGCCCCCCACGGCGTGCGACAATCCCCTCTATCTCCCGCTTGCGCCTCTCGGCCGCATCGAGCTGCTGGCGCTCGAACTCCTGCATGAGGCGCTCGTGCCGGTCGTTGCCGAGCATGCCGTACAGCTCCTTGAGCATGCCCTCCCTCGTCTCCATGTTCTCCAGGTGCGCCCACCCGTCGTCGAGCACCCTGTCGGGCGGGGTGGCGACGATGTTCTCCCAGGGCTCGGGGGCGTCCACACGTAGCTGCTTGGTGGCGGTCCTAAGCTCGGCCACCAGGCCGTCCACGGACCTGCCTGCCCATGCCCGCATTATCAGGGCAGCGTTCCAGGTATCGTCCAGCCTCTCCTTGGCCTGCTCACGGTAGGTACAGAGGGAGGCCCACAGGCGGGCATGGTCGGACGGGCAGAGGACCGTCATGCTCTTCCCGTCCGGCAGGGGGATGGAGAGGCCCCTGAAGGAGGCATAGTCCCCGCCGCTGTGCCAGAGGAACTCGGACTCCCTGGTGGTAGAGAAGGCGGAGAGGTACGGGTAGAGGGAGGCGTCCCTGTCCCCCATGGCCATGACCAGCTTGACCAGGCGGGTGACCTCAAGGGAGGACAGGGACGATATGGCCTCCTCCCCCAGGGTGGTGGACAGGAGGAGGCAGCGGAAGACGAACTCCCGGTGGTCCGGCAGCCAGCGGGCAAGGGTACGGCGCTCCGTGTCGTGGAACCCCCTGACCCACCCGGCCGGGGCACCGTCTATGGACAGCGGCCGTACCCTGGCCCCGACCTGGATAATCTCCCCGCAGGCCTCGGTGACCGCCTTCCTTACCGCCTGCACGTGCTGGGCAGGCGCTCTTCGGAGCACCCCCTCGCCGAGCTTCCTGGCAAGCTCCGCCCCCAGGGTGAGCCTGGAGTCGGCAGAGGGGGACACGCCGAGCCAGCGGGAGGGGGGGGTACCGGGGGACGGCGGGGGGAGGGTCCCCAGGACCTCACGTGAGATACTACCTGCCATGCGCCCCCCCGTCCGGGGTAGCCGGGGGAATCCTTGCCCTGCCCCTGCGGGCCGACTCCAGCACCCTCCTGCTAAGCTCCGCCTCCTCCGCCACCTCCTGCTTCCCGAAGCGGCTCTCCATCTCCCTTACCGCACGGTCGTGGGCCTCGTCCTCCAGAGGCTCCTCCTCCATGAGGCGCTCCGCATAGGCGGAAGGCTCGGGTGCCCGGTAGAGGCCGGAGGTGGAGAACCTGCGGGCAGGGGGGAGGGAGCCACGGTACACCTTCCAGACACGGACGGCTATGGCCTCGGGGATGGCGTCTATGACCCTGCGTGCCTCCTCGGGGGAGGAGGGGGAGATGCCCGACACCTCGCAGAGGGCATGGGACAGGACGGCCCGGAGGGGGCTTCTGTCCTTGTCCAGGCTGAGTCCCGCCTCCTCCCTCCAGTCCAGCCTCCTGAAGCGGAACCTGTAGTGGAGGAGGCTGACCTCTACGGTATTGGACGCCATACACAGATGGCCCCGGAAGCCCCGGCACGGGGGATTGCCGTGCGGAGGGTATTTAGTATATGCCAATGAACCCCGCCAGAGCCAGGAAGGGACCGGATGTACATCTCTGAGCTTACCCGGCGTCTCTGCACGCAGGACCTATACCCCTTTGTGCTCCAGAACAAGAAGAAGCTGGCCTGGACCGTGCAGTTCTCCAAGATATACGACTGGGTACCGGAAAGCGACGAGGTGGTGACCAGCGCCACCCTCAGGGCGGTATGGAAGTACATCGAGAAGTTCAACTCCCTGCCTGCCGGCCCAGGGGCCGTGGAAGACTACGTGGTCAACAACCCCGACTACCTGAAGGAGTTCTCCCAGGGGGAGGAGGGGAAGGACGACTCGACCAAGGCGATAGAGCAGCTAGAGCTGCTCAAGGGGTGGAAGCCGCCGGTAGAGTCCCTGCGGGGCATGGATGTCCTGGTCCTGCTGGAGACGGTCTTCGCCAAGGTAAGGGGCAAGTGGCACTCCGCCCTGTACGAGAAGGCCGGGAGGATTGCCAACGGGCTGGCGGCGTTCGAGTGGCGTGAGGGCAGGGAGAAGAAGGAGGAGCGTGGGCCTGCCGCCGCCATGAAGTGGCTGAGGATGCAGTGGACCAAGGACTTCGCCGACGAGTCCCCCCCCGTGGACGGCTTCCTGCACGAGAACATGCAGGCGGTGCGTGAGGGCTTCTCCGATAGGATGGACGAGAAGGCGGTGACCGGGAGGTTCGCCCTGGGGGTGCCCCACCTGGACAGCAACCTTATAGTCGGCCGGCAGGCCCTCAGGTTCATAGGGATAGTGGGGCAGGCGGGAGACGGCAAGACCTCCCTGGCCAACTTCATAGCCTACAACTGGCTGAAGCAGGGGGCCAACGGCCTCTATGTCTCTACCGAGCACACGCCCAAGCAGGTGTGGGACGCCATGACCTACCTGCACTCCTCCCACTCGGACTACGAGAGCAGGGTGCTGCCGTCCCCCAAGGCATGGGACGACAGGCGGGTCACCCCCGAGGATGTCGAGTTCATGCGCCAGGTCACCTACGACCTGGAGGGCCGCAGGAACCTGCCGGGGAAGCTGGAGGTAAAGGAGTTCCCCTCCCGTGACTGGGACACCATTGCCGACTGGATGGCCGTCTACAACAGCAAGAACGAGTACGACTTCCTGGTACTGGACTACATCACCCGCATGGAGGTACCGGGCGACCCCCGCTGGAAGGACCAGGGGATGAGGGACCTTATCCACCGTATCCAGAAGATGAGCAGGAACTTCGACGAGGCCAGGGGGCTGATGATAGTAAGCCCGGTGCAGATTACCAAGGAGTCGTACAAGGAGGCGATGAAGGGGGAGTTTAAGGAGGGGCAGGGGCACTATACCCTTGAGGCCATCAGGACCTACAGCGAGCTTAAGGACGATATGGACCTCATCCTGACCGTCTGGTCGGACAACGACATGAAGGCCAGCGGGCAGATTGAGGTGGCATGCATCAAGAAGCGTGAGGGGAGGCAGCCCCCTGCCGCCACGATGAGGCTGTCCCCCACCGGGGCGTTCACCCTGAAGGACGAGGACGCATCGGGAGAGAGGACAGCCATAGCGCAGGCGGCGGCAGAGGTGCGGGCCTTCGGGGACATGGCGGACGAGATGCCGAGCTACTAGGATGCCAAGCACAGCGGACTACAAAAACCGAAGGATAGAGTACGTGGAGGTGCCGGAGGGGGGATACTACTATGCCAATGTCCCTATGGGGTTCTTCGAGAGCCTCAGGGAGGGGGACATAACCCCCACCATGTTCATGGTGGTGTGCTGGGTATGGGCCAATGCCGGATGGAAGACGGGGACCGTGAAGATGGCGTCTGCATCCAGGATACGCCAGGAACTATGGCCCTACAAGAAGGACAGGCCGAGCCTTGCAAAAGTGCAGAGAGCGGTCCGTCTTTTGGCACAATGCGGGTACATCCGTATCCCAAAACGCTACCTGCACGACCAGAATTACCCGATTCATGCATGTGGTTATGTCGTAGGATGTGACGAAGGTAAGATTGCCCTAAGACCATGCAACATAATAAGCTATAAGGAGGCCCTCAGGGGATGTGAAGAACCTTCCGAAGGAGGTCTTGAAGAACCTCTGCGGGACACATGCGGGACCTCTGCGGAAGACATGCGGGACACATGCGGGATATATGCGGACTCTCTATCAGATAGAACAGAGAAACAAGAGAAAACAGGGGCATCAAGAGAACAGCTCACCAGCTCGGGGGCGGAGGGCCAATGCCTAGCGACATGACGAAGGCAAGGCCGTGGGAGAAAGACTGGACAAGCGCCCCGAAGGGCTGTACCCCCACTGCTATCGCATGGCTGCTCGCCGAGGGCAGGCCCATCCCGGAGAATGCCCCCGCCGATGCCGCTGCCGCTGGCAGGGCGCTGTTCGACTTTGCATACGGCCTGGGCAAGGACTCCCCGCCCCCCAAGCCCCGTAGGCCCGTTCTATGGGAGACATGGGACCGGGATGTAGAGGACGCCCAGGGGACCATTAAGGCGGCCCGCCTCCGCTACGGGATGCACTTCTCCTTCCACCCGGACCCCGACGTCCAGCCCTTCCGTATGTTCGCTGTCCGTGGGCTATCCGTAGGCGTGGTCAAGCAGTTTGCCAGGAAGATTGTAGAGGACGTTCCCCAGGGCTATGACCCGAGGAAGCACCCGTGGTGGCCCGACCGTACCCTCAGGTACGGCATGGGGGGGTGCCCCATGTGCAAGGGCAACGGCTCCCGCATGGAGCAGCTCCCGAAGTGGAGGGAGATTGACTGTCCGTGCAAGGCGGCCAGGCTGGATAGACTCGTAGAGGGCCTGAGCTTGGACCCGGGGACCCCCGCCCCCGGACCCGAGGTCCCCGAGGCACCGCCACTCAAGGCCCACAGGTCGGCCTCTTCCAGGCGCTTCCCCAAACAGCCTCCTCCTCGGTGGAACAACATGAGGCCTGTGAAGCCCTTCCGGCCGCTGGATAGTCTCGACGTGCTCGGCCCCAACACTTATGAGAAAAAGTGAGTACTATCAGAGGCAAGACACGCCGATGAGACACGACCCCGTACCCCCAAGAATTATTTTCCCTCCCATGCCCGAACTCTTTGTGCCACGCATCCTTGAAATCTGCGAGAGGCTAGCCAAAATCCGCCCGTCCGGTATACCCGCCGGTTACACCGTCCTGCCAATACCGCCCCCTTAATCAGCCGCACGAAGATGCCCTACGGAGACTCAATCCCCGGAAGCAGTCCAGCAGGGTAGACGAGAGGAGAGGCCGATGCCTACGACGACGCCGCAGAGCGCCGAGATGTCGCTGTTCCAGTCCTATATCTTCAAGTCCAGGTACGCCAGGTGGCTGCCCGAGGAGAGCAGGAGGGAGGACTGGCCCGAGACCGTCCGCAGGTACATGTCCTTCATCCTGGAGCGCATCCCGGAGGAGCACCGTGGCATAGGGCCAGAGCTGGAGGACGCCATCCTGCGCATGGAGGTCATGCCCTCCATGCGTGCCATGATGACGGCCGGCAGGGCACTGGTGAAGGACGAGATAGCAGGCTATAACTGCGCCTACATGGCCATCGACGACCCCCGCTGCTTCGACGAGGCCATGTACATCAGCATGTGCGGCGTCGGCCTCGGCTTCTCCGTGGAGCGCCAGTACATCAAGTGCCTCCCGACCATAGCAGAGAGCTTCTACGACGAGGACACCGTCATCAAGGTGCGTGACTCCAAGATAGGCTGGGCGACCGGGTTCAGGCAGCTTATCGCCCTCCTGTACGGGGGGCTGGTCCCCAGGTGGGACCTCTCCCTGGTGCGCCCGGCAGGCTCCATCCTCAAGACCTTCGGCGGGCGGGCCTCCGGCCCGGAGCCGCTCGGCCGCCTGTTCAAGTTCACCGTCGAGCTGTTCAGGGGCGCAGCGGGCCGCAAGCTGACCAGCATCGAGTGCCACGACCTCATGTGCATGGTAGCCGACATCGTGGTCTCTGGCGGTGTACGCCGGTCGGCGATGATATCCCTCTCCAACCTGTCCGACGACCGGATGCGCAACGCCAAGAACGGCCAGTGGTGGATTGAGAACCAGCAGCGTGCCCTCGCCAACAACTCCGCCGTCTACACCGAGAAGCCCGAGATGGTCGTCTTCATGCGGGAGTGGCTGTCCCTCTGCGAGTCACGCTCCGGGGAGCGTGGGATATACAACCGTGAGGCGGCCACCAAGAAGGTGGCGTCGCTGGGCGGCCGGAGGAAGTTCAAGGACATAGACTTCGGCCTCAATCCCTGCGGGGAGATTATCCTCCGCTCCAAGGGCCTGTGCAACCTCACGGAGGTCATCGTGCGCCCCGAGGACACGGAGGAGGGCCTGATGCGCAAGGTACGCCTTGCCAGCATCCTCGGCACCCTCCAGGCCACGCTTACCAGGTTCCGCTACCTGCGCAAGGACTGGCAGAACAACGCCGAGGAGGAGCGCCTGCTGGGCGTCGGCCTGGGCGGCATCATGGACAACCCGCTGACCTCCACGAACGGGCCGAACCTCGCAGGCCTGCTCGACAGGCTCAGGGGGCATGCCGTGGCGGTGAACGCCGAGTGGGCGGAGAAGATAGGCATACCCCCGTCTGCCGCCGTCACCTGCAACAAGCCGAGCGGTACGGTCAGCCACCTTGTCCACTGCTCCCCCGGCATACACGGCAGCCACTCCCCCTTCTGCATGATGGCCATCCGGGAGGACAGGAAGAACCCCGTGGCGTCCTTCCTCAAGGCCACGGGCGTCCCGCACGAGCCTGACGTGACCAAGCCGGGGGACGTGGACGTGTTCTTCTTCCCGGTATCCTCCCCCCGTGGCTCCAGGATGAGGGACTCCATGACCGCCGTGGAGCAGCTAGAGATGTACCTTACCTACCGCCTGCACTGGACGGAGCACAACCCTAGCTGCACCATCTACGTGCGTGACCACGAGTGGCTGGAGGTCGGGGCATGGGTCCACAAGCACTTCGACCAGGTCGGGGGCGTGGCGTTCCTGCCGCATACCAACCACATCTACCAGCAGGCCCCCTACACGGAGATAACCGAGGGGCAGTACAGGGAGGCGTCGGCCAAGATGCCGCACCTCGACTGGTCCAGGCTCTCCGAGTTCGAGAAGGACGACCGGACCACGGCCATGAAGGAGATTGCCTGCTCCAACGGGATGTGCGAGCTGTAAGTATTATGCCATGGAAGGAGGACACGAAAATGGGAACGGACAAATCAGTCCAAAACCAGAAAGTGTTCGTTACACTGAAGGGCGTCCTGGAGCTTCAAGACCTGTTCCGGTTGGTGTCAGGAAGGACGAGAGCGACTACGCAGGAAAAGGACGACCTTGCGTTTCAAAGGGGGGAGGCATACGGCCTGAGCGAGGCCATAAAGATGCTTGACCTCCCTATCTGTGACATATGAAGATTCTTTGCTGCTGCTACGGCGGCAACAGCAGGTCGGTATCGCTGGCGATGCTGCTCAAGCTCAACCACGGGCAGCGTGACGTCCTGGCAGTAGGGCTGGGGCATACCTCGGAGCCGACCAAGAGGATGCTGTTCGACTGGGCCGACGTCGTAGCCGTCGTGGGGGAGCGGTCGCTATTCGACCTTCTCCCGGAGGACGTAAGGCCCAAGGTCGTATGGGTCAACATCGGGCCGGACCGGTGGTTCGACCCGATGCACCCGGACCTGACGTCCAGGCTGCTCCCGGTCCTTGACCAGTGGGGAAGGACAGGGACGGTCGGCCCCTATACAGACCCCAGCCTCCCCCCGGAAGCAAAGGAGTAACATGGAAACCCGGCTCAGCTTTAACCTTACCTACAGCGACGGCACCACCGAGGTGCAGGAGTTCCGTGTGCCCGCAGCCTCCCGTGAGGCCGTCGATGTGGAGATTCTGAAGGCCATGGCCTCGTACGGCCAGTTCGGCATGCTCAAGAAGCTGGAGAAGGAGGGCAGGTGGGTGTTCGTCCCGGCCGGCCGCATCGCCAGGGTAGAGGTTGATATCCCCACCATAGCCATCGCCTCGGGTGCAGATGCAAGCGCACTCAGGGCCAGCGAAAGCAAGATGAACCTTTCCCTATGACAAGTTCCGCAGCAAAAACCCTCCTACCGTACCCGCCAACACATGGGTGCCCGAGCAGATATGCCCTGGCACCCAGCCCGCACCGGGGTATAGTATAGGGGAGGCGCTGTGGGGGCCGACAGGACATGGCACGTGTCCCTGGAGACCGACAGGGACCCCATACTCCCCTGCCGGGTTCTCGGCATCCTTCGGCGCAAGGGGGCACTGGTCGGAAGGATGGTCCTGGAGGACCACGGGGACCTCTTCTCCATATCCTTCCTGGCGAGGCTTCCAGGCACCGGGCACCACCTCTCGGCGCTCCTGCACACCGTGCCGGGCGTCAGGGTCAAGGAGTTCAGGCCATCATCGGGGGAGGAGGAGGACTACTGACAGGCATGGTGGCAGAGCTAAGGGACATCGTCTTCTTCTGCGATGCCGCTAGGCTGTGCAGGCTCCCCTACCCAGGCCACCCCAGGGGGTGCCCCAACCTCGGCAGGAAGCCGGGATGCCCCCCGTGCCCAGGCCTCGGCGAGAGGCTCGACCTCTCCAGGCCCGTCTATGCCGTCGTCAACGAGTTCGACCTTGCAGGGCATATCCTCAAGATGCATCTACGGCATCCTAAGTGGACGGAGCGCCAACTAAGGAACTGCCTGTACTGGCAGCCCCGGGCCAGAAAGCACCTCAGGAACAGGGTAGCGGCCTTCCTCGTGCAGCCCGGCCACGAGGACTTTGCCGCAGACTACAGCCCGGAGGCGGGCGGGGTGGACGTGACGGCCACCCTCCGCAAGGCCGGTATTAGGCTAGAGTGGCCCCCCAGGACAACAGCCAGGCAGGTCGCCTTCCTGGGCATACCAAGGAGGACGAATGTCCTGTGTAGCAGCGGTAGTGAAGGATGACATCGTATGGATGGGGGCCGACAGCGCAGCGTCGGACGGGGAGGACATCGTCGTCCTCCAGAACCCCAAGATATTCAGGAACGGCCCCCTGCTTGTAGGGGCCGTCGGCTCGCTGAGGATGACCCAGCTCCTCCAGCACCGCCTGGAGGTCCCGCACCCCAAGCTGGGCGACGACATCATGCGGTACATGACCATAGACCTTGTGGACGCCGTCAGGAAGGCGTTCATGGCTGGGGGGTACTCCGTCAGCCACGAGGACCCCGGCAGCGGGGGCATATTCCTGGTCGGGTTCCAGGGCAGGGTATTCCGGGTCGAGAACGACCTCCAGGTGTTCGAGAGGAAGGGGGGGTACGAGGCCATAGGGTGCGGAAGCCCCTATGCCCTGGGGGCGCTGGCGGCCCTCCCGGCGATGCATGCCACGGACAGGCTGCGCATGGCGCTTGCCATATCCGCCAGCTTCGCCGCCCATGTCAGGCCCCCCTACATAATCATGAACAGCAAGGGGGAGTCCCAGCACCATGAGGCGTGAGGCCGCATTCCGGGGAAGGCTGGAGTTCTGCTCCAACTTCTACTGGCCCTGCCCTGTCAGCCTGGACGGGCAGGCGTACGACTCCGTGGAGCACGCCTACCAGGCGGCCAAGTTCCTGGAGCCGGGCACCCGCCTCTTGTTCGGGCCGGAGGCGGGGATTACCCCAGGCGGGGCCAAGAAGCTGGCCAGGAGGCTCACGGCGCAGGGCCACCTCCGCAAGGACTGGGAGCAGGTCAGCCTCGGCGTCATGGAGGACCTCGTCAGGCAGAAGTTCAGCCTCTACCCCCCCCTCCGGGAGATGCTCCTGGCCACCGGGGACGAGGAGCTTGTGGAGGGGAACTACTGGCACGACAACTTCTGGGGCGCATGCTCATGCCCCAGGTGCGGGGGCAGGGAGAAGCATAACCACCTAGGCAGGATTCTCATGAAGGTACGTGGGGAGGCCAGGCATGGACAGGGAACGCAGGCTGCTTGAGTTCTACCGCAAGGCCCTGGGGGAGAGGGCATGCGGCTCCTTCAGGGGGGGCCCGCCGCTGATGCACGCCGCCTGGATGGCGGAGGAGATGCTCAGGCACCTCGGCGGCAAGCACCCCGACAGGGCCAAGGCCAGCAGGTGGATAGGGTTCATCCAGGGCGTCCTGTGGATGACCAAGGACTTCACCATCGACGAGCTTAGGCGGCACGTGGTGGATGCGGAGCATGTGGTGGATGCAGCGGCCAGCGGGCCTCCCCCCGAGGCGGGCCCCTGCGAAAAAAACCTGAAAACTCCGACTACCGGGGGTATTATATAGACGGAGAGAGCGAAGATGCTGGCCCTACACATATCGGAAGCGGACGTCATAGCGGCAGTGGCCGCCGGGTGTGAGGGCGATACTTCGCCTTCGGGAGGCGCTGGGTAAAAGGCCCCAGCTTTTGGCTCCCGGAGGCACCCGAAAGGGTGCCTTTCGTGTTTTATGGGGTTTCTGCCCTCTTAGCTCATTGGCAGAGCGCCTGTCTTACAAACAGGATGCGGGGAGTCCGATTCTCCCAGGGGGTACCAAGTTTCGTGCGCTGGTAGCTCAGCCCGGTCCAGAGCGCTCCCCCCACACGGGAGAGGCCGAGGGTTCAAATCCTTCCCGGCGCACCAGGTTTTGGGTTTGGGTTGCTTCTGGGTGTAACCAGCGGCGTAAAGTGCAGGGCTGAAATCCTGCGCTTCCCATTTTGCGGGCGTAGCTCAGTGGTAGAGTGCGACCTTGCCAAGGTCGAAGTCGTGGGTCCGAATCCCATCGCCCGCTCCAGTTCATCCCAGCCTCTTGGGCAGCGATGCCTCAAAGCTGGCCCCGGCCCCTTATCGGTGGGGCCGGGAATACGTTCGGGGGCGTCCTGGTGCCCACGGCAGATAGGCCTTCGGGTCTGACAATCCAATGGCACCGGGGATGCTCCTGTGGGACCGTAGCTCATTCGGGAGAGCGCCTGCCTTGCAAGCAGGAGGTGGGGGGTCCGAATCCCCTCGGTTCCACCAAATTTAAGCGGGCATGGTATATGGGCTGTGCCCTGGCTTCCCAAGCCAGCGAAACGGGTCCGAGTCCCGTTGCCCGCTCCAGGACACTGCGGGTATGGTATAAGGGTTGTGCCCGAGCCTTCCAAGCTCGTGAAGACGGGTTCGAGTCCCGCTACCCGCTCCAAGAACGGTTCAGCCCTCCAGGCCCCCGGACGGGGGGCTGTGGTGGCCCTCCCGAAAGGGGCCTAAGAGACTGGACCTGCGGGACGATGGACTAACCATCCGGAGTCCCCGAATTTCCCTGGGACCGTAGCTCAGTTGGGAGAGCGCAGCACCCGCAATGCTGAGGTCGGGGGTCCGAATCCCCTCGGTTCCACCAAGTATAGCGGCATATGAACGGGACAGTGCAACCAAAGCTGTGTGCCGCCCCGGCTACGGCCCCCGCCCGAGAGCGGGATAATAGGGTCCGGTTTTAGGGTACGTGGAGCAGCCCGGAGTGCTCGCCACACTGTCAATGTGGAGGTCGCCGGTTCAAATCCGGTCGTACCCGCCAAGTTCCGGTGGGTTGGTCTAGCCCGGCCCAAGACGCTGCCCTGTCACGGCAGTAACACGGGTTCAAATCCCGTACTCACCGCCAAGTTCGGCGTCCTTATGCCAGCGGCAGACAGCTACCTTGACACGGTAGAAGCGGCAGGTTCGACTCCTGTAGGACGCACCAAGTTCCCAGCGGGCCAAATCCCCCTGGGGCAACATCTGGGACCGTAGCTCAACTGGGAGAGCACTAGGCTGGCAGTCTAGGGGTTGTGGGTTCGATTCCCATCGGTTCCACCAAGCTGCGGCCGGAGGGGCGACCCCGAGGCCACCAGGACTCTGCGGAGGCTGCAAGCTGGCAGCGGATGCGAAGGACTTGCAGGCGAAGGCCACTGAGAGAGGTTGGCCGATGCGAGGCCGCTGCCCATCGCCGCAGGGCATGGCGTCGTCGTCTAGCGGCCTAGGACGGGGCCCCCTCAAGGCTCAAATCGTGGGTTCAAATCCCACCGACGCTACCAAGTTTCCGGGGTAGTAGACGAACGGCCAAGTCACCTGACCCTCAATCAGGAGAGTGCGGGTTCGAGTCCCGCCTACCCTACCAAGCATGAGGCCCGTAGGATGGCTCGGTAGCCAAGTGGTAAGGCGGCGGTCTGCAAAACCGCTATGCGGGGGTCCGATTCCCCCCCGGGCCTCCAGGATTCGGTGCTGTAGCCAAGTGGTAAGGTAGAGGTCTGCAAAACCTTTATGCGCAGGTTCGATTCCTGCCAGCACCTCCAAGCGAGGCCACGATACACCTTGACCGCAGGCTTCAATCGTGGCCGTATCGGGACGGCGGTCTTAACCGAGCCACGTAGTGGGTGCCGACAAACCGAGGCTGCTGCCGGCCCTTGCATCCCCAAACGTGGATAATTCGCAGCCTCGAAGTGGCCTTGTCGTCTATGGCTTAGGATGGCTGGCTTTCAACCAGCGGAACCGGGTCGGAGTCCCGGCAGGGCTACCAGACTTTCGGGGGACAGCACCGACGTGCGGGCGAGCCTTATAAGCTTGTAGTAGCGGCTGATTACCGTGTCCGGCAGGGATTGACACCCTGGTCCCCTACCATCCGTTCCATAATCGGAGGAGCCATGAAGAGTCTTGCATTGGTTTTGGTACTTGCCCTTGCAATAGTGGTTGTCGGAACCACGTTCCAGGAGGCGGCCGGCCGGCCGGCGCATCACAGCCAAGTGATTGCCATCGGAACGGACCCGGTTCCGCCCTTTCCACCGCCGCCTAAGCCTAAGCCGCCGAAACAGGTTATGGTTGCCATTGGGCCGGAACCTGTTCCATGGACAGACCCCTCAAACTGGTGGGGGGGGTGGTGGCAGTATCTTTGTGATCGTGCAGCCAAAGAGATCAGCACATAGTAAGTCGGACCGGGACCAGCTTTCCGGTGTATTATAGTAGGGGGGAAGCATCCGGGGTCCGAGCCCCCATCCCCTCTTATGGCTAAGCGAGGCATTCTTGCTTGGCCCGTGAATGGGGTTGCCGCAAGGCAGCCCTTTGGGGGCGTACCGGAATCGACGGGAGCGCCCATAGCTAGGAGGCACGCCGGTGGCCCCATGCCGACCGTGACAGGGATGGGAATAGCAACTGCCAACATGCAGTATGCGTTTGCTTAACCTTTAAGGCTAGGCCGCCTGCCCCGCTTCCGCCCCTCGGGCGGGAATCAGGCGTCGATTGAGGGGCTGGCCATAGGACGGTTGCCGTGCCCGTGGCGAGACAAGGCATGCGGACGGGCCCTGTGATTGCCGGAGTCCATAGGGGCCTGGAGCAAGGAGGTAAGGAACCGGACAAGCGTGTAGTCTCCTGGTCGTGGAACTCTTCGGACGGGGGTTCGACTCCCCCCGCCTCCACCAAGCTTGCGGGCGGTGTGGTCCGTGTTGCAACACGGATGCATGGAACGGGCACCTCCGGTGTACAAGGGCGTGCCCAGGAGAACATGCCGCCCACCAATCTCGGGGGTAGTGACCGTAGCGGGAACGGGTGCGTGGCAAACTGCACCAGCCGGAAGGCCGTGGAGTGGGGCGTTAGAAGGACGCCAGGACGGCTCCGATACCGGACGCCCAATCGCTACCAAGTACCGGCAGGAGCTACCCCCCCAATCTTCTTATCACAGTGTACTGGCCTGCGGGCCGGGCAGCCGCCGCCCCGGCAACGGGGGGGAGGAAAGTCCGAACTCCACAGAGCGCCGTACGGGGTAACGCCCCGGCACGCCCCTGGGCGTGACGATTAGAGCAACAGAGACGAGCCGGTTGAGTCCGGTGTGAAACGGGCAATCTCTACGGGGAGCAATCGCAAGTAGGAGGGGAGGCCCTGCTCGGGCCGCCAACACCCTCGGGTAGCGAGCTTGAGGCGTCCGGTGACGGGCGTCCTAGACGAATGGCTGCCGTCTGGCCCTTGGCCAGGCACAAAATTCGGCTTACAGGCCCGCAGGCCAGGCATCTATGGTGAGCGACCAGAACGACTCTATGGGCCCTTGCCAGAGGGGCCGCCCCCGCCATGGCGAGTGCGTGTTCTGCTGGGACGAGAACTGGACACGTGAGTGGGGCTTCTACTTCGGCTCACGGCCGACCATGGTGGGGCCCGTGTGCAAGCACCGGCTCAGGCGGGCACGCCGTACCACCCCGCAGGTCAAGGCAAACAGGATAGCCGCAGGCATGCGTGACAGCTACACCGCCAGCGGGGAGCTATGGATGCTCCCGTACCTGCTGCCTGGGTATGCCCAGCCGACAGAGCATCCTACCTGGGGCGGGAAAAGGTAGCCCCGGCCAGAGTATTATTCCAGGTATGGCCATCCAGACGCAGTACCCGGAGTCCTTGCTGGTGTTCCCCCGAGGCGACGACCCCTCGATGTTCCACGGAGTCCCGCTATCCCAGGCGAGCAGCATCCTCCGTAACGACAGCGAAGCCGCCCTCTACCAGCTTGTAGGGACCAGGAAGGTCAGCTTCAAGGTAGAGCTGACGAAGCCAACGGAAGAGGGCCGTTAAGCCTATGGCCGTCCTTGAGCTGGCACCCGACGAGAAGGAGAGGCTGGAGGCCTGGAAGAAAGAGCACTATGCACAGGACAGCTCGCTCCCCAGCCGGAGGGACTGCCGTGGCAAGTGCAGGTTCAAGCCCGGCTCGGCTGGCGACCTGTACTACTTCCATGTCTGCCCGAGCGGGATAGGCACGTTCATAGCGGTCGTATGCCCGTGCGGGGCACCCAAGTGCGACCTTACAGGGGACCTGTAGCATGAGCAACCTAGGGATTCCGACCGGGGCTACGGTCGAGCTTCACCATATGACCGCCGTCAAGGTCTA
>Ga0208692_1000469_pt1 | contig 29651 bp, 44 predicted proteins | sample June2015DPH_20_1_3_FD_184721 | JGI IMG/M metagenome (GOLD analysis project Ga0208692, IMG submission 184721) | Peatland microbial communities from SPRUCE experiment site at the Marcell Experimental Forest, Minnesota, USA - June2015DPH_20_100... | ecosystem: Environmental > Terrestrial > Soil >... | reverse complement strand
GTGCTGTGCTGGGCGGCGGAGTCGGCGCTGCCCCTGGCGGCGCTGAACGGCTGCCTGCGGCTGCGGCTGATTAATGAGGAGGAAGGGCGGCTGCTGGACCTGGCCAAGACGGAGCGGCAGATCAAGGCGCTGACCCGGAGACGGCGGCGCCAGGAAAACGAGTTAGAGGTGGAATGATGGGCAAGGACAAATTCACCAAGCGCAAGGAGTGGCGGCGGCTGATCCGGGGGGAGATGGTGAAGCGCGGCATCTTTGCCAAGGATATCGCCAAGCAGCTGAAGATCACCGCAGGTGCGGTCTCCAAAGGCTACGGGGTGCCCAGGATCCAGGAGGCGCTGATCGAGGCCGGGGTGCCGGCGCGGCTATTCAATGGCAGGAGGGCCGGATAGATGGCCGAGGCACGAGACCTTTCCATTGCTGCGGTGGAGAAGGCGATGCGGGTGGTGGAGTTTCTGGGCCGGGGGGATGTCCTGGGCTGGAAATCGGTGCGGGAGGTGGCGGCCGGGGCGGAGGTCAGCAACGATGAGGCCCTCCGCCTTTTGCATACCCTGGCCAAAGGTAAATGGGCCGAGCAGAGCAAAAGAGGTTTTCGGCTGGCCGCCACCGGGTTTCTGGAAATCCTGCGGTCTATGCAGGAATATTTTATCCGCCTGGCGAAAAGTTATGGGGTGAAGCTGAAGATGCCAGGCCTGAAGGAGAGATAGATGGCAACCGCGGCAGTGGCGAGGATCGGGAAACGCACAGGCGAGACGCCTGTGCCACCAGGGGCAGAGGGAAAGAGCGCAGGCAAGATGCCGGTGCCACCGGAACAGGGGAACGAGGACCTGGAGCGGGAGCTGGCGGAATTTGCAGCAGGGCGGCCCTACGATGAGGCCAGGGTGATCGAGCGCACCCAGGCGGGCTTCACCCAGGGGGTGCACGGCTTCTACCTGGCGGGCCTGGGGCTGAATTTAATTCATAGGCATGAAAGTGTCCAGACGTTTGGACAGATTTTAGAGGAACATTTTCCTGGAATCAGTCGAGCCGGAGCCTATGCCTATATGAAATTCGCCCGCGCCGCCTCTGCACTTCCCAACTTCAAGCAGTTCGCCCTGGCGAGTGGCGGCTATTCCAAGGCCCTGACCATGCTGGAGGTCTGCTCCGGGGAAGAGGTGCAGGAGTTCGAGACGACCGGCGACGTGCTGGGCTACACCGCGGAAGATCTTCGCCTGATGAGCGCCCGGCAGATGCGCCAGGCCCTGCTCCGGGCCCGGGAGAAGGAGAAGGCCTCGGTGCGCCGGGAGACGGCCAAGGCCGCCGGCGAGATCGCCGAGCTGCGGGACCAGGTCCGGGACCTGGCGGCCCAGGTGCCCGGCGAGACGCCGGTGGACGCGGCCATGGCCCTGATCAGGCGCGCCGAAGAGAAGGTGCTGGACGGCCTCAGGATGCTGGGCAACGTGGAGCGCCGGACCATCGCCACCTCCCAGGTGGTGCGGGACGCCATCTACGGGCTCTCGGGGCTGGCCTACCGGGTGTTGGAGAACCTGTCGACGGAGATCAGCGAGCTGGCGGCGGCCGCGGAGGAGGATCAAGATGCTTGAGGACAAATATTACGAAACAGGGCAGCAGCGCGGGCATTTAACCGCAGAGCTGGAAGAAGAGATCGATGCCTTAATCATAAAGTTAAATGATGCTGGCGTCATCTTCAATATCCAAGTAGATCCCGGCCCCGATGCGAAAGGGTGGAATCGAGCGAATATAGCGGACGCATTTTTCTTCATCCAAATGCTGGCGGAAAAGTGGGTTCTATCAACACAGGAGCTCGCGGCCGCGGAGGAGGGGGACAGTGATCAGTGATCAGTGGCCAGTGATCAGTAAAGGCAAAGCCAAAAGGAAGGGTTGGCGGGCCGCTGCGGCGCCCGCGGAGGGGGGGGGGAAGATGGCGATCATATTTAGGGGGCGCTGCCGCCGACGTTGCAAGTGCCGTCCCTGTAATATCTGGGTAATCCAACGAGCTTGCTGCTACTCAACTTTTGACGGCTCTTGGCCTCCGTTTTCCTACGTGGTCTGTCGTAAATGCGGAGTGATTTGGAAAACCAAGGCTAAATATGTGGACGGGGCGCAGACTGCCCCGGAAAATTGGCATAGCCTTATCCAGGAGGAGGCGCAAGATGTGGATGCTGGTTAAGATCATCCTTCTTTTACTGGTGCTGGGCGTGGCCTTCCTGATGGGCTGGGTCTGCTGCGCCTTGTTGATCGTGGACAAGCTGCCCTCTCCCCACGCCGAGAAGCCCGACGATGCCCGAAGCTGATCTGCGGGTCCTGGCCCAGGTCGTCGAGGATTACGAGGCGGCCCCCCACGGCCAGAAGCGGGCGGTCCTGGAGACTCGCCTGGCGCTGCTGGGCATCTCGGAGGGCACCTTCTTCCGCTGGCGGGCCCGCTGCGGCCGGCGGGACTACGAGCGCAAGATGCCGACGACCCGGGGCCTGGTGCAGGCGCCGGAGCGCCGGGAATGGTGCCGACAGATCATGCTTCTCAAACATTCGCCCGAGAAGGGGGTGCGCCCCCTGACCACCGCAGACGCCATCAGCCTGGCGGTGCAGTGGGGCCGGGTGCCCCCGGAGGCGGCCCTGGTTCCGGAGGGCAGCTACAACCGCCTGGCCCGGCTGATGCGCCTGCGGGACGAGCCCCGCCGCGGCGTGCGCTGGGAGGCGCCCTACGCCAACCACCTGCACCAGGTGGACGCCTCGGGGTCTGAGCATTTTTATCCGCACCGCCGGTCGAACGGCGAGTGGATCTTGAAGTTGCGGCCCAAGCCCCGCAAGAACAAGCCGACGCCCGAGGGGCGCCAGCGCCTGTGGTACTGGGGGCTGGTGGATGATTTTTCGGGCTGCCGCATGGCCCGGGTGGTGGTGGCCCCGGGCGAGAGCGCCCTGGACGGCCTGGACTTCCTGCAGTTCGCCTGGTGCAAGGAACAAGCCCACGCGCCCCTGCGGGGCATCCCCCTGATCCTCTACATGGACAACGGCGTCCTGGCCCGGCACCACGCGGTGCGGCGCTTCGCGGCGGATTGCGCGGTCACCATCCGCACCCACGAGCCGGACCGGGCCCAGGCCACCGGCAAGGTGGAGACGGGCTGGCGGGATTTCTGGCGGCGCTTCGAGAGCCTGTTCATGGCGCTGCCGGATTGGCGGACGCGGGAGATCAAGCTGAGCGACGTGCAGCAGCGGCTCCAGTGGTTCGTGCGCGGCACCAACCAGCGGGACCACCGGCACCTGCCGGGGAGCAAAGAGGAGGCCTGGCTGGCCAGCGTCCGGGAGCGCGGGGGGCTCGTGGATATCGACCCCGGGGCCTTTGGGGCGGTCTTCCGGGATTTCCGGCGCACCCTGGATGACGCCGGGGTCTTCGATTTTCAGGGTAAGCCCTACCAGGTGAAGGAGATCCAGGCGTGCCCGGTGATCGTCTACCAGCAGCTCACCCGGGAGGGCAGCCCGGCCCTCGTGGTGGAGGACCGGCGGGACGGCCGGAGATATGCGGCGCAGCCCTTCGTGATCCCCGCGGCCAGCGATTGGAAGACGGTGGCGCACACCCCCCTGGAAAATCTATTGAAGGATGATCCCTGGAAGGACACCCGGCCGCCGTTGCCGGATTGGTCGCCGGGGACGGAGTTAGGGCGCCCGCTCCCCGCCAACGTGGTGGCGCTGCCGCCCCGGGCCGCTTCGGTGCGGGAGAGCGGTTTCGAGATGCCGGAGGGGGGCGGACACACGGGTCCGCCCCTACAAACCCTGGAGGAGCTGGCCGCGGGCGTGGAGTTGATCGATCGATCGATCGATCGATCGACCGATCAAGAGAAGCTCTTCGCCACGCCCCTGGAGCGTTACGAGGCCATCGTGGGCGCCGAGGCCCGGGGCGAGAAGCTGACGGGCGCCGACGGCGAATTCCTGGCCTGGTTCCGGGCGGAATACGCCGAGATGCTGAGCCTGATGGAAGCGCCCCGGGCGAGGTTGGCGGTGGTGGAGTAGTTATCAGTTGCCAGTTGCCAGTTATCAGAAAAAGTAAAAAGGCAAAAGTAAAGAAAGGCAAATTATGAAATACGAAATAAAAGATGCGGCTGAATTAATGATGCAGGAATGCCAAGTTGCCATGAATATGTTTGGCCCTTTCAATTCTGCTCATGAGGGATATGCAGTAATTCTTGAAGAAATGGATGAGCTTTGGGAAAAAATCAAAAGTAAGAGTTCCACGCCAGATGAAATCTGCGAAGAAGCGATCCAGGTGGGGGCCATGGCAATGAGGTTTATCGTGGATCTCATTGCAGCCTATGCCCCGTTACTTTCTACGGAAAACGGAAAAGGGAAAACGGGAGGGTAAATGCGACCGGGAATCATCCACACCGATAACGTCCGCCGGGGGCTGTTCGCGGTGGCCGAGTTGAGGCGCCGCTGCGGCCAGGCCTCCAAACGCAACCTGCTGGTCCTGGAGGGACTGACCGGGGCCGGCAAGACCTGCTTCTCCGAATGGGTCTACACCCAGAACACCGAGATGCACTACCTGGAAGCCGACCCGGACTGGACCGCCTCCTGGCTGATGCGGGACGTGGCCGGAGCGCTGGGACACCCCCGGGGGCATTCCATTGAGGCCAACAAGCGCCAGGTGGTGGAGGGCCTGAAAAGCGGCCTGCACATGCTGATCCTGGATGAGGCCGACCGGGTGATCCGCTCGACCCGGCTCCTGGATACGGTGCGGGGGCTGCACGACGCCGGGCTGCCCCTGATCCTGGTGGGAGAGTCCGGGGCCTGGGGGTCGATCTGCCGCAAATCGCCGCGGTTTGCCGACCGGGTGGGGCAGGTGCTCACCTTCGGGCCGGTGGCCGCCGCGGAGATCGAGGCCGCGGCCCGGGACCTGGCGGACCTGCGATTGACGCCCGACCTGGCCGCCTATATCCAGCAGCAGGCCGGGGGCAATTTTCGCCGGGCCATCAAGATCCTGGAGGAGCTGGAGGGGGTGGCCAAGGCCAACGTCAGCGAAAAAGGGGAGATCACCCGGGCCGGGATCAACCAGGCCCTGAAGAACCTGCAGCTCTCGGCGGACCGGGAGCAGCGGCGGGTGGCCCGCAGGGCCGCGGCGGGAGGAGGGTGAAAAGACAGTGATCAGTGATCAGTGATCAGTAAAGGCAAAGGAGGGTGAAATGGCGTTTGAGATGGCGGAAAAATTAAGGGAGGGTTGGGGTTGGCCCGCTAATTCAAGGAAGGCGCATTATTTCATCTATGGCAAATCTAGCCGTGGTGAGTGGCTTTTTGCGGCCGATGCTCTTTGCGGGCGCATGATGTTTGCCGGGGCTCTTGAGGAAGGGGGAGATGGCAGCCCAGATAATTGTGCCGAATGCAAGCGGCGACTCAAGCGTCTCCAGGAAAAAAGGGCGCCCAAATGAGCGCCCCGGAGATCTCCGCCGAGGCGGTCAAGGGGGTGCTGGCGGGGCAGCGCCTGGCGAGCTTTGAGGACATCTGCCAGTCCCTCGATATCCCCAGGGCGGATTGGCAGGGCCGGGCCCGGGTGCGCAACTACCTCCACGTCATGGTGAAGTCTGGCCAGGTGAGCCTCACGGCCGGGGCGCCCCTCTACCGCCTGGAGCGGAGCCGGCACCGGGTGCAGGAGAAGCTCTGGCGGGCCATCATTCTCAAGGCCCGCAAGGCCGAGGCGTGGTGCTACGCGGACGTGGCCCGGCTGGCCGGCTGCTCGCTGGATTACGCCAAGAAATACGCCGAATTTCTGGAGGGGCGCGAGCTGGTGGTGCACGCCGGGGTCGAGTTTCACACCCTGTTTTTCCGGCTGGCCCCGGGGCTGGAGCAGCTCACCGCCCCGGTCTGGAACCGGCGAGCTGAAAAGCGGCGCAGGCAGTGATCAGTGATCAGTAACCAGTGATCAGTAGGGGCGGCTTCTACCCGCCCGGAGGGAAGCATGGCGGAAAAGAATTGCGGGACCTGCAAAAAATGGTCCCGGAAAGAACCTCCTGCAAAGATGGGCCGCTATGGGAAGATGGTGAGCGACAGGGATTCTCCCTTACGGCGATGTCTCAGCTTCCCAAATTTCTTTACCTTGCCGAACTTTATCTGCCAGCGCCATGAGCCCAAGGAACCCAAGCCATGAGCCAAAAGATCCGGGTCAATGCCGGGCGCACCCTCTTCTACTGCTGGTCCTGGGACCAGCTGGAAGAGCCTGCGCAAGCTGCGGCGCTGCTTCGAGGAGGGCTGCCAGCGCATGTACGAGCCGGAGGGCGAGCATTTGAGAAAAGTTGCCAGTTGCCAGTTGCCAGTTGCCAGTAAAGGCAACGGCAGGGAAAGATTTCTGGGAACTGGGAACTGATAACTGGGAACTGAGAGGGAAAGACGATGGCAACGGATATTCTGGCGGCCTGCGTGGTTCTGGCGATCTGGGTCCTGGCGCTCTATGGCCTTTACGGGCTGGCCCTGGTGGGCCGCGGTTGGCGGCGGCGCTGGCGGCTGCGGCGCCTGGGGCGGCTGCGTTTCGAGAGGGGGTCATTATGGCTGAAGAATTAGCGGCGCGGCTGCTGGCGGAGATGGAGTGGCACCGGGGCTATCCCCGGCGCATCGGCATGGCCGAACTGTGGCGCAAGGTTTACCACCTGCCCTGCCATCACCGGATCAACGACACGTCGCCCTTGCGGGTGCTGATCCGCAAGCTGCGGCGCCAGGGCCACCCCATCTGCTCCACCTGCGACAAATACGACCCGGGGTACTGGATGGCGGAAACCCCGGAGGAATTGGCGGAGTTCGCGGCCCGGCACCAGCGCCGGGGCCTGACGTCGCTCTCCCAGGCCGCCAGCATCATGCGGATCACCATGCCGGAGCTGCTGGGGCAGTTGAAGCTGGAGGAGGAGCAAAGAGCATGAACGGACTGGTGAAGTGCTCCCGCATGGGCAAGGAGATCCAGCTCTCGGCGGGGCAATGCGGGCGTAATTACCAGGAGGCGGAGGAGTGGCAGGAGCTGGGCTGGCCGCTGTATGTGCGGGCAAAATGTCTCGGCTGCCGGAATGGGGCTGCAATCCTGGCTCCCCCCTCCCGGCCTGCTTCTGTAGGGGCGGCTTCCAGTCGCCCGGGGCGGGTAGAACCCGCCCCTACAACCGCAAACCGCCCCGTAGGGCGGGAAAGCGCAGCGCATCCCGCCATTGTAGGAGTGCATCCCACGCCCCAGCCGGCAATCAGGCCTGACTGCCGCGTCTGCGGGCTGCCGGGCTGGGGCAAATCGGGATTGTGCTTCGAGCACCTGCTGGCGCAAAGCCTGTTACGGGTGGAACAAAAGCGGGCCTGCCAACGCCGCCATGTGGCGCGAAAGCGAGGTATTAATGCCGATCTATGACTACCAATGCGTGGACTGCGGCGGCCGGGATCAGCGGGTGGCCGGGGTGGACGACGCCACCGCCCTCTGCGTCGCCTGCGGCGGCCTGATGCTGCGGCTGGACGAGGACGTCTTCCGGCCCTATTTCGAGGAGATTGAACATGGCACGGAAACGGGTTGAGGGCGCCATCCGGGATTGGGAAGGCGCCGTCGCGGCGCTGCGCAAAATCGGCAGCCTGGAGCGGGGCATCGAGCTGGCCGAGGCCTCCCTGCAGGAAACCATCGCCCAGGCCAAGGAGCAGGCGGCCAGCTACGTAAAGATGCTGCAGGTCGAGATCAAACTGGCCGCCCTGGAATTGAAGGCCTTTTGCGAGGCGCGCCAGGCGGATCTCGGCCCCAAGAAATCGAAGGCCCTCAATTTCGGGGTGCTGGGATTCCGCTGGTCCACCAAGATCATGCTCCCCCGGAGCGAGGCCGCCCTGGCCGGCGTGCTCACCATGCTCAAGGCCCTGGAGCAGCGGCAGTGCATCCAGACCAAGGAAACCATCCTCAAGGATGAGGTCAAGAAGCTGGGCGAGAAAAACCTGGCGCAGCTCGCGGCCGTGGGCCTCCGCAAACAGGCCGGGGACGCCTTCTTCTATGAGATCAACCGGGAAAGGATAGTGGCCAGTGATCAGTGATCAGTTGCCAGTAAAGGCAAAAGCTGAGGGCGAGGAGGTCATCCTGCAGGAGATCGCTGACGAAATGGGCGTTAGCCGGGGATATATCAAAAGGATTTTGGCAAAGGCCCTGGCCAAGCTGCGCCATCCCAGCCGGGCCAGGTTTTTGAAGCCGTTTTGGGATGAGCTCTGAAATGGGTCTAATTCGCTCCATTTCTTATAACCAGGACGAGATCTTGCAAAACATCGTCTTCCTGCATACCGGACCGCCCGAATGTGACGTGACCTACGGCCGGGGCGGCTTTTACCATCATCTGCCCCGGCCGCGCTTATGCTTCGACATAGAGCCGCTGCAGCCGGAAGTGATGCAGGCCGACGTGCGCTGCCTGCCCCTGGGAAACAACAGCCTCGCCAATGTCTTTTTTGATCCGCCCTTCCTGCTGAAAAGCGGCTCCCATTCCATCCTGAAAGAGCGGTTTGGGAAAATCGACGGGCAGTTTAAGGACCTGCTGGGGTTTTATTATCTGGCCATGCTCGAAGTGCACCGGGTGCTGCGCCCCGGCGGCTGGCTGGTCTTCAAGTGCCAGGACATGGTGTCATCCGGGGTCAATAACTTCAGCCACGTGGAGATCTACGCCATGGCCCTGACCTTGGGGTTCGTGCCCAAAGACCTCTTTATATTATTGGCCAAGGGCCGCATGATCTCCCCCTTGCACAAGGTGCAGGTGCATTGCCGGAAATTCCATAGTTATTTCTGGGTGTTTCGGAAGAAACGCAAGTGATGAAACCCATATCCCGCCCCCAGCAGAAGAAGATCCAGGTGATGCGGCGGCAGCTCTTCGGGGCCGACGACGGGGCCTACCGGGAGATGCTGGGCGCCTTTAAGGTGCAGAGCAGCTCGGAGCTGAGTTTCGCCCGGGCGGGGATGGTGATCGAGCACCTGGAGGAATGCGTAGGGGCGGGTTCTACCCGCCATGGGCGGCTGGAAGCCGCCCCTACGAAAACCGGGGGCAGGCTCCGGCGCGCCAATGCGGAGCAGCTCCGCGAGATCCGGCGGCGCTGGGACGTCTTGAGCACCGCCCTACCCCACGAGCGGGAGGGCGCCCTACGGCGATTCCTGCGGCGCCGCTTCCACGTGGCCGCGCCGGAATGGCTCTCGCTGTCCGAGGCCCAGAAGGTGCTGAACGGGCTGAAGGCCATGGCGGCGAGGAAAGTGGCCAGTGGCCAGTAATCAGTGATCAGGGGAACTTCCAATGCTTGAGGGCGTTGACCTGGATGATTTTTTTGCCGGGTTCTTTCCGGCCCGGGCCTCCTTTGATGAGGATATTTTAATTCACCAAGGGGCAGCCCTCCGGGCGGGAGCTGGAATGTCTGGCGAACTTGAAGGAATGGGAAGCGGGGCTGGAATTGGCCGAGGCGCTGGAGGCGGTCCCAGAAGACGCCTTCAGGCAGGCAGGCAGGCTCTCTCTTATGACGCCAAAACCATGTCCCGGGCGGTGGCCAAGGCCCTGGGGCTGATATAGGCGGGATGCGCTTCGCTTTCCCGCCCTATAAGGAGGAAGGACATGGGAAATTTTTATGAGGAGGTCATCAGGAAGGACCCGCGGTTTATGGCGACCGCGGCGATCCGGGACGTGAACCTGCTGGAGCCGGTGACCCGGGCGGCGGTGGCGGCCATCCTGGCGGACTCCCTGGCCGCGGGGCTGGAGCTGATGGTCTTTGAGACCTACCGCAGCCAGGAGCGCCAGAGCCTGCTGTTCGACCGGGGCGCCACCCAGCTCCGGACGGTGGGGGTGCACCACTATGGCCTGGCCTGCGACATCGTCAAGGTGGTCAAGGGCCAGTCCTCCTGGGACGGCGACTTTTCCTTCCTGGGGCGCCTGGGCAAGAAACACGGCCTGATCTGGGGCGGCGACTGGGGCACTCCCAAGAGGTCGCACAGCTTCCGCGATTACGACCACGTGCAGCGGTGCACGGTGGCGGACCAGGAGGGCCTTTTCAGCGGCGGCTGGTATCCGGCCCAGGATTATGACCCTTATGCTTCGCTGTTCGGGTCGCCCCTACAGGCGCAGGCGGTTTACCGCCTGGGCAGCAAAGGGGAAGCGGTCTTCAAGATCCAATGCCGCCTGAAGAACCTGGGCTATTTCCCCACCGGCCGCACCGACTGGATCTACGGCCCGGAGACCGCAGAGGCGGTGGCGGCCTTCCAGAGGGGACACGGCGGCCTGGTGGTGGACGGCGAGTGCGGCCCCGCCACCCTGGCGGCCCTGGAGATCACCTTATAATGGCGGCGGCGCTGCTCTGCGCCATGCTGAGCCTCCAGGGGGCCGCATTGGGCGCGCCCGTAGGGGTGGGTTCTACCCACCCGGGGCGGACACATGGGTCCGCCCCTACAGCCACCATTACCGCCTACTGCCTGGCGGGGCAACGAACCACCAGCGGCAAACGCGTCTATCCCGGCTGCCTGGCGCTGTCCCGGCCCCTGGCCCGGCGCCTGGGCCTCAAGAGCGGCCGGGGGACTTATGATTATCGCTTCGGGACCCGTATTATGGTGGAGGGCGTCGGCTGCTTCGTGTTCGACGACCTGATGCCCCCCAAGTGGCAGAAGCCGCGGGTGGATATCCATTGCCATACGATGCGGGAGTGTCGGGAATTCGGGGTGAAGAGGGCCAGGGTCTGGATAGTTCAAAGTTCAAAGTTCAAAGTTCAAAGTTTAGGGGGATAATATGGCCTGGCATCCGGGAGTGGCGGCGGCGGGGCAACAGGAGCGCTTATTGCGGACAGATCAGGTGGCCAAGATGCTGCAATGTTCGCCACGGCAGGTGCGGCGGCTTTTCCGGGAAGGCAAATTATCGGGAATTGCCTTGGGAGTGCGCCGCATAAGGTTCTACCGATCCGATGTAGACGCCTATCTCCATTCCCTCAACACCGAGTAGGGGCGGACCCATGTGTCCGCCTCCAGAGGGCGCACACGCGGGTGCGCCCCTACAGCGGCCCTTCGGGGCCATTTTTTTGCCCCCACATCACTTTAACGGACATAGCGGTCATAGCGGACAACAAAGTTCTTGCATTTGTGCTTGAATAGGAATCATCGGCTCTACACTGATCACTGATCACTGTTTACTGATTACTGGAGGCTAACATGGACCTGAGCGGCATCAAAGGCGACCTGAAGACTACGGTGATGGGCGGTGTGGCCATCGCGGCCACCGTGGCCCTGATCTTCAAGGCGATTGATCTCCAGACCTGGATGGCCGTCTGCGGCTTCGCCCTGGGCGGCGGCCTGGTGCTGACCAACAGCAGCAAGCCCCCGGCGCCCCCGGTGCCCTGATGGGGCGCCCTTCCTCGATCTTCGAGGGCCTGGACGGCGACGAGCAGAAGAACCTGCCCTTTCTGCTGGACCGGGTTTACACCCTGCTGGGGAGCGACCTGGACCGTATAGACCTGCAATTCAGGGGGAAATTGGCCGAGCAGGAGACTCAGATCAAGCACCAGGAAAGCGAGCTTAAGAAGCAGGGGGGCCGCTTGCAACGAATCGAAAACTGCCCCTGCGCGGTGCACCGGGACCCGGCCCACCGCTGCCCGGTCCTGGACATGAAGGAAAAATTCGATGATGAGATCGGCAAGATCAGGCGGCGGCTGTCCTGGTGGGCCGGGGGTTTCACCTTCTTCATCGGGGCCGTCCACCTGCTGGCCTATTTTTGCTGGCCCCTGTTGAGGAAATGAGCATGGATAGCCGGGATATCCTGGAACTGGCCCAGAAGGGCGCCCTGGCCAAGAAGAGGGAGCGTTACCGCGAGCTGCTCACGGAAATCGACTCCAAACTGGCCACCATCCAGCGGGCCAGCCTGATGCTGCTGCCGGGGAACCTGGACGATATCAAGGATGAGGAGATCCTGCTGGCGGCCCGGGGGCTCCGGGAGCTGCTGGCGGAGGCCCGGCCCCTGAAGGCCGAGTTGGAAAAGGCCGGATTCTATGGCTGGTAGGAAGGAAGAGGCCTATTTCCCCGAGGCCGAGAGGCTTTACATCAAGGAAAACCTGACGATCAAGCAGATCATCGCCAGCGGGATCCCGGTCTGCGAGAACACCCTCTATGATTGGAAGAAGAAGGGTGGCTGGGAGGAAAAGCGGCGGGCCCATCTGGCGTCGCCCCGGGACCTGGCAGCCCTCATGCGGGCCTCCCTGGATATCTATCTCAAAACCCTGGAGGAGCAGGCGCAGAAGGGCGTCCTGGACCACGCCACCTTCGACGGCATCTCCAAGGCGGTGGCGGCCATCAAGGCGGTGGAGCGCCAGGGCGCCGATATCCGCATGATGAGCGTGGAGGTGATGCGGCATTATACCGATTTCCTCAAGGCCCAGGAGATCCCGGCCGGCGAATTGCAGCTCCACGGCGAGCGCATCCGGGCGTATTTCCAGTCATTGGAGTAAACGCGCTTTTGTAGGGGCGGGTTCTACCCGCCCAGGGCGGCTTTTTTGTAGCTGCCGCCCCTACAATCCCAACCGGAGGATAAGGAAATGAGACGGATCAAGTTCTGGCAAGTGAAGGGAATGAGGCCGATCAATTTTAGGTCTCTGTGGGCATTACTGCTGGTCGCAATGCTGCTGCTGGCCCTGGCCCTGGGCGGTTGCTCCGCGTTCGGGGTATTCAACTCCAAGGCCAAGGCGGATATCGCCAAAGTCGAGACCTTCCTGGCCCCGCTGATCGCCGACGTCCAGAAGGGGCTGACGGCCATCCAGGCCGATTATCCCTTCTGGAGCGCCCTGGTCCGGGGGTCTTTGCAGGTGGTGGGGGTGAAGGTCACCCAGGCCCAGATGGATGCGGCGCTGCCCTATATCGCCGCGGCGGATACCGACCTGGGCGTCCTGGGGAAGGCCATCGCCTATAATCAGAACCCCACGGCCAACTCCCCGGTGACCGCGGCTGACGTGCAGAACGCCGTCAACTCCACCACCACGGCGCTCCCGGTCCTGAAGACCACGGTGCTGGCCAACCCGGCAGTAGCGGTACTTTACCAGGCCTATGTGGCCGGCCAGACCAACCTGCCGGCGCCCGCGGCGGCGGCCGCGGCGGTCCCTACTTCTTAGGGCGGCTAGAAGCCGCCCCTACGGCGGGAGGCGGCGCGGGGCCCGGGCAGCTGTCGTGGCCCAGGGCCGCGCCCACCCGGAACGGCCAGGACGCCTGGGATGATCCCGAAATTTCGGGGTCAAGCTCCATGCACTTTGAGGTCAATCTCGACCTGGAGAATCTGGGCGGACTCCTTAAAGGGCTGGGCCATGACGAGCAGGATTTCGGCATGGATTATATCCCGCCGGGAGTGCTGGACCAATGACTAAGCTGCTCCTCTGGCTTTTAGGGCTTTTTGGCTACCGGAAGGAAGAGGCGGCCGTGGCGGCCTATCAGGCCGAAGGGCAGAAGGAGGAGGCCGCGGCCGTTGAAGAGAAGGCGCACGAGATCCAGGAGATTCAAGCCAGGGTGCAAGCCCGGGAGGACCGCGACCATGAAAAGGTGGCCGCTGCTGCTGATCCTGACGCTGCTGCTACTGAGCAGCTGCGCCGGGACGGCATCATTACCGCCAAGGGCGAAAATGAGCCCGGAGGCGGTGGCTAAGACCCATCTGCCCCGGCCGCTGGTGCATATTCAGGCCAGGGATGCGGACAACCCGGTGGTCCTCAAAGAGGCCCTGCACGACTTCAAACTGCAATCAGATGCAGTGTATGACGACTATTTGAAAAGATAATCGCCCGGGCGGCTAGAAGCCGCCCCTACAGCAGGAGGCCATGATGCGGAAAGTAAAACTATTATTGGTGGTGGTCCTGGCGGCATTGCTGCTGGGGCTGCTGCCCTGCGGCTACGACACCGTCAGCGTGCCCAGCACCGGGGCGGTGGCGCTGCCCCGCGTAGGCTTCAACGGGATGGTGGTGAAGGCGGCCCGGGTGACCAACATCGGCACGGTCCTCATCTATTTCCGGGTGGACGGGGGCGCGCCCACCACCAGCACCGGCGATACCATCTACCCCGGCGGCGGCGCCAACCTGGAAAGCCCGGCGGAGGTCAGCCAGTTCCAGGCCATCGCCGCCAGCGGCACCGGCAGCCTGGCGGTCACTTACTTCCAGTAATCAGTAATCAGTAATCAGTGATCGGTTTTTTGCCTTTGCTTTTACTGATTACTGATCACTGATCACTCTAAACGGGAGTTGTCATGAAACGCTCATTAGCTTTGCTGGCCATAATCCTGGCCATCTGCGTGGCCCTCCCCGCGGCGTATGCCCTGCAAAAGATCCCTGCCAAGAGCGGGCCCACCACCGACGCCGTCCCCGAGGGTTCGACCAACTTCTATTATACCAATGCCCGGGCCCGGGCCGCCATCTCCAGCGCCTTTACCGGCCTGACCTACAATGCCGCCACCGGGGTCATCGGCGGCCAGGTCAGCCTGACCGCGGACGTCTCCGGCATCTTGCCGGCCGCCAACGGCGGGGCGCTCGATGCCGTGCCGGTGACCGTCTATGCCGCCGGGACCGCCTATGCCCTGACGGCCACGCCCGCGGCGGTGACCTTCGGCACCACGTCACCGGCCCTGACGCTGCCCGCGGCCGGCACCTATCTGATCCGCTACCGGGCGCACGTGGAATACGCCGGAGCCACCTTCGCGGCCAGTGAGACCGCCACACTAAAGCTGCACCGCACCAACAATACGGCCGCGGACCTGAGCAACTCCCCGGCCACCGCGGTGGCCGCCGTGGTCACCACCGCCACCGGCACCCTGGCCTGGGTGATCAATGAAGTGGTTTACACCACCGCCAATGCCAATGACGCCATCGCCCTCTATGGCTCGGTGGCCGCCACCCCCAGCGCCGGGGCCTTGAACGTAGTGGAAGCAAGCATTATCGCCCAACAGCTCTATTAGGGGGCAGTGATTATATGCCGGATAAAATGAAAAAAATCCTGCGCGGGCTGCTCTATCTGGGGAAGGCGTATCTGCTGCTGGTGGGCCTGATCGTCACGGTGATGGTGGGCCGGCAGCTCTACCTCGACCGCCAGAGCAAAATCCCGATGGTCCGGGCCCAGCTTAACCTGGTGCTGCCGCCCGCAACCTTTACTAATCAACCCAACCAAGCAGGAGAACGCAAATGAACCGCAAATGGCAGGTATCTCTATTGGCGGTAGCCCTGGCCCTGGCCCTGGCGGTTTCCAGCTACGCCACCAGCTTCACCATGTCCACCATCCAGCGCCACGCTTGCGGGGCCACCATCGCCACCAATATAGGCTCCGGGCATCTGAGAGTCTATTCCGGCTCCGACCCCGGCGTGCAGAACGCCGTTACCGGCACTCTCCTGATCGACTGGACGCTTAATGCTTCCAATACGGATACCGGAGGGGTCACTACTTTAGGCGCGGTGACCAATGTCAATGCCTCCGCCACCAACACCGCAGCCTATTTTCGGATTACCGAATCTGACGGCAGCACGGCGCTTTTCGACGGCGATTGCAGCGCCACCTCCGGCAGTTTAACCCTGAACACTCTTAGCATCGTTTCAGGGGGCCCCTGTTCCCTGAGCGGCACGATCACGGTGCCCATCGGCAGCTAACATGAGACGTCTGCTCAAAATAGCCGCGACCCTGGCCCTGGGGTTGATCCTGCTGCTGGGATTGACCCCTGCGGCCCAGGCCGGGCGCCTCCTCACCTCCGGCTTTGAACTCAACTCCGTCACCGCGGGGGTGGAGTGGGATACGAACTATGGCACCATAGGGAATCCCGGCTTCTCCGTCCAGAGCGGCACCGCCATCAGCGGCAGCTATTCAGGGATGTTCGTAGCCGCGGCAGGAGGGACCGATGGCGGCTGCAATTTCACCATCCCGACGATGGCGAGCGGCCGCACTTACTACGTGCGATTTAATCTTCAGGTGCATACCTACCCGACGAGTGTTGATGGTTTTGTTCTTATTTCATATCTCAATTCTGGCAGTCCTGTTGCATTATCCCTTACTACTTCTGGAACATTGCAGTTAAACGCCCAGACGGCAAGCTCCGCATTAACCAAGGACGTTCCTCATTGTGTAGAATATTGTTACGGCTATACAAGCGGCACTGAAACCCTGAAAATAGATGGAGCCCAGATAAGCACCGGAACCGGGACCACGGGTGTTGCGGTCAACTCGGTTTTCTTCGGCGGCGACTATCAGACCAACAAGCCTACCGCCGGCCAATGGTATATCGACGACATCGCAGTAAACGATGACCAGGGCAGCTCTCAGAACACCTGGGCCGGCGCGGGCAACATTGGCCTGCTGCTTCCTGCCGGGGCCGGGGATAGCAATACCTGGCTGACCAATTCGGGCGGCTCCGGCACCACCAGCAACTACACCCTGGTCGATAAAATCCCGCCCAGCTCTTCCACCTATATTGAAGGCAAAACTACCTCTGCCATAGATTTATACACGGTCACACAATCGGTCGTCCCTTCCGGGGCCACGGTTAACGTGGTTAATTTAAACTGCTGGTATGCGGGGTCTTCCGCCTCCAGTGATAGCTCCTTTGAATTGGAACTGGAAAAGGCCACGGGCGGCGCCAAGACCACCAGCAGCGCCATCACCCCCAACTCCACGACCTATCAAAGAAATGCCAACGCAACTCCACGAACTTCGCCAATAACTTCCTATCTCGATCCCACCGGCTCGGCCTGGACTCCGACCACTATCGGCACCATGCAGATCGGAGCGATCATCAGCACCGGGGCCACCAACTACGCCAGGATTGCGGACCTGTGGGCCTATGTGGATTATACGCCCGCTTTTACTGCGGCGCTGGCTGGAAGCCTTACCCAGGCCTCGGCGTCTCTATCCGGAAGCTCCATTGTCTCCACACTGTCGGGGGCCTTGACCCAGGTCTCGGCGGCCTTGAGCGGCTCTTCTCTGGTGGCCGCCTTATCCGCCACGCTGACCATGGCGTCGGCGGCCCTCACCGGCAATCATGGGGTCGCGGGGACCATGGCCGCCACCCTGACCCAGGCCTCAGCCGCGCTCAGCAGCACCATCGTCGATTTCGCCGGTTCCCTGGCGGCAACCCTGACCCAGGCCTCAGCCTCCCTGAGTGGCTCTTCGCTGGTGGCCGCCTTATCCGCCACCCTGACCCAGGCCAGCGCCGCCCTGACGGGAAAACACGGCGTGGCCGGCGTCCTCTCCGCGGCCTTGACCCAGGTCTCGGCGGCCCTGAGCGGCTCTTCGCTGGTGGCTGTCCTCTCGGGCGCCGTCGCCCAGGCCTCGGCCGCGCTCAGCAGCACCATCGTCGATTTCGCCGGTTCCCTGGCGGCAACCCTGACCCAGGCCTCAGCCTCCCTGAGCGGCTCCTCGCTGGTGGGCGCCTTATCTGCCACGCTGGCCCAGGCATCGGCCAGCCTTTCCGGGGGAATTGTCGATTTCGCCGGCTCCCTGGCGGCCAACCTTTCCCAGGTCACGGCTTCCATCTCGGGGGGCATCGTTAATTATGCCGGGAATCTGGCCGCCGCAATCAGCCAGGCTACAGCCTCTTTAAGTGCGAATCATGGGGTCGCCGGCACCCTGGCGGCGGCGCTGACCCAGGCATCGGCCAGCCTTTCCGGGGGAATTGTCGATTTCGCCGGCTCCCTGGCGGCCAACCTCTCCCAGGTCACGGCCTCTTTAAGCGGCGCGCATGGGGTCGCGGCCCAGCTTTCCGCCGCCTTATCCCAGGTAAGCGCGGTGCTTTCAGGTTCCGTTACCTCAATCCAGGCGATAGCGGCCAGTCTGTCCGCCACCCTGGCCCAGGCCACCGCCAGCTTTGCAGGGGCGCATGGGGTCGGCGGCACTTTGGCGGCCTGGACCGGCCAGGTGATGTCCTCATTTTCCGGGAGCAGCGTCAGCGCCACCTTAAACGCCCTGACCGGCCAGGTCAGCGCCGCCTTCTCCGCCGGGCATGGGGTGGCCGCGGCCTTGACTGCAACCGTGGAGCAAATCAGCTGCCGCCTCTCCGGCAGCTTCTTCCAGCGCCTGCTCCGCTACCTTTGCGTGCTGCTGCTGGGGCCGGAAAACCGCAATCTGGCCGTGCCCCCGGAAAACCGGGACCTGGCCCCGGAGGCGGAAAACCGGGGGCTGGCAATGGCGTTGGAGAACCGGGCGCTGTCCCTGGCCGCGGAAAGCCGGGTGCTGTCCGTGCCCGCGGGAATATTTTAAATGAGACGGCGAGCCCTCATCCTGACGCTGATATTGGTTGCGGCCCTGGCGGGAGCCGCCCGGGGCGCCGACTTCACCCTGCGCTCCGACGGCTGGCACGCCCCGGACAAGCCTGCCGCCGCGGTCCTGGACTACACCGTGGACTGGAGCCTCTGGCTGGCCGGCGACACCATCAGCACCAGCGCCTGGGTCTGCGATACCGGGATCACCAGCACCCCCGTGGTCCTCGGCTCCAGCAAGACCAAGGCCTCGACCTGGCTCTCCGGGGGAGCGCCCGGGACCACTTACAACGTGACCAACACCATCATCACCACGGGCGGCCGCACCGAGGTGGTAAGCTTTAAGATCCATGTTTTTTAAGTGGTCAGTGGTCAGTGGCCAGTGGCCAGTAAAGGCAAAAGGCTTATGAAGTTCCCAGTTATCAGTTGCCAGTTGCCAGTAAAGGCAAAAGCAAAAGAAAGTTGCCAGTGAGCAGTGAGCAGTGAGCAGAACGGAAAAACCAAAATTGATCCAAAGAGAGCGCCAGGGTGGTTGGGCAGGGGCGTCGGGGAAGATGGCGCTAATGGCGTAGGCCGTGGCCCCGTGGCCTTTAGGGTAGGGGGAATCCCTCCTACGGGGCATTTTATAAACTGGCCACTGGCCACTGATCAATTGGGTTTAAAAAATGGCGGGATGCGCTGCGCTTTCCCGCCCTACGAAAATGTAAAGTGCTGAGCAGCTCGCGGAGCTCAGGAATTTTCCAAAATGTAAAAAACTGATCACTGGTCACTGATCACTGATAACTGACATGGCCGAACTGACCCTCAAAAAGAAGTACAGCAAGCGGGAATTCCAGGCCCGGGCCGACGAGATCCTGGGGCGCCTCTTCCGGGAGGCCCGGGGCTTCGAGGATGATTCCGAGCTCGCCAAGAAGGAGCGGCGGGACCGGGGCCGCAGCGACCACCTGGAGTTCTTCCGCACCTACCTGCCCCACTATTTCTCCCAGGAGTTCGCCCCCTTCCACCGGGAGCTCATCGAGCTGCTGGACCGCCGCCCCGGGAAAAATGTAGGGGCGGGTTCTACCCGCCCCGGGCGGCTGGAAGCCGCCCCTACGGCCGCCCCAACGGCGCCACCGGAAGTGGTGATCCCGGTGGCCGTGGCCGCGCCCCGGGAGTTCGCCAAGACCACCATCACCTCCTTCGGCTACGTACTGCACCAGCTCTGCTACGGTCTGCGGCGCTTCATCATCATCGGCTCCGACACCGAGGACCTGGCCAGCGACCTCACCGGCTACATCTACCTGGAATTGCTCTACAACGACCGGATCAAGTGCGACTTCGGGGAGCTGGTGCGCCCGGACTGGGCGGTGAACGACTTCGTCACCCTCACCGATATCCGGGTGAAGGCCCGGGGCCGGGGGCAGCGCCTCCGCGGCCTGAAGCACAAGCAGTGGCGCCCGGACCTCATCGTCCTGGACGACCTGGAAAACGACCTCAACGTCCAGAACCCGGAGCAGGTGCGCAAGGTGCTGCGCTGGGTGCTGCGCACCGTCTACCCCTCCATCGAGGCCGACGGCTCACTCCTCTGGATCGGCACCATCCTGGCCAACCGCTCGGCCCTGCACACCGCCATCCACTCCGACGAGGAGCCCTGGCCGGAGTGGACCCGGCGGCTCTACCGGGCCATCACCGCCGAGGGCGAATCATTGTGGCCGGCCCGGCACCCGCTCTCCAAGCTGCACCAGCAGAAGCGCCTCATGGGGACGCTGGCCTTCAACGCCGAGAAGATGAACGACCCGATCAACGAGGAGGGCGTCTTCCGGGAGGCCTGGCTCCGCTTCTACGAGGCCGCCGACCTGGCCGGCAAGGAGATGGTGGTGGCCGGCTTCTTCGACCCCTCCATCGAGACCGGCGCCAGCGCCGATTACAAGGCGATCATCATTGTGGGCTATGAGCGCAAGGAGGCCATCTTCTACGTGCTGGATGCCTATATCCGCAAATCCAGCCTGGAGGCGGCCATCGCCGCGGCCTACGAGCGCCACCAGCGCTGGGGCTTCTGGCGCTTCGGGGTGGAGGACAACGCCTTCCAGCGCCTGGTGCTGAAGGACTTCGACCGGGCCGCCAAGGCCCGGGGCTATTACCTGCCGGTCCGGGGCATCACCCACAAGACCGCCAAGGAGACCCGGATCTCCCGGCTGTCGCCGCTGGTGGAGCGGGGCAAGATCCGCTTCTGCCGGGGCCAGGGCAACCAGGACCTGCTCATCGAGCAGATGCTCTATTTCCCCAGCAAGACGGTGCATGACGACGGCCCCGACGCCCTGGAGGGCGCCATTGAGCAGCTGGAGGGCGGCGCCAGCATGGGGCTCTTCGAGTTCCTGCGGGAAGAGGCCGAGAGCCTGGACGCCCCGCCGGAAAGGCAGGCTCTCCCGGCGCCGGCGGAGGAGGTAATCGAGAAGGCGGCGGCGCTGCTGAAAAAGACGCAGCCGGATACCTACAAGAGCCTGATGGACCCGTGGCATTAGTGATCAGTGGCCAGTGGTCAGTAAAGGCAAAGAAGGGAAAGCCCATGAATAAGAAGGATGGCGCAAAAACGGAGGACCTGGCGGAGCAGGTGAAGCGGATGCAGCTGGCCCATGCCCGGGAGGTCAAGGATCTGCGCAAGCAAGTGTTGCGGGAGCGCCTCCAGGGGATTGAGGCCCAGCTGGAGCTGGGGCAGCTGCTGAAGGAGAAGGCGCTGGCAGAGCTTGCAGCTCTGGAAGAGTAATCAGTAATCAGTGACCAGTGGTTTTGCCTTTACTGATTACTGATCACTGATCACTGATCACTGGTAAACAAGAATTATGGCTAAAGACTCCGACACCGGCCTCATCAAGCGGGCGCAAACCCTGCGCAGCCCGGTGGATCCCCGGTTCGCCGACCTGACCGCGGGGGGCTACCGGACCATCCCGGCGGCGCCCGAGGCCGAGATGTGGTTCGGCCCCCACGAGCCCATCTCCCCGATGGCGCCCCCGGAGGCCGCGGCCCGGGCCTGGGATTACCCGGTCGCCTACAACCTCACCATCCAGCCCCGGGCCGGGGAGCTGGTGCCCTTCGAGATGCTGCGGTTCTTCGCCGAAGCCGAGCCCATCACCCGTTCCTGCATCGAGACCCGCAAGGACCAGATGGTCAAGCTCAAGTGGTCCATCCGGGGCAAGGAAGGCTCCAATGTGCAAGTGGACGACAAGCGCATCGCCGAGATCGAGAACTTCCTGCGCTACCCCGACCGCAGCCATTCCTGGCAGGCGTGGCTCAGGATGCTCCTGGAGGACCTGTTCGTCATCGACGCCCCCTGCATCTACCCGCGCCAGGCCCTGAACGGCCAGCTCTACGCCCTGGAGCCTGTGGACGGCGCCACCATCAAGCTGGTGATCGACGCCAACGGCCGCACCCCGGTGCCCCCGGACTCGGCCTACCAGCAGGTCCTCCACGGCATCCCGGCCACCGACTACACCGCCGAGGAGCTGATCTACTTCCCCCGCAACCCCCGGACCCACAAGCTCTACGGCTACTCGCCGGTGGAGCAGATCCTGATGGTCCTCAACATCGCCCTGCGCCGCCAGCTCTTCCAGCTCCACTTCTACACCGAGGGCAACGTGCCGGAGGGCTTCGCCGAGGTGCCCGCGGACTGGTCGCCGGAGCAGATCGCCCAGTTCCAGGGCTGGTGGGACGCCATCCTCTCGGGGCAGCTGGCGGAGCGCCGGCGGATGCGCTTCATCCCCGCGGGCACCAAGCCGGTCTTCCCCAAGCTGGAGGGCCTCAAGGACGACTTCGACGAGTGGTATGTGAGGATCGTCTGCTACGCCTTCTCGCTGCCGCCCACCGCCTTCGTGCGCCAGATGAACCGGGCCGTGGCCCAGTCCACCCAGCAGGCCGCCCTGGAGGAGGGCCTGCAGCCCCTGATGAGCTGGACCAAGGATGAAATGGACTATATCATCTGGCGCTTCTGGGGCTACCACGACCTGGAGTTCCTCTGGATGGAGGAGGAGTCGGTGGCCCCGGACGTCCAGGCCAAAATCAACGCCTCGGACATGGACAGCGGCATCCGCACCCGCACCGAGATCCGCCAGAGCCTGGGGCTGGATCCCGACAAATTCCCGGATTTCATCATCACCGCCCAGGGGCCGGTGCTCCTGGCCGATATCGGCAAAGAACCGGAGCCGCAGCCGGAACCAGAAAAACCTGACACGGGGGGAGGGCCAGACACCCCCGGGCCGGCGGAGGTGAACTCCTCGCCAGGGTCGTCCGCCGAACCGCCGGCCCAAAAACTGGCCGTAGGGGCGGCTTTCAGCCGCCCGGGCCGGGAGACCCGGCCCCTACAAAAGGCTAAAAAAAAAATTGAGCGTATAGACCGGGAGCGGCCGGAGGTGGTAGCGGCCCGGGCCCAGGTCCAGGAGCTCTTTGAAAAGGCGTTTAAGAAGGATGCCAAGGCCGCAGCCAAGCAGCTGGCCAAGGGGTTGGGCCTGGGCAAGAATGTAGGGGCGGACCCACGTGTCCGCCCCCAGGGCGCACACACGGGTGCGCCCCTACAAAAGGCGGCGGACGATGAGGCGAAGATCGACAAGCTCCTGGCGCGCCTGGACCTGGCCGGGATCGCCGCCACCCGGGAGCAGGCCGCGGCCATCCTGGCCAAGGCGATGCAGAACGGCGGCTATGCGGCCTTCGTGCAGATCGACTTTGAGGACGCCGCCATCACCAGCCAGGTCAATGAGCTGGCGGTGGCCTGGGCCGCGGACCACGCCGCCGAGCTGGTCACCAAGATCGACGAGGCCACCCGGGAATTTCTCCGGGCCGACGTCACCCAGGCCATGCAGGAGGGCTGGAGCACCGGGAAGCTGGCGGACCAGCTGGCCGACAATTACGGTTTCAGCGGCAAGCGGGCCGGGCTGATCGCCCGCACCGAGGTGGCCAACGCCGACCAGGAAGGGAATTTCCAGGCCTACAAGGCCTCGGGGGTGGTGAAGGGCAAGATCTGGCTCCTGGGCAGCGAGCACAAGAAGGATGATGAGTGCGATGAAAATGCCGACGCCGGCGAAATACCGCTGGAAGAGGAATTCCCTTCCGGCCACCTGCGCCCCACGGCGCACCCGGAGTGCGATTGCGACATGATCCCGGTAACTGAGGAAGAGTAATCAATAATCAGTAAACAGTAATCAGTAAAGGCAACGGCAAAAACTTTGAAGCTAAGGCAACCAAACTGATCACTGATCACTGATCACTGATCACTGAAAAGGAGGATGACATGAAAAGACTTTTAAAAGCAATTTTATTCCTGTGCGCTCTAATGCTGCTCTTGAACGCGCCCGCCCTGGCCCAGAGCCAGACCATCATCATGAAGGCCCCGGCCGGCATCACCGCCTATACGGACAATACCGGCGCCCGGGTCTATCCTGATGCCCTGGGCCACGTCACCATCACTGCCGACCAGTTGGCGGCCTACGAAAAGGCCGGCTTCGAGCGCCTCCATTACGTGCTCATGCGCGGCGCCCTGTCCGGCGACCTGGTCTTCGTGGTCTCCCCCGCCACCCTGACCACCGCGGCGGCCTCTTTTGCCAACCGCACCGTGACCGTCACCCTCCAGAACGCCGCGGGTGAGACCCACATCTGGTACAACCGGGCGGTGGCCACCGGGGTTGCCATCGCTCACGTCAACAATTCAGGGAGCGGCACCTATACCATCGCCTCCACCACCCTGACCTTCGTCAACGGGGTGGCCACCGTGCTGATCACTGAAGGAGGGACCCCTGCGGCCACCGACACCGACACCCTGACCGTCGCCGCGGAGACCATCTGCGGCTTCACCGTGGCCTCCAAGACCTCGGCGGAGACGTTTGATTAAAGTGGCCAGTGGTCAGTGGCCAGTAAAGGCAAGGAGAGTGCAACTATGAAGCTATTCGCCCAGCTTACCAAGGTCGACGCGGCCGCGGGCATGATCTTCGGCCGCATGACCCAGGAAATGCCGGACTCGGCCGGGGAGATCCTCGACTACGAGACCTCCAAGCCCAACTTCCAGAAGTGGAGCGAGGAGTTCGCCCAGGCCACCGGCGGCCTCTCCAAAGGCAACGTCCGGGCCATGCACGGCCAGGTGGCCGTCGGCAAGCTCACCGAGATTGATTATCTCGATGAGGAGAAGGCCATCGACTTCGCCGCCAAGATTGTGGACCGGGCCGAACTGGAGAAGTGCATCGAGGGGGTCTATACCGGCATCTCCATCGGCGGCTCCTACGCCAAGCGCTGGCAGGACGGGGAGTTCACCCGTTTCACCGCCCTCCCCAAGGAGGTCTCCCTGGTGGACAACCCCTGCCTGAAGACGGCCCGCTACACCCTGGTGAAGGTGGACGGCAGCGTGGCGGAAATGAGCTTCAGCAAAGACGCCGACGGCTTTAAATCAGATGAGGAGCGCAAGGCGGCCTTCGCGGCTATGGGCGGGGGGGACAAGGGCAGTGATAAGGCCCAAGAGGCCAGCCAGAAGGCCAATGAAAAATCCGCCGAGGCCGCCAAGAACGATGGCTTCAATGCCCACGGCGAGGCCGCCAACGCCCACAACCAGGCGATGAAAATTCATCACAAGGAGGGCAATGAAAAGGCGGCGGCTTACCATAGAGATGCCCGCAATATGCACCAGGCCGAGGCAACCAAAGCGATTGCAGCCATCAAGCTTGAAATCGCCTCCTGTGAAGAGGACCTGGTGAAGTTGCATAAACGCGAGTTTTCCGACGAGGAGCGCCAGGACCTGGCCGACAAGGGCCACGCCCTCCCGGACGGTAGTTTCCCCATCGTCAACCGGGAGGACCTGGAGAACGCGGTGCACGCCTACGGCCGGGCCAAGGACAAGGCCAAGGCCAAGGCCCACATCATCTCCCGGGCCAAAGACCTCAAGGCCACCGACCTGCTGCCCGCGGACTGGGAGGGCAGCACCAAGGAGGAGAAGGCGGCGCTGGCCGGCATGCTCAGGAAGATCGACCTGGGGGCCGCTCTGGCAAAATATGTTGGGGAGGAGATTAATGATGCCCTGACAGCTCTTAATGCCGCCTCAAGCCTAATTTGCCTTTTTTCCAGAGAGAACCAGCAGGGTGAGCCCCCTGAACAATTGAAATCCCTGAAGGCCGCGGTGGATGCCCTCAAAGTCTTCATTATTTCAGAAATGGGGGAAGACAGTTTATCAGAAGGCGGCGGCGCGGGCGCTCCCATGTTCATGATGGCCAAGGCCGGGGCCCGCCATTCCGCCGGCGACCTGGAGCGCATCCAGGGAATCCATGACCATTCCGTCGCCCTGGGCGCCGACTGCAAGGGAGCGGAAAAAAGCGAGGTGATTGAGATGCAGAAGGTAGAGATTGAGAAACTGATCGAGGAGCGCCTGGGGAAGGTCGAAGAGGCGCACAAAGCCGACCTGGCGAAGCTGGAAGCGGCCAACACTGAGGTCCTGGGCAAGAAGGACGAGGAGATCGGCACCCTGAGAAAGGACCTGGAGTCCCTCCAGGCCAAGCTGGCCGAGATCCCCAAACCCGGAGGGCCGGCCCTGCGGGTGGTCTCCAAGGCCCAGGACCTGGGCCAGGACGACCCGGCCGCCAAGGTCGAGCCCATCAAGAAGGCCGACGGCACCGTTGACGCCCACGCCACCGCCCTGGCCCAGACCAAGGCGGCCATGGAAAAGCCCTTTATCATCGGAAGACCGTGAAAAGGCAAGTGATCAGTGATCAGTTGCCAGTAATCAGTAAAAGCAAAGGCAAAAGCAAAGGCAAAACTGATCACTGATTACTGATCACTGATTACTGGAATTGCGAAGCGGCAACTGAAAACACTTAGAAGGAGAGTGAACCTATGGATCCGATCATGCTGGCGCAAACAGTGGCCCTGATCAAGGGCGAACTGAACCGGCCCGATAGCGAGCTGCTCAATCTCTTCAAGGCCTTCACCCAGAGCAGCGTGGCCACCCAGGGGCTCCAGGCCTACAACCTGGAGGCCCCGGCCAAAAACCTCTTCCCCTACCTGGTGCCCCTGGTGGATTCCATCCCCCGGCGGGTGGGCGGCTACGGCTCCCAGGCCAACTGGAAGGCCATCACCGGGGTCAACATCGGCTCCCTCTCCCTGGGCGTGGCGGAAGGCAAGCGCGGCGGGGTGGTCTCCACCAACATGCAGGAATACTACGCCGCTTACCGCTTCCTCGGTTTCGACGACTACGTCACCGAGCAGGCGTGGCGCGCCGCCGTCAATTTCCAGGACCTGCGGGCCACTGCCCGGCTCAACCTGCTGAAAGCGGTGCGCATGTGGGAGGACGGCCTGCACCTGGGCGGCAACGGCACCGCGGTGGCCCTGGGCACCCCCACGGCGCCCACGGTGGTCGATGACGCCAGCGTCGGCAGCCTCGGGAATTCCACCCACTACGACGTGGCGGTGGTGGCCCTCACCCTGGAAGGCCTGATGAACATCGGCGGCATCTCCGCCCTGGGGGCCGCGGTTGCGGCCACCAAGATCCTGCAGACCATAGCCCGGGGCAACGCCGGCCCTTACGGCGGCACCACCACCTACTACGGGGGCACCTCCATTCCCTCCGCCATCACCGACCATCAAACCGGCGGCGGCGGCACCGCGGTGCACGCCTTCACCCCGGTGGTCCCCGGCGCGGTGGCCTACGCCTGGTTCATCGGCACCACCGGCAACGCCACCCTGGCGGCCATCACCACCATCAACAGCGTCATCCTGAGCGCGGTGGGCGCCTCCACCCAGACCCTGGCCAGCCTGGCGGCCACGGACTACAGCAAGAACGCCCTGGTCTACGACGGCCTGCTCTACCAGGCCTGGAAACCCGGCTCCGGGAGCTACATCTACAACATGCCCACCGGCACCCCGGGGGTGGGCACTCCGCTCACCGCGGACGGCAAGGGCGGCATCCAGGAGATCACCGCGGTCTTCCGCTACCTCTGGGATCATTACAAGATCGGCGTCGATCAGGTCTGGGTGAGCGCCCAGGAGGCCATGAACATCACCCAGAAGCTGCTCACCGGCACCGGGGCCACCGCCTCCCAGTCCTTCCACTTCATGGTCCCCGCGGACCAGAGCGGCCTGGTGGGCGGCATGGTGGTGGACTCCATCCTCAACCCCTTCGATCCGAGGGGGCCGCACCGGGTAAAGGTCAGGATCGAGCCCAACATGGCTCCGGGCACCATGCTCTTCGAGGCCCTGGAGATCCCTTACCCGCTCTCCAACGTGCCGGTGGTGCGGGAGCTGGAGTTGCGCTTCGATTACATTGCGGTGGACTGGCCCAAGGTGCAGTGGGCCGACGAGTTCGGCGTCTATTTCGACGGCGTGCTCAAACACTACTTCCCGCCGGCGATGGCCATCATCACCAACATCGCCAACGGGTAGAGGATAGTGATCAGTGGTCAGTGGCCAGTGATCAGGCAAAAGAAAGTGATCAGTGATCAGTGGCCAGTGATCAGTAAAGGCAAAGGCAAAACTGATTACTGATAACTGGGAACTGGGAACTGAATGTAGGGGCGGGCTCTACCCGCCCCGGGCGGCTGGAAGCCGCCCCTACGGAGGGGATATGAAGCTAAAAGCCCTGATAGACGATGGCGGCGTCAGCTTTGAAAACCAGCACTTCCCGGTAGTCGACGGGGTGGTGGACGTGCCCGACCACCTGGTGCCCGCCCTGCTGGACGCCGGCTACGCCATTCATAGCGAGGAAGAGCCGGCCGCGGCAGCCGAAGAAGAGCCGGCGCCTGCGGCGAAGCGCAAAGGCAAGTGATCAGTGATCAGGCAAAAGAAAGTGATCAGTGATCAGTGACCAGTGATCAGTAAAGGCAAAAAACCCGAGACCCGCAAACTGATTACTGATTACTGATTACTGATTACTGATAACTGATAACTGATAACTGGAAACTGGAAACTGGGAACTGACATGGACCTGACCACCCTGGCCGACCTCAAGGCGTGGCTGAACATCAGCAGCACCACCGACGATGACCTGCTGGCGCGGGTGATCACCTCGGTGAGCGGCTGGGTGGAGCGCTACCTCAACCGCTCCCTGGCGTCGGCCAGCTACGACGAATTCTACGACGGGCCCGGCGGCAAGGTCCTGATGCTGCGCAATTTCCCGGTGACCGCGGTTTCCCTGGTCTCCGTGGACGGCGTCGGGATCCCGCCGGCCCCGGACGTCATCTCGCCCGGCTGGCGCCTGGTGAGGGATTCCATCGTCCTCAGCGGCTTCGTCTTCAACCGCGGCCTGGGCAACGTCGAGGTTGCCTACACCGCGGGCTACGCCCCCAACTGCTGGCCGCTCCCCGGCCTGCCGCTTCCCCGATTCCTCTGGCGCCCCGACCTGACTGGCGATTACCGCAATGTGGGGAGCGCTGGGGCGGCTCTGAATCTAACACCTGCCCCCGGTGCGCCTCTCGGCTCTTTTAACCAGGGCTGGGTAATCAGCAATCCTACCGGGGATGAAAGTAGTGTTGTAAGGACGGCAAATAATATAGACTTGACTGATTTTGGGACTGTTTACTCATTTATAGGGAAAGCGAGATTTAATACTTATTTAATACTACTATATGGTTCCATTGTTATAGCTTTTCAAGGCCCTAATCAGCCGCTATTCTTCACTGTGTTTGGGCCTACCGTAGACAACCAGCAGTACAATGCCGACTTTCAGGGAACAATGCTATTACAGGAAGGAATAGATTACATAATTATCTGGACTTATAATAATGGCGCTATGCACTTATATATTAATGGTGTAGAGGATACAATAAACATAATCAATATTCAATATGGAGGTTGGCCTTTTAGTACTGTCACTAACCCTCCTTTCGGTCTTTGGAGCGGGGATTCTTCTGCTTATCCAGATGGGCCTGCCGGCGCTGGCTCAAAAATCTTGGTTGAGGCCATCCACAAAGGCATCGCCTATACCCCGGCGCAGGCGCAGGAGATTACGGCGATGCTGGGGCTGCCGCCCTCCCTGGGCGGCGTCATCCCGGAGCTGGAGCAGGCGGCCATCGAGCTCTGCGCCCTGAGCTACCAGGGGCGCACCCGCATCGGCGAGTCCAGCAAGGCCCTGCCCGGGGGCCTGGGCACGGTCGCCTACCTCAAGGATATCCCACCGGCCATCATGCAGATGCTGAACCGCTACAAGCGGGTGGTGCCCATGTAGGGCGGGAAAGCGTAGGGCGGGAAAGCGAAGCGCATCCCGCCTTTAGAAGTGATCAGTGATCAGTGGCCAGTGATCAGTAAAGGCAGAAATAGTTCCCAGTTATCAGTTGCCAGTTGTCAGAAAAGGCAAAATCAAAAGATAAAACCACTGGGAACTGGGAACTGGGAACTAACCATGATACAAGCCTGGATCATCGGCTCGGAGGAAGTGATCGCCCGGCTGGAGCGCGTGCCGGAGCAGGTGCGGGGCGCCCTGCGCCGGGCCATCTCCATCCAGGCCTTCGACCTCATGGCCTACGTCAAGGCCA
>Ga0208692_1000464_pt1 | contig 29815 bp, 19 predicted proteins | sample June2015DPH_20_1_3_FD_184721 | JGI IMG/M metagenome (GOLD analysis project Ga0208692, IMG submission 184721) | Peatland microbial communities from SPRUCE experiment site at the Marcell Experimental Forest, Minnesota, USA - June2015DPH_20_100... | ecosystem: Environmental > Terrestrial > Soil >... | reverse complement strand
CAAGCTGGATACATTTGCGGAATTGCACGCGGTCGCACCCGCCACAACTTCTAAGGGGTGGTTCATGCGCGGGACAACCTTCCTATGCACTGGTGATGCCGCACCCGCCGTAACTTACTGTGCCGGATGGTTTATCAGCCCAGCCGGTTGGGCAAAAGGCACCCGGCCTGGAGACACCGGCCGCCGTCTCTGGACCGGCGGAAGCAACGGAAGGTGGAACTGCGGCGTGTTCATCGCACCCGAAATTGACTTTGCTGTGCTCGTCGCGTGCAACCGCGGCCTAGACATCGCTGTCTGGAAGACCTGCCAAGCGGCCAAGGCATTGATTCGGGCATTTGCGCCCAAACGGACCTCATGATACTGGTCCGTATACGCCTGATGGAGCATATCTGGAACCGGGTGCCAAGTCACTGTCTTATTGCTTCGCAGCCTGTTTCCGGTAAAATGAAACCAGCGGTCAGAACACTTTGTGGGCTGGTGGATTGACCACATTCTCCTGCTGGAATCCGAGAGATTGATTGGTGCAGTCCCGGTTCTGAGACCGATCCGACCGCGATAAATATGATTGAAGCGTCAAAATCCGATCTATTGAGACCTCCGGGTTCATCCGAGGAGGACAACGCCCCGGTCAATGTTGATGCCATCCTGCAATCGATACTCGGCAGGGGAGGCGAACGTTTCGGCATGGCCGCCGCCGTTCTGCGGGGCGAGCGCATCATCGCCCAAGGTGTCGCCGGGGTTCGAAAGAAAGGGACCGCAGAGCGCATCACGCTCGATGATCGATTTCTCCTTAATTCCTGCACCAAACCCATGACCGCGACGCTCGTCGCGATGCTTGTCGAGGAAGGCAGGCTGAATTGGGCCACCACATTGGGCGAACTTTTTGCCGACACGGTCAAGCCCATGCACCCGGCGTGGGAGAAAGTGACAATCCGGCAGGTTCTCGCACACCGCGCCGGCTTGCGCCTGGACCCGGACGGTCTGGCTCGGGTGTTTAACCTTTTGCGCGCACCCTACGCCAGCTTGCGGAGCGCCCCCGAGTTGATGCGGCCCCCTCGAGCACGGCTTGGGACCTTGCCGCAGCAACGCCTGGAAATCGCGAGGCAGGCCCTTTCGCGCCCGCCGAAAATCCCTGCGGACACCAAATACTGGTATTCCAATCTCGGCTACATTCTAGCGGGGGCAGTGCTGGAACACCTCACCGGTCGTGCGTGGGAAGACCTGATGCGCGAACGACTGTTTCAGCCACTGGGCATCAGCACGGGCGGATTCGGGCCGCCGGGCGCCGCTGGTAAAACCGATCAACCCTGGGGCCACTCCTCGGTCGTTGGCAAACCGATTGACCCGGGCAGCCCTGCCGCGCAATTCCCATTGTACTACGCCCCCGCCGGCATGGCACACATGACAATTACAGATTGGGCAAAATTTATCGGGCTCCATTTGCGCGGAGATCCGGCCAATCCGCATCGCCAGGCCGCGCTGCTCAAGCTGGATACATTTGCGGAATTGCACGCGGTCGCACCCGCCACAACTTCTAAGGGGTGGGTAATGCGCGGGACAACCTTCCTGTGCACTGGTGATGCCGCACCCGCCGTAACTTACTGTGCCGGATGGTTTATCAGCCCAGCCGGTTGGGCAAAAGGCACCCAGCCTGGAGACACCGGCCGCCGTTTCTGGACCGGCGGAAGCAACGGACAGTGGCTCTGCGCCGCGTTCATCGCACCCGAAATTGACTTTGCCGTGCTCGTCGCGTGCAACCGCGGCCTGGACATCGCTATCTGGAAAACCCGCCAGGCGGCCAGGGCATTGATTCGGGCATTTGCGCCTAAACAAACCTCATGACACCGGTCCGGTCCGGAAGTTGAGGGCGGGTGCCAAGATGATCGGGTGCTGATTTGTTGAAGTTGCTTGAGCGGGTTACTTTCTCCTTCGCGTTGGCCTCGGCCCACGCCGTTGGTGATGCATTGTCTGCCGGCATATCGCGGCAAGGAAATCGACGCGGAAACATTCGAGGCAAACGCCGATACGATTTTCACCCAGGCTGAAAACCGGCTCCATGTGCAGAAGGCGGTTTTGAACTGGGCGGTTTCCTGACTCACCGCAGAGGCGCGGAGACGCGGAGAAAAGTAATTGAAACTCTGCACCTCGGCGTCTCTGCGGTTAAATTATTTTCCAAACTGGCGCAGATATTTCACCGCGACTTTCAAATCCTTCGGCCATGGCGCGGTGATTGTCACGATTGCGCCGGTGACGGGATGCGGGAGGCTCAATTCTTCCGCGTGAAGCGCGACGCGGGCAATGAGCGGGCGTTCTTCGTGGCCGGGCTTGAGCCGGTAATCCGGTTTCAAACGCGAAAGCCAGAGCGGTTTGCCGCCGTAAAGTTTGTCGCCGACGATGGGCATTCCGGCGTGGCACAAATGAACGCGGATTTGGTGGGTGTGGCTGGTTAACGGCTCGCATTTCAGCAGCGTGTAGCCGGAGAATTTTTCCAGCACCTCAAACCTGGTTTTCGATTTCTTGCCGTTTGCCGGGTCAACGTGCATCAAGCCGGCTTTGACCGGATGCGGCGCGAGCCTGGCGTCCGCTTCGAAACTGTTTTCGCGCGGCGCGCCTCGAACAAGCGCCACGTATTTTTGGAGCGGCTTTTCGGAGCCGAAAAAATCGGCGAGCGCGACGAACACCGGTTTGTTTTTAGCAAGCAGAATCACGCCGCTGGTTTCAAAATCGAGCCGGTGCGCGTTCATCAGACAATTCAATCCGCGTTCACGCACCCACGGTTTGCCGCCGGCGATGGCAGCGTGGAGCAATTTCATCAAATTCGGCCGATGCGGATCAATGCGGTCCGGTGAAACGGGCAAACCGGCGGGTTTGTCGAGCGCCAGCAGATGCTCATCCTCGAAGAGAACCGGAATTTCCCAAAACCCGCGCGCCTGCGCCGCCGTAGCGGCTTCGTCGCCGCGAAGGCGCGTGGTGGGTGAGGAGAGTTTGATGGCCGTGCTCACAATTTATTGACCTTAATTCCAATCGTAATCACAGACAGATTAAGATTACGGTTGCGATCAAGATGAAGGGTGAAATTTATCTGGCAGTGCCGGGCGCGGTTTGTCTGTGAAAGACTGGCGTGGCGCGCAATTGGCGGTTGGCTTCAAGATTGACCCATTGGCCGAACGCTTCATTCTGGTGCTCGCGGCGGAGAGCAGCGGCGTATTGCGGCAGTTCGGAATTCATTTTTGACTGGTCAATCGGCAGTTGTGACTGGACATAAACGATGAAGCCGCCGCTGCCGGTCTCCTCAAAATCGCTCGTCTTCCCAACCGGCGTGGTGAACGCGGCTTGTTTGAGCACGCTTAAATTGGCGCGGTCGCCGGCCTCCGGCAATTCCCGCGTGCTCAACGAAAACGCCGGCAGCACCTGCGGCTGCAAACCGGCGGCGATGCAAACAGATGCGAAATTTTTCCCGCCGGCTAGACCCTCCATGAGCGTGTGAACAAAATTCGTTCCCGCGCTTCGCGCGAGCGATACGGCTTCGTGGAATTGGTAGTCCCGTGTGACCCGGCCTCGGATTTGGTCAAGCGGTGGAATTTCACTGGGCAATTGTTTGTCGAGCGCCACGACAAAGACAGCGTTGGTCCCGGCGATCGGTCCGACGAGTGGCTCGTCGGTTGTGAGGGCAAACGCGGCTTTGATGAAACTCTCCGGCACAGTGAGTTCTTCCGGGCCGGATTCCCTGCTGAACGGCGCAGTGACATGCACAATCAACCCTTTTTGTTTGGCGACAGTGGCGAGGTTTTCAGGCTTGGCTGGATCCATGTTAAAAACGGCGTTGGCAAATTCTTTGGCTTGCCGTTGCGCATCGACCAATGCTTGTTCCTGGATCAATGTTTCGCGAATCCTGGCTTTCTTTTCGTCGGGCGTTTTCGCTTCGGGGAAAATGCGCTCGCCATATTGGGCATAAACGGTTTCCACCTGGTCGTTGAAGTTGGTCTTGGACAACTTTTGTTCCGCCTCGGCCTGAAAATTCGTCACCTCGAACACAACGTAGCTGACTTGCACGCGATCGGGCAGGCGGTATTCCGCAAGGTAATTCGTGTAAAATTGCCCGACGGCGGCGGGTGTCATCGCAACGGACGACAAATAATTCGACGCGGAAAAGAAGACAATTTGCGCGGAAAGTTCCTGATGCTGGCGTTCATAAATGGTGGCGGCCTCCTGCGGCGTGACCAGTTCGCCGGTCAGTCCCATCGTTTTCCGCAATTGTTCGATGGCCAGATTGTGCCGGATGTAATTTTTGAAATCTTCGGTGGTCAGCTGTTCCCGCTGCAGAATCTGCTTCACAAATCGGTCGAGCCGCATGGGTTCCCCGCCGCGATCGAACAAATGGAGGTAGCCATTCGCCGCTGTCACCACCGCATCATCACCGACATAAATGCCCAAATCCCCGGTTTTTTGAACAAGCATCAGGCGAATGTAAATTTGCTCCATCAAATCCTTTTCGGAGACGTTCGGATTTTCGTTCGGCCACCCGCCGGTCCTGAAAAGGTAATCGAGATAAACTTCAGCCTGCGCGTTGCGAAACTCCTCCATCGTGATTTTGTGACCGTAAATCGAACCATAATCACCGCTGCCACCGCCCCTGCCGCCCGTGGTCGAGGGCGCCGCGCCCCAATAGATGAAGGAAATGACCGTGGCGGTGATGATGACCGCCCACAACCACCCCGAATGTTTGCGAATTGTTCCAATCATAGTGGCAATGCAAAAACAAGAAGATGAAACCTAACCAGCCCGGCCACTCGCGGTCAAACGCAAAAGAGCGTCCCTTTAACCGGTTTTAATCCACCGCGCCACATTCGCCGCGGCATAAGTGATTAAAATGTCCGCGCCGGCGCGGCGCATGGCCAGCAAACATTCGAGCGTCACTGCGCGTTCATCAATCCAGCCATTGGCCGCTGCAGCCTTGATCATCGCATGCTCCGCGCTCACGGCGTAAGCGGCGGTCGGATAACCAAATTCGGTTTTGACGCGATAAATCAAGTCGAGACAGGCCAGCGCCGGTTTGACCATGACGATGTCCGCGCCTTCGTGAATGTCCATCGCCACTTCGCGCAGCGCCTCATTCGCGTTGGCCGCGTCCATTTGATAACTGCGCCGGTCGCCGAATTTTGGCGCGGATTCGGCAGCTTCACGGAATGGCCCGTAAAATGCCGAGGCAAATTTCGCCGCGTAAGACATGATCGGCATATCAACGAAACCAGTGCGGTCCAATTCTGCGCGAATGGCGCGAACACGTCCGTCCATCATGTCGCTCGGCGCAACGATGTCCGCGCCCGCCTCGGCGTGGCTGACGGCGGCGCGCGCGAGCAGTTTCAGCGTCGGATCGTTCAAAATTTTTCCGTGCCGCACCACGCCGCAATGGCCGTGTTCCATGTATTCGCACAGACACACGTCGGTGATGACCAGCAGCGGCGGCAATTCCTTTTTCAGCAGTCGCACGGCTTGTTGGACGATGCCGTTGGTCGCATAAGCGCCGGATGCCTTGGCGTCCTTTCGGTCGGGAATTCCGAAAATTAAAACCGCCGGAACATCGAGCGCATGGGCGCGTTCGGCTTCGCGCAGGAGTTCGTCGGGGGAAAACTGGAACACGCCGGGCATAGCGGCGATGGGACGGCGCAATTTGCGCCCGTCGCGGACAAACAATGGCAGCGCCAGTTGCTCCACGCTCAAGCGCGTTTCAGCCATGAGTCGCCGCAATGCCGCGGATTGCCGCAAGCGGCGCGGACGATACGCGGGAAATTGCCCGATGGCGCGCAAATTCATGGGAACATTCTAGTTTCAACGTGCGCAGTGCAAAGCGCAAAGTTTGGCAGGGACGCTTCGCTGCGGTCATTCCTGAGACATTCAGGCAGGATTATGACAACGGCAACCGACATAAATTTATTATTTATTTAGGTTTGACTAGCCAGACCAAAAGGAAAGAATCTGCCCCTATGAATGCGATCATCGATCAAATTACACAATCCATCAGCCAATTCAGCCCCAACTTGTTGGGTGCCTTATTGGTTTTTGTCGTCGGCTGGGTCATTGCGCTCATTGTTGCAGCCGCCACGCGCCAGCTTTTGCGGCGCGCCAAGCTCGACAACAAACTGGCGTATTGGATGACCGGCAAGGAAACATCCACGGATATTCCAGTCGAGGTCTGGGTTGGCAAGGGGGTGTTCTACACCATCATGTTGCTCGTATTGGTGGCGTTCTTTTACACCCTGAACCTGCCCGTTCTTGCCGATCCACTGAACCTCATCGTCAGCAACATTTTCACTTACCTGCCGCGCATCCTGGCTGCGGCTCTGCTCCTGCTGCTGGCTTGGTTGGTGGCAACCGTCTTCAAGCGTGTGATTGCGACGGCAATGCGCGGATTCAAGCTGGACGAAAGGCTGGGCGATGCCGTCGGCGGTGAAGAGAAAGGAAAAATCTCGTTGAGCCAAACGCTTTCCGAGGCGGTTTATTGGTTGACCTTCTTGTTCTTCCTTCCGGCGATTCTGGGTGCGCTTGAGATCAAGGCCCTCCTCGACCCGGTTACGGTCATGTTCGACAAGTTTTTTGCCTACCTGCCGCAAATCTTCGGTGCCGGCGTCATCCTGCTGGTGGGTTGGTTTGTGGCCCGCATCGTGCAACGGCTTGTCGCAAGCCTGCTCGTCTCTGCGGGGGCGGACACTGCGAGCGAAAGGTGGGGGCTTGCAAAAAGCCTGGGCAAACTCAAGCTCTCAGGCTTGATCGCCCTGGTGGTCTATTACCTGATCCTATTGCCCGTGGTGATTGCCGCCTTGAATGCCCTCCAGTTGGATGCGATCACGAAACCTGCGAGCGACATGCTGGCCAGGATTGTGGACATGCTGCCGGCGATTTTCGGCGCGGTGTTGGTGATGTTTATCGCCTATGTGGTGGGCCGTCTGGTGGCCGGGATTGTGAGCAACGTACTGGCTGGGGCCGGGTTCAACGGCGTGCTCGTCAAGCTGGGGCTCTCCAAACAAGCGAAAGAAGGCGATCACTCGACGTCGGCGATGGCCGGCAAACTCGCTTTCATCGTTGTGCTCGTGCTTGCAAGCATCGAAGCCGCAAATCTGCTGGGCTTCGCGACGCTGGCGGGATTGATCCGGGACCTCGTCGTCTGGGGCGGTCACGTTCTGCTCGGGCTGATCATCTTCGCCTTGGGATTATTGCTCGCGAACTGGGTGGCGAGCGTTGTGCGTTCAAGCGATTCTCCGCAGGCCCCGCTGCTGTCCATGGCTGCGCGGATTGTGATCCTGTTGCTGGCCGGTGCAATGGCGCTGCGTCAGATGGAACTGGCCAACGATATCGTAAATATAGCCTTCGGTCTGGTGATCGGATCGGTGGCGGTTGCCGTGGCCATCGCCTTCGGTCTGGGCGGACGCGATGCTGCGGCGCGTTTGCTCAATGACTGGCGCGAAAAGTTCGGCAAACACGGCAAGGAATAACAAAACAGGCGTGGTGAACCGCGATGGGCGAATCGCGGGCGGCAGGCTTCGACGATCTTTCGAAGCTTGGCCAAGGCCCCCAGGGACTTAAGTGAATTCAGGGGTCAACGACATCTCAGGCGTTGACCCTTTTCCATTACTGCGAGGGTTGCCGGGAGCAGCGACTAAATCAGGAAAACCTTAAACGAGTCATTCTGGCCAGGTGACAGGGGATGAAGGTCAGGGAAGTGACAGCGCATGGGAGTCGACGAGAGTGGTCCGATTTAGTAAATCGCAGGCATGAAAAAGCCGGCAGCAAAGGCGTCGAGAAATGGTGGCGCTGGTTCGGCGGGGCCAGTCGCAACGGGCGGTGGCGCGTCGGTTTAGGGTGGCGCGGCACCCGCAAGTCCAGCACCCCCATGGGTGTATCCTTTCTTTGGTTCATGGTTCTTTCGCTGAGAACCGGGATACACCCTCTCGCCTTTTTACACACGATTCCCTTACACCACCCCGGTCAACTCGCCTCGAATTTTATCCTTGACAGGTGGCTAAGAATTGATACAGTCCACAATACTACATACGAATTTAATCACGAACTAACACTAACACACCCGTAATCCCATTGACCAATGAAATCTTAAAGGTGTTTTCGTCGCTGAAGTACCAATGAAAACCGCCGAAATCGAACAGCCGAAGCCGGCCATGCAAAATAATACTGGTCATCGGGTGGAATCTTGTGAATCGGCAGCGGTCCGGAAGATTGAACAAAGCATCGCCTACATGTTGCGGCACTTGGACGAGCCGTTGCAGGTGGCCACGCTCGCTGCCCAGGCAAATATTTCCGTGTCCCACTTCTTTGCACTGTTCAAACGCCAGATCGGTTGCACGCCGATTGACTATTTCATCCACCTGCGCATGCAGCATGCCCGCCGTTTGTTGGACGAGACAGTGATGAGCGTGAAGGAAGTTGCCGCCACGCTCGGCTACGACGACCCCTTCTATTTTTCGCGCATTTTCAAATCCGTCAATCACATCGCGCCCAGCGAGTATCGGTTGCTGAAAAATGGGGCCAAGGAGACGGTCCGGGACTGCGGGATTACCCTGCGCTTTTTTCAACCCCGTGAATCCCGGGCGGGTCTCGAACATGCCGACTCGTATTCGGCGCAAAATCAGGGAAGTGCCAAAGGCTGGCCGGGAGTCGCTGGCTGGGAGTCAATGGCGTGGCGGTATCCGGTTTCAGAAACGCCTCCGGTTGCGCGACGTTGAGTAAACCGGGGGCGTTTTTTAAAAGGACGGAACCAGTCTTTAAACTGTCGCATCATAAAAATGTGAAAATATGAAACGTGGTGTTAAAATTGTTGTCCTTGGCGCACTGGCTTCCGCGGGGTTCATCGTCTCGGTGATTCCGGGGAGGGCACAAACCTGCACTGTGAACTGGACCAACGTGTACCAAAGGATAGACGGCTTTGGCGCTTCCTCAGCTTGGCGGAGCACTTGGACCACCAACCAGGCCAACATGTTCTTTTCCACCAACAATGTGGGCACCAACATCTGCATCGGCCTTTCTCTGATACGCAACCACATCACCTCTGCCAGTTCGACTTCGGCGAGCGCGATACCGACCACGTCCGAAACCAACATCATGGTGATGGCCCAAGCCCGCGGGGCCAGGGTCTGGAGCGCGCCGTGGACTCCGGCGTCCGGGTTCAAGAGCAATAACGGACAGGACGGTGGCAGCTATCGCGGAAGCGGAAACAATATCACCAATTTGAACTACGCCAGCCAGCTCGCTAATTATGTGGCTAGTATGCAGAGTAGTGGCATCAACCTTTACGCCATCTCCGTCCAGAACGAGCCGGACGCGAATGTCACCAGCTATGAAGCCTGCGTCTGGACCAACACACAAATTCGTGATTTCACCACCAACCTTTACAACGCGCTGGTGGCCAAGGGAGTGAGTTCCACCAAAATCATCATCCCCGAGAGCCAGAACTGGTCAGCCAATACCACCCTTTATACGACGGCACTGGGTAATCCAACCGCTGCGGCGGATGTGAGTATTATTGCCAATCACGATTATGTGGCTAATAACGTGGTTGGAGATACCACAATTCCGGCAGCGTTGTCCACTTCCGGGAAGGCATTGTGGGAAACGGAAGTTTCCCAAATTGGCGGGAATTACGATGGAAGCATTGCCAATGCGATGTATTGGGCCGGGCGAATTCATCTTTTCTTGACGGCGGCCCAAGTGAACGCGTGGCATTATTGGTGGTTGATTTCCCAAAATGGGGATAACGAAGGTCTTACCGACACCTCCGGCAATCCCGCCAAACGCATGTATGTGCTCGGCCAGTGGAGCCGGTTTGTGCGCCCCAACTTTTATCGCATTGACGCGACCAACACCGGCACCGCCTTGATCAGCGCCTACAATTATACCAACTCCGGCAACTTTGCCATCGTGGCCGTCAACACCAACACCAGCACGGCCATCAACCAGACGTTCAATCTCAGCAATTTCCCCACCGTCAGTTCCGTGACGCCGTGGATTACTTCCGCCACAATGTCGCTCTCCAATCAAACGCCCGTCGCGGTCAGCGGTTCATCGTTCACTTATACGCTACCGGCCATGAGTGTGGTGACTTTTGTGGGGCCGGGCAGCACCAACCCGCCGAACCCGCCACTGACCCTGGCGCCGATTGTGAACCAGACGATCAACGCGGGAGTCACCATGGTCATCACCAATGCAGCCACCGACACGAGCCAGCCGGCCCAAACATTGACATTCAGCCTGTTGAGCGGCCCGACCAATGCGACCCTCACGCAGATCAACATCACCAACGCCGTCTTTGCCTGGCGCCCGCTGGTGAGCCAGGCTGACACGACCAACTTGGTCGCGGTGAAAGTGACGGAAAACGGGGCGCCGAATTTAAGCGCCACCAATAGTTTTACGGTGACGGTCAATCCGATAACCAACCCGGTGGTGGGTTCGGTGACTGTTTTGGGCGGGCAGGTGAATCTGATGGTAAGTGGGCCGCAGGGACCGGATTACACGTTGTTGACGACGACCAACCTGATGACAGGCAGCTGGCAGGTGTTATACACGACAAATTCGCCGGTGACACCGTTGACATTGGTGGACACCAACCCGGCCGACCCGGCACGCTTTTACCGCATCCAACTCGGGCCATGAACCAGCCAACCGCCAAATTTGCCAATGTTTATAAGGGGAAAGTGCCATTTTGCCAGTGGAGAATCCTCCATGATAATCATAGTTTTGTCCATTCCGTAAAATAGACAATTATGATAATGTCGACGGAACGGTTAACTAAAATTGGAAGTTAGTAGCAAAAATTCAAAACCAAAAGACGTAAAGACGTATCATGAAAACAACTCCTATTTTTCACATAACGAAAATTGCCTGCCTGGCTTTGGCTGCAATCGGTCTCACCGCAGTCACTTCTCGCGCGCAATATGCACTTGGTAGCTGGCAAGGCGCCAGCGATACAGAACAGAATGTGGTCGGCGACGATAACGGATGGATTGACTGGGGCACCCAGAATTCTATTTTAAGTTCCCCCGACATTTACAGCATTGTGAGTGGCGCCGTCCCCGGATACGCTCAAAGTCTCCAAGTGAATAAGTCAGGGTGGAGTCAAACTCTCTCTCTTAAGTTGGAATATAGTCCCGGTGACATGGCGGCTTTTTTCAACAACACTCAATTGTCGTTCACGTTCTCTGTCCCAGCCAGCACGTCAACGTCTGGCTATTCACAGATTTACAATATGGCGCTCAATGCCCAAGGATACGGATTTACAGATCTTAGTTGGTCGGGCGGGACTGGGTATTCATGGTCAACGACTGATGTTATTGGCACCGATAACAATTCCTCCAGCGGCATGCCTAACTATTACTATGGACCTGCCGACTTGCGGTCGCAAAGAGTAACATTAAACTACGGCGGCCTCCTCCCTACGCTTATAGCTGACGGAAACGGCCCAACCAGCGGTTATATCGAGTTTATCTTTGCCACTAACCCCGGCGGCGGCGCCCCCTCTAACATGTTCTTCAATGATGTGGAACTGAGCACCGTGCCGGAACCTTGCACCTTGGCATTGATTGGCCTTGGTGCCGCTGGCTTGCTGGCGGTTCGTCGCCGGTGGAACCATTGAGCGCCCGTCCGTGGATGGCAACGGTATGTTTCAAAATATTTCACGCCTCCGCCCGCCCGGTAGTTTGGGCGGAGGTTTTTTTGCCTGTATAACCGGGTGGCGCAAGTTGAAATGGAAATTTATGATTCGCATGGAAAATTTGTGTAGTGCAAACAATGAAAGAAATCCTTAACCCAGTGGACATCGTATTGGTCGTCTGCAAATAACAAGCTCAAAAACTAAAAAACGTATTATGAAAACAATTCCTATTCTTCACACGATGAAAATTGCCTGCTTGGCTTTGGCTGCGATCGGTCTCACCGCAGGCAGTTCTCAGGCCCAGACTGTAATCGGTAATTGGGAAGGCGGCAGCAGCGATGGCTGGATCGACTGGAATGACCTCAACTCGGTTACAAATGATGCCGGATCGACTACCTCCGCGTACAGCTTTTCGAGCTTTGGCGCTGTACTCGGCAGTTCGAGTCTGTGCGTGTCAAACAAGGCGGGGGGTTTTTCACAGACCCTTGCCATTAAGTTGGAGTACCAACCCGGGTTGACGGATGCTTTCCTCACCAACCAATTGCTTTCATTCACATGGAGAGTCCCGGCCGGTAAGCCGACGGACAGTGGGTATACCGAGATTTACAATATTACAATCAATGCCTCGGGTTATGGATGGAATGACCAATCTTGGGCGAATGGAACAGTGAGCGGCAATGGCAGCGGCGGCAATGGCGCGAAGCCCCAGATAGGCTTCTGGGGCGGTTGCCCTGTGCAAACGCAAAGAGTAACGTTGAACTATTCATCTGTTCTGCCTTTGATTACTTCCCCCTTACCCACCAATGGTTTTATCGAAATAATCTTCGGTCTCAACGGCGATGGGACGCACGATGTATTTTACTTCGATGATGTGACCTTATCGCAGACTTCTGCTCCGCCCGTATATCCGCCACCGACCATGGCCATTGGGAAGGCCGTGTCTGGCTTGCGGATATTTGCGGGATCGGCTGGTCAAAATGATCGTGCAGAGCTTGCCACCGTGGATCAAAACCAGTCTTGGATCGGCGGGACTTACCCGGTAAGCTATTCGTTCAGGCTTCTGGACTACCCGGCTGACATCGGCCAAACCCATATCTTCCTCATACCGGTGAATTCCATGCCCGGCGGCCCGTACAGCTACAACGGTATTGATTATACGTCGACCAACGGGCTTTGGTTGGTTATCAGCCCTTACAGTGGTGCTCAAGTCACCGCCACCATCTACTGGAAGACCAATCTGCCAAATGCCAATGCATACGCAACAGGCGGCAACACGGCGCTCCGGATCACCAACTCAACTGCCGTCGGCACTTGGACGCTGACGTTCACCGGCACCAATGCGGGCACCTTGACCGCGCCGGGTGCCAGCGCTGCGCCCTTCACCATCGCGGATGCGACCGTCGCGACCGACTTCACCAATCCTCTGGTCGCTTATTTTGGATTGCAGCCCAACGCGGCCGCTGGCGTGGGAGAATACGAGGACTGGGGTTCGATCTCGGTTGCCGGCGTTGCTGGAGTAAAAGAAAGTGAAGACTTCACCAAAGAGTCCGGCCGGGTCATAACCGCTTCCGGTTATTGGAACACAGCTGTGGCTGGATTGGCGAACGAGTTGGTGCTTGTTTCGACCAACGATATACCCGGTTACTGGTTGTATTGGAGCATGAACGACAAAAGTCTTCCATTGGGCTCGAAGACCAATCTGCTAACGGGCTCGTGGATTGACCCGACATATTACAGTGGCTATGGTGATGCTCCTCCTTATACTTCTGCTCCCTATGGCGGGCGAACGAAATATGGCACGAACAATTGGACATTGTTGCCCAAAGACGATCTGCCGACTGTGAATGGAGCAGCGTACGGAGTGCCTGGACCGAAGGCATTCTTCCAACTCTCGACGAATGTGGTGCAGCCATAATGGGATAATGTATATTGACAAAACAACGGCGCCGGAAAACGGCGCCGTTTTTTATTGCGAAAAATACGAGCCCGATTTGCGGTGGTGGGTCAGTTTAACTGGCAGGGGCCGACCTGCTGGCCCCGAAAGCTTTCGGGGCTGGTCGGTCCGAGGCCGCGCAGGTCACCCCCGACATTAGATGTCGGGGCAAGGTCGCGGCCCTGCCAACAGAAAAATCAAACTGACCCACTACCGTTTCTTCAGCATCCTTGATACCTTGGTCCATTACGATAGAAGCGGTAGCTGTGGAGCGTGATGCCTTTGATTCCAAGTCGCTGGCATCGCTGCTTGAACTCCGTGGCGCGATCTCCGTCCACACCGGTGCTTATGTACACGGGGCGGCCCCCTGAAGATAGATCTTGCCTGGACTTGGTGATTCAAAAGTCAGCTCATATCTGGAATCTGATTCCAACGGTTACCCGATTCTCGCCGGATAATTCCGGCAGAATGAAAGAATTCTGTGGAATGGCAAAAATTGTTAGCCAAATCGTTAGCCATGGGGCTGACCATCCTCCTAATTCTTTACCGCACAGGCAGTTAGAGATGGAGGCGGAGGTCGGAATCGGTCGCCTTAAGCGTCATTTCAGATCAAAGAATGCCTGAATTCACAGGCTAATCAAGCCAACTCTGTCACTACAAGAACCAGCACTTCCACTGCACCTTTGCTGACGTTTTTGCTGACGGTCGATGGAGGTTGTAGGCACGCGACGAGCGAGTCAGAAGTCGTTAGCTGGGGGATACGACACCTGAAACCAGACGTGCTCCATCAGCTGCATACGACCAATAGATCGCACGCTGCTTGCCAGGCGCGCGGCAACGCATGCAGCTGGAATAAAGCGCTCTGATCCATGGGATTTCCGCTATGGACAAGACTGATTACCCCGGTGTTGCCAGGTCAAAATCGTTTATTCCCAGTCGCTAACCAGGAGAACCAAGTCCTCCAAGGATTATGATATCGTTCCAAAAGGCAAGCGGGCAGAAACAAACTGCTGACAAAAAGCAGAACCCACACTTCCTTGAGCTGAGAAGTACGGAACACTCCAAAGAAGAGGAAAAGGAGAAAAATATGAAAGGTGAACACCTCCAACGAATGACGGCCAAGCAAAGCCAGTCCTTTTACAACAAGATTCTCCGTTAACCATGAAAGCGCATATTGAACAAGCAAGGCAAACACAGTGAAGTTCAGTAATCTTATCGGTCCCAAACTCCCAATGAAAGACAGTGATTCGATCTTGAATCGAGGGTCGCTCAATATGAAACCATGGCGGATGGAAAAGAGGGTGGCAGCCACCACGACACATACAATCAGTGCGAGTCGCCTGAATTGGCGGGGGATAAGATCGGTGGTGCTGCGAATCCCGATGCAAACTCCAAGAACAAAAATGAATTGCCAGCCGAAGATGTCAAACACCCCAAGATCTACCGGCCAAAATCTTGAGAGAGCGGCATTCAAATAATCTCCGAGTCCGAACTGGGCAAGCAACCAAACTACCGTGCTGGAGAGTAAAAGCAGGCCCAACCGATTTTTTTTTGCAAGCTGAACGGCGATAGGCACGGTCAGGATGAACACCGCATACATCGGGAGAATATCCAGAAACTGCGGCTGGTAAGTCAGGGTAATCCCCATGAGGAGCGCTGAAACTGGGTGCTCGTAGAACCGAGGCGTCCAAGTTTCCAATCCCCACGTCTTGACAGAAAACAGGACCGCAAGGCTAAAAAGGGTGAGAAATGTCAATACGTGGAAGGAGTAGATAAAACCCGTCCGCGCTAAGGCACGCCTCCAGAGAAGCACCCCGTTCTCGACCGCACCATATCGAGTATAAACCCGGCCGGCGACCAAACCTGACAAAAAAACAAAACCCTCCACTGCGTTCACATAACCCAGTGACTCAAAGGTATAATCGCAAAACAGGCTTGGAAAGTGGTGTATCGTCATGGTGACGAGCATAAGGCCACGCAAGGCGTCGATATAGACGTCCCTCCCCGGTTTACGGTCATTGTTTGCACAAGTCATTCGAACTTGGGCACAGAGTCTAGGCAGGCTATTCAACTGTCAACCCGACCAGAAAGGGACACGTAACGGTCATAGTCGAAACGTAGTCCAAGGTTGAAATCGCCACCCCTGGTTGAGGATTTTCGAAGCTGCTTCGGTAGAGACAAAGCGACAAGTCAGGTTGCCACTGCCGAATCCAAGGGTTAGATCCGACCCAGGCGAGCTCCGTATCCGGGGCCGGTGTCCGCCAAGACGCAGGAATTCCAGTGGTAAAAGTCGGCTGCCACCAATCAAAGACCTGCTGGCCTGCAACCATGTTAATTTCTCTGGTTGATCCATCTTCATAGTGGATAACCAATTTCGCCACGTTAGTACCAAAACTCTTGTATGCCAACACGCAGCCGTCACCGTGCAACAAATGAATTTTTACGCACTGACGATGGATGAGGATGGAATCAACCTTGTGCGGGAATCTCTTTCCGTAGTGTTGCAGCCAACCTCCCATGAGCTGTATTGAGCCTTCCACATCGAAAGGGACTCCGGCGTAAATGTTTTTGCCAGCAGGCAGTTCAGCAAGGTTATCGGCGTTGTTCCCTTTCCAACAAAGGGGCGCTTCAGTCAATTTGGCATTAATATAAGGCTCGAGATCTATGGTCACAGCGCCATGTGTCTCATCTTTGGCTTGGCGTGCTTTTACTTTCTCCGCAGTCAGCTTCCTTTCTGCCGGCCAGTTGTTAACCTGCCAATATGCTAATTGTTTATCACGTTTATCCTCGTGCGCCTTTATCCAGATGATCCTGTAGCAAATCACCAAAGGGAGAATCGACAAGACAGCTATAATAATTCCATTTCTAATTTTAAGACTCATAGTTGAACGATAAATGAAATTCTATTCAGTGACCAGCAACTAATGTTTAACTCTCGGGCATCGCCCGCACAAGCGAAAAATTAGCGCCACTAAAGGACGCCCGACCAGTGCTTGGGATGGCGACTTTTCCGGACGGCACGACCGTCACACTGTTGCCGAACAAGGACCCGCGCGAGGTGCTTGCTAATTGGCTGCCTGGTACCGCGCCTTACTTGACAACGACTACTTGATTCACTAGAAAAGAATCATGAGCAGCACAGAGAAACACCACTTTCAGGCCGAAATTCAACAGTTGCTGGATATAGTCATCCATTCGCTTTATACGGATAAGGAGATCTTTGTGCGTGAGTTGATTTCCAATGCTGCCGACGCGTGTGAAAAGCTCCGGTTCTTCCAAACTTCAGGCCAAGGGGTTTTCCAGCCGGAAATTCCTTCGACGATTTCAGTTACTACTGACGAAAAGGAAAATACGATGACTTTTTCGGACACCGGCATCGGCATGACCCGTGAGGACATGGTAGAAAATTTAGGAACCATTGCTCACTCAGGCACCCGGTCTTTCCTTCAGACGTTGAAGGACGCGAACAAGAAGATTGATGCCAATCTGATCGGACAGTTTGGAGTGGGATTTTATTCCGCATTTATGGTGGCCGACAAGGTCACGGTGCTGACCCGGTCGCACATTCCTGAAGAGGAAGGATGGAAGTGGATCAGTGAAGGCGCCGGCGGGTATGAGATGGAACCGGCCAGCGATTTGCCGCGTGGCACGAAAATCATCCTTCATCTTAAAGAAGAGGCGCGAAAATTTCTTAAGGAGCATGAAATTGAGCGAATCATCAAGCGCTATTCCAATTTCGTTCAGTTTCAAATCCAATTGAATGGCAAAACGCTCAATACCGTTCAAGCCATCTGGTCACGAAGCAAAAATGAGATTAAAGACGAGGAATACGCGGAATTTTACCGGTACATCGCCCACGATCAAGAGGGCCCCATGTGCCGTTTCCACTTCACCGCAGATGCGCCATTGACCATCCAGGCATTGCTCTTTGTGCCGTGCCGCAACCCCGAACTCATGGGAATGTCACGGATCGAATCTGATGTGAGTCTCTATTGCCGGAAAATTTTAATCCAGGCACGGGCAAAGGGCCTTTTCCCGGATTGGCTGCGCTTTTTGAAAGGGGTGGTGGATAGCGAAGATCTGCCGTTGAACATTTCGCGCGAGACTTTGCAGGATACTTCCCTCATGCAGAAGCTCAATAAAGTTCTCACGAGCCGTTTTTTAAAGTTCCTGGAGGAACAGGCGGAAAAGAACCCTGAAGCTTATGATAAGTTTTATGCCGTTTTCAATCGGTACCTCAAGGAAGGCGTTATTACCGAATTCACTCACGTCGGCGCGCTCGGCAAGCTTCTGCGCTATGAATCATCAACCCTGGCCCCGGGAAACAAGACCTCCCTGGCCGACTACGTGAAACGGATGAAGCCCGACCATAAGGAAATTTATTATTTACTGGCTCCGCACCGGGAAGCGGCGGAGAGCAGTCCTTACTTTGAAGTTTTTCAGGCGCGCCAGTACGAAGTGCTGTTTTTGTATGAGCCGATTGATGAATTTGCAATGGAACACCTGTACGGGTTTGAAGACAAAACCTTGGTGCCGGTTGAAAAGGCGGAAGTGAGCCTTCCGGATACGGACAAGCAGACGGGAGCGCTTTCGGCTGAGCAGGCTCAAGCGCTCGTGAAATGGCTCAAAGAATTGCTGGGTAATCGAATTGAGCAAGTACGGGTCACCAAGCGACTCGTTGAAAGCCCCGCGGCTATTTTTGAGAGTGACAAGTTTATGGCTTCAGGCAGACGGCAACTGTTGAGATTAATGAAAACAACTCCCGGAAATTCACCGTTCCGGCACGATCTCGAAATAAATCCAAATCACGAAATCATATCCGGGCTGGAAAAAATACGTCATACAAACCCTACCTTGGCCGGCAAAGTGGCAGAACAGCTGTTGGATAACGCCAGGATCGCGGCCGGCACCCTGGAAGATCCCCGTCCCATGTTGAAACGCTTGAATGAATTGATGCAGCACGCCATGACGGTGCCGGGTTCGGAATAAACACCAGCTTCAGATCTTCCATGGGCGATTGGGCATGCGGTTTTGATTTGGCGCGCAGGTCGCCGGTGCCGGCGCGGGTTTGCATGGGGTTTTTGCTTTGCTTCCACCAGGTATTTCGCTAAGTGTCGTCCATGACTCGCAACGTTCGCTCTTGTGTGGGATTGTTACTTTTGTCCCTCTGGACAATTGTTTCTTGTTCGAGCGCGGACGATTCATTAAGCGTCGGAACGGCCAGACGGGACATCACGCCCAAGGAGCCGTTGCCCCTTTGGGGATATTCTTCTTATCACGACGCCCTTTCCCAAGGGACTTTGGACCCGCTTTATGCCAATGCACTGGTCGTGCAACTCGGGGGTAAGAAACTCGCCATCGTGAGTCTGGATCTTGGCAGACCTCCCGCGGAGGATTTGCTGAATAATATTCGGAAGCGAATCAAGAGCAAGACGGGAATTGAATATTCGTTTATTGCGGCGACCCATACTCACCATGGTCCGGTGCTGGAACTTTCCGATCAAACCGGTAAGGGCAGAGGTCGATTCAATTCCGCTCTTCGTTACTACAGTCAACTGGAGGATTCCATCGTCGATGCCGTTGTCAAGGCAGCTGATAATCTCAAACCTGCCAAAATGGCGGTGGGTGGAATTCAACTAACCAACTTCAACTATAATCGCCATACGCAATTTCAGCCTGCGCCACAGGATACAGATCTCGTCGTTTTGCGCTTTGACGACCTTTCTGGCAAACCCATCGCCATTCTCGTGAATTTTGCGGCGCATCCGACCTTGGTTCCGGAGTCCTTGCTGAAATATTCCGCTGATTACCCAGGAGTAGTAGAAAAAATCGTTGAAAAGGACACGGGAGCCGATGTTCTTTTTATGCAAGGAGCTACCGGCGATCTGGCTGCCAATGGCAAAGATTACGAGAAATTCGGCAAAGATTTGGCGAAAGAAGTTGTCAAGCTTGATTCTTCTCTGAGGACAAAGGAAGTGATTCATCCGGCTCTTCAAGTAAAAGAAGAAAGATTTACCTTCAAATCGCGTGTCAATCTAAATGATCCGATGGTGCGAAATCAATTGGACAAGACCTTTTTCCCCAAATTGGTAGCAAATTATGTGGATGAGTATGCCCACGGTATTCGCCCGCGTCTTACGGTGGCAGTTCTTAACGGGGAAATTGCTTTGGTTGGTGTCTCGGGCGAGTTTTTCTGCAACCACGCGCTTCGGCTGAAGGAACGAGCACGCGTGAAAAAACTTCTCTTTTTCGGATTTTGTAATGGTTACGATCAATACTTTCCGACGATCGAAGCGGCCGCCGAAGGAGGTTATGGCACGGACAATATTTCCGCTCCGGCTGCTATTGGGGCAGGAGAGCAAATGATGAACACAGCGCTAATTTGGATTTACGAAATGCAGCAACCGCAGGGTGCAGCTCCAAGCTTTTGACAATCCAGATCCGGCGTGGTTGAGGAACGCCGCACTTTTCAATCGCCGTTTACAATGTAGGACGATACCTGAAAAAATGCCCGTTGTTCAATGGCTCGCCGGATGTGTTCCATCAGGGGAATTCGGAACGTCTGCCTTCCTGGCTTTCAGAGCACGCAAGGCAAGGAGCGTTCGTTTTTCCTGGGAAAGATTATCCAGTTTGGAATTCTGTGTTTCAACTCTGACGTCAACGTGCTGATTTTCGCGATTGCGCGGCTTGCCATCCAGTGGAACACTCCGGGATATTTTCTGAAAGAAGTTCTCAAAGTCGGCAATGTCGATTTTTGAAACGAAATTTAACGCAGCTGTCCTCGAAGCTTCCGATACTGTCTTAAACCGCTGATGCTGGGTCAGGAGGACATGGAGGGCGTCTTGCCATGGTGCAATATTCTGCTCAGGCACCATGGGAGTCGGCGAACTGCGTGAGTCGAAACCCTTCTCGTAGCTGTCTATCGGATGCACCAGCAGGATGTAGTCAACACCCAACTTCGCTTCCGCCAACCCGCCCACATTACTGGCTATGACTGGAATGCCGCGAAGCATGGCCTCGACAACTATTATTCCAAACGCCTCCGGCCACAAGGACGGTACTAATAGCACGCGAGTCTTGGCCAGGACTGTCCCAATGTCATCCGACGGTTCAAGAATTGTGACATTTGACGACGCTTTCAACTTTGCGAGATCCGCTTCGGTGGTCCCCCACGCAGGTAACGCAGAAAACTCAACGTGGGGAAACAGCTCCAGCAACTTTAAAAAGATGGATATGCCTTTGTAGGCACAAGGATTGATAAAAGTAACAAACCCCCGTTCAAACGATGTCGAATGGGTGAAGGGGGCACTGCCATAGACTGGGAACCGCAACACCGACGACTCCAAGCCTCCCCATCGAGATATGTAGTCCTTCAAAAATGTGCTGACGGTGATGATTCCATTCACTTGTCCAATCAACTGGGCGGTAGCAGAGCTTTTGAATATGGCGTGGGGACCAAAAGGCAGATCGAGCGCACAGTGGACTAAATAGATAACCGGAGCGAGACCAGATTCCAGCGCAGCTGCCAGGAGCAATTGCCCGGGATCTTGGGAGGAAACCATGATTTCATCTGGCTTGAAAAGACTGGCTTGCTTCAGAACATAGCGGTGAAGGCGGTCAGAGTTAAAAACTGCATGCACTTCAACTCCTTTGTAGTGAAACACATAGGCTTCAGCGGATTGCGAATGCACCTGTATCTTTCGGGCGGCTAATTCACGTGCGAATTCACCCAAAGACTGTGGACCATGACTCCCGATGGCGGGAGCGATTGCCTGACATTCATGACCTCGCTGAGCCAGCCCCTCCAACAGCAATCGATTCGCCTTGTTCGCGCCTCCGAAGGTCGGGACATACAACATGTTTTGCAACAAAAGAAGTCTCATCGGACATCACTCTGCGCATTGAGCCAAGCCTCAATCTTCAGACTCATGGTCTAGTCTGGATCAATTTACACGGTTTAGCAAAATCCGCATATTACAAGTTTAGAATCGGGCAAAGCCACGATCGTCGCGCGCGACATGTTGCTTGCGTCAGTTACAGTTCTATTTTTTCTCATTTATTTCTAAATCATTTGCTTTATCCCTCAACAAAAGTTTGGCCTCATCGTCCGAGATGGCTTCAAGCTCTTGGACCGCGGCGTCCATGTCTTGAGCGTTCATTCTGCCAATAACCTCCTGCTCGATGACTCCGGCCAGTTGTGCTATGGTCGGTTTTTCCAAGATTACATTCAACGGCAACTCCACTCCAAACACTTTTCTGATACGAGAGATCAAAACCGTCCCGAGCAGGGAATGTCCGCCGAGTTCAATGAAATTATCGTGGATGCCAACCCGTTCCAACCGAAGGATGTTGACCCAGATTGTCGCCAGCATTTCTTCAATCGGGGTCCTAGGGGCGACACAACCTTTTTGTTCAGGGGGGAATTGCCGTTGCTGATCGTCGATTGCCTTGTCGATTTGTTCCACATCACACAATTGAGTGGCGATACGCATGGCTGTCTTTGAGTCGAGCCGGTAGGACGTTGGGACGACATGATTTTGCACAGGTACAGACACAGAAGCAGATTTCTTCTGTGAGGGGGCATATTTGGCGGAGGCGGCCTCACCAACTGGGATTTGAAAAGAGGATCGGCCTTCAGATTCTTCGACGAATACTCCTCCGGTACTTTCGAGGAATTCCATCACCGGTCTGTTTCTTGAGGTATGCACAATAGAAAAGTGAATCTGTTTCACTCCCCGCTCCAGTCCCCGTTTGCCCAGGTGCGCGAGCATTTGGTGCTCAATCCCGCGGCCCAAAGCACGGCAACTCAACAGGAAGGAATCAACGTGCAAAACGCCTGACATTTCTTCGCTGAACATGGCGCCAACCAGGCCGTAGTCCCCGAACCGGTCTTTTGCTTCAACCACGAAACAATCATGTTTTACTTGGCTACAGAATTCCCGGATTTCTGATTCGGAACGGCGGATCGCCGTTGTGTTAAATTGATTGGTGCGTTGGGTGAGTTGAGCAACACGCCCGATTTGTTCCGGCTTCATCTCCTCAATCTTGCATTCCAAGTTCAACGAGGATATGAAATCACTCAAGGTCAAAACCTCCGAGCGAAGTTGCTCCCGCCGCATATCCTGCTGATAGAAGTCAGTCCGGCGTTTGTCCTCCTCTGTAACCCTGAGCTTATCAAAGGCCCAGACATGATTGGGGAATTTTAAGATGTCTTCTGGATTCTCCGGCAACTGCAACACCAACACCCCGGGACATGCAGCTTCGACTTCGGCGCATTCTATGGGGCTGTCATCAATGAATACAAAGCTCTCTAGGCCAAGGCTCAACTGTTGCGATAACAACTTCAGATTCTCCGATTTGGCATTCCAATTAATTTGTCTCGCTGTAATGTGCTCGAGCTTCAAGCGCATGTCGGGATGGCGCTGAAAGACCTCCAACACGTCCTGTTCCTCATTTTTGCTAACCAAACAGAGAATCATTCCAGAATCGCGCTGAGCGATCATGAATTCCTGGAAAGCCTGGCGTGCCGGGTCGATTTCAATTCCATCCACTCCATCTTCTCCGCAAATTCCCTTCCAGAGGGTCTGATCACAGTCGAGAACAATAACTTTGCAGGGCGCAGCGCGGAGGGCATGCATTTTCCTGGCAATAATAGTTCCGAGCGCAGTAAAAAAAGCCGGACTGTAGGGAATATGGCCAAGCTCGTCCGTGCAAGGATCGTAAATGACGGGAACGGGATACAGGGCAAGCAACTCCGGAGTATCGACGAAATAAAGATTCTGGATATTCTTTAACTCTGCCCGAAGGCGTCGTTCCAGCTTTTGAAAAAGGCCATCACCTACGGCGGAGCTATCTGATTCACTGGGGCAGGTACATACAAGGTACGGAACTGGGGAACTGGCTGCCGCGGTTTTCAATGCTGTAATCAAGTCGTCTATTTTGCTCTCGACCAGACCATTATCCGCCTTCCCTTTCGCATCCCGATACCAATCTGCGAATCTGATGAGAATGACATTGAGCCCGTTTCGATTGGTACGGAGCAGGCTTTTCGTGTCCAGTAGTTCTTGGAACACCTGATTAAATGGAGCAAATTCGATCCTGTATGGGATCTTTAATTCCTCCATCCAAAAGTCCAATGATGACTTTACCAAGTCCGGCACGAAGGTGGCTGCCACGGCAATCGCCTGCTGCTGATTGCCAGGTCGAGCCGCCTTGTGCGCCAATTCTTCGGTGATTTCAAATTGCGAGAGTCTTGTCTTCGGAGCCTTTCCAATCTGCTCCAAAATCGCGAGGTACGATGCAATTAAATCCCGGATTGTTTCGTGATCGTACAGGTCGGTATTGAATTTTAATGTTCCAACCAAAACGCCGGCTTTTTCGTAAATGACCAAAGCCAACTCGGAATTCCCAAGGCCAGTGTCAAATTCCTCCAATTGCGCGGCAACGCCGCCCATGTTCCAACCCGGAACAAGGAAATTTTGGAACAAAAAAATGGTATTAAACAGAGCTGGGCGGCCGGTTTTCCAGCCAATTTCCCGCAGAACGGCGTCAAAGGATACTTCTTGATTTGCATAGGCTCCCAACGTTACCTGCTTCACCCGGTTCAGTATTTGCCGGACGTCCGGATCACCGTCAAAAAACGTGCGCAAGGCCACAGCATTTGTAAAAGGACCGATTATTTCCTGAACGTCCGCTGAATTACGATTGGCAACACTGGATCCAACAACGATATCGGTCTGTTGAGAACAGTGGCAAAGCAAAATCTTGAATGCCGACAGCATCACCATAAAAAGGGTGACTTCCTCGTTCCTGCTCAAAGACTTCAAGGTTGTCGCCAAAGCATCAGGGATGGTTATTGGCTCTTGGGCACTGTTAAATCCCAATGTCCTGCTTCGCACCCGGTCCCTAGGCAAGATCAGTTCAGGCAGATTTCCTCCCAACTGCCGCTTCCAATATTGCAGTTGTGTTTGCCAAACCTTCGGCATGGAACCCGTGGGCTCTCTCTGGGTAAGGACTGAATATTGAAAAGGGAGTTCGGGAAGGATTGTGCCTGGAGTTCCGCTCACGAAGAATATTTGATAAAACCTCGACAGCTCCTTGAGGAGAAGTTGGATCGACCAGCCATCACAAGCAATGTGGTGTGTTACGATGAGCAGGACATGTTCCTCGGGAGCCACCTTGAGCAAGTGAGGCTTGATCAATGGGCCGGTTTCCAAGTTGAATAAAAATTGAGCCTCCTTTGCGGCACGGCGACAAACTTCTGCCTCCCGCGCGGCTTCGGGCGTCATCAGGAGTGAATCCACTGGCAGGCTCACCGGGACAGGGGGGCTGATAATCTGAACCGGCTTTTCATCCACAAGCCTGTACGTTGTGCGCAAGATTGCGTGACGGCTCACAATCGCGTTAAGGCTTTGTTCCAATGCCCCGATGTGAAGGCGCCCTTTCAGGCGAATGGCCAGAAGGATGTTAAGCATCTGGCTGCCTGCTCCCTTGGTTTGATGCCGCAACCAAAGCGACTCCTGCTGCCATGTGACTGGAAAAATGTTCACGCCAACATCTGTTTTAGAAAGGTGTGAAACTGGCCCGTCGCTGTCGGTGCCATTGACCATCTGATTCAAAACAAACGCTGCCAATTCGGTAAAGGTCGCTGCTCCAAGAATTTTGGCCATGGGCACTGCCACTTGCAGATTTACTTCAAGTTGACTCGCCAGTTGAACTGCCATCAAGGAATCAATACCAAGGGAACTCAACGATTGTTCGGCCTTTAACCGGCTTGGGTCCACTTTCAACACGCGTGCCGCTTCTTGAATAAGATACAGTTCCAATCGAGACTGACGGCTGCCGGCATCCCCGGCCATAATGGTTTCACGCGATAGAACATCGCCGTTGAATTCCACAGACAATTCATCAACGTCTTCGCCTTTTAATACATCAAAACGTTTCTCAAGAAATCGTGATCGACAGGCATGCCGTTGTATTTTTCCACTCGAGGTTTTTGGAATGGAGCCTGTTCGAATCAAAACCACTGCATGAACCTGCAATCCATACTCTTCGGCAACCGCCTTGCGGATCGCAAAGATTGCTTCTTCCAGATTTGCTTTGCGATGCTGCCGCTTCACCTCCTGAACAATCACCAATTTTTCTTCTTTGTCGGTGTCAATGGAAAAAGCTGCGCCACAACCCGGACGAAGAACGGAATGGCACTTTTCCACAGTCAATTCAATGTCTTCCGGGTGGTAATTGTAACCACCGATGATGATCAAATCTTTGAGCCGGCCGGAAATAAACAGCTCGCCCTCAAAAATGAAACCCAAGTCCCCGGTGCGAAGAAATGGACCTTTCTTCGGATTAACGGTAAAAGCATGGAACACAGTTTCAGTCTGTTCTTTTTTTTGCCAATAGCCTGCGGCGACACTCTCTCCTGAAACCCAAATTTCGCCGATCTTCCCGGGTTCACATTCCACGAAGGACTCTGGATCAACAATGAGGATACCTGGCTCTTGAAGGCTCTGGCCACAGCCGATCAGAGTACGAACTCTCTCTGCTGGTGCTGCCAATTTAGCAAGTTTATCCCGCTCAAGAGAGATGCTGCTGAAAGATTTGCTGATCGGTGGTGAGGACACTTTCCCCCCAGAAACGATGAGTGTTGCTTCGGCTAAACCATAGCAGGGATAAAACGCTTCCCGGCGAAAGCCGAAAGCTTCGAAAGCGTGTGTGAACCGTTCTATCGTTTCGTGCCGGACCCGTTCTGCGCCGCTATACGCCACCTTCCAACTGCTCAAGTCAAGGTTCAGGCGGTCTCCCTTGCGCATTTTTTGAGCACACAGTTCATAAGCAAAATTAGGTCCGCCACTGGTAGCCGCCTTATACCGTGAGATGGTTGACATCCACTGAAGTGGATCTTGCAGAAACGATATCGGTGACATCAAAACGCAACGGATACCCAGATACAATGGCTGCAGGACATTTCCGATCAACCCCATGTCGTGATAAAGCGGCAACCAACCGACCACCAGGGAATCTGCCGTATGTTCAAATGCTTTTTTGATAAGCGATTCATTGTGGAGCAGGTTGCGATGCGTAATCATCACGCCTTTTGGGAAGGCGGTGGAACCGGATGTGTACTGCAGAAAAGCCAGCGAGTCAGGAGTCAATTTCGGCTCGACCCATCTGTTTGCGCAATCATCCGTTATTGTGTCAGTGACAAGCCAGTGCTTTGGGCCGGTGCCGGCGGTTTTGGGAAACACTAATTCACAACTTGCAAGCTGTGATGAAACAGTCAAAATAATGCACGGCTGGGCATCTGCAAAAACAGACTGAAGCCTGGGCAAGTGCCGCTTCATTTGGGAAGACTGGGGTGGATATGCTGGTACCGGGATGACACCTGCATAAATACACCCCATAAAAGCAATGATATATTCGAGGCCGGGAGGATAGAGTAATAAGGCGCGGTCTCCAACCGTTGCCATGGATTGCAGCCTTGCCGCCACGGCTCTCGCACGGTAGTCCAACCTGGAAAATGTCAGGTTTTCCCGTTCTTCCTGCCCGTCAATAAATGTATAAGCCAGATTGTCGGGTTTGTTCAACGACTGGTATCGCAGAACGTCAATCCACGTGCTGAAAGGGGGGCAACCTGCGAAGGATCGAACCATAGCTAAATATCAGATAAAACCAGGTATCGCGCAAAATAAATTTGACGTGACTTCACTGTTCGGGCCGTGTGATGTGTTACCCAACAGGAAGCCGGCCAACATCGTTGCTGTTCCAACAGCGAAGGCTGGTGTTTCGGGCTTGAATCGCCACAGCTCCCACGAATCCCGGCGCAGGTGACAGCGCGTGCAAACTCCATGACGCGGCTTTTTCTGAATCTCCCGAAATGGCCAGCACACGCGCGGGTTCATCGGGCAGGAAAGAGACTTCAACAAGGTTCAGGGAGCACATTATGCCTTCGCCCGCTGCCTTAAGCAAAGCTTCCTTGCGTATCCAAAGATTAAAAAAGGCCCTCGGTTTGGTACTTGTTGGAAGTTTTTGAAACAGCTCATTTTCCCGTTGCGAAAAAAATCTCGCCACCAAGTCGCTCATCTCTTTGACCGGGCGGATGGACTCAACATCAACGCCGACCGGGCCAACACGCGTCACCACAAACAACGCCAAATCTTCCGTATGAGCCAGATTGAAATGAAGCCCGGCACCGCCGGACTTCAGATCCAACGCCGGCTTGCCTTGCGGCGAATAAGCAAAATCCAGCTTCGACGGACTGATTTGCAGATAGCGGCCCAGAATTGTCCGCAGTAATCCGCGTCCGGCGATGAAGCGGTTGCGATGGAGATCAAACTTGAATTTTCCGGCGTGTTCTTTTTCAAGAGGCGAGAGTGTAGCTGTGAGACCGGTCAAAACGTCGGAAGAAACACTCAGTGACGATGCCCAGACATGGATCTCATGTCCGACCAGGCGCAATTCAGCAGGCGCGGCTGGCCAAGGATTGATCTCATCAGGCAGGCTCAAACCATTAATGATTAAAGTCCGGCTAACTTGTGTTTTGTCAACCGTGACCAACTTTGCCAATTCGGAGCATCGATTCGCAAGCAGTTTCTCAAATAGCACTTGGGCGTACTGCTTCTCGGCCCGTTGGCCTTGGTGGCGGTCTTCTCGATTCAAGGTGGCGCGGGGCAGTTTCACCCTGCTAGAAAACCGCCAGTGAAATTATTACCGGATTACGACTGGATACCAGACACGAGCCGCTTGCTGCTTGTATTGTGTTTGACTTTATGCCAAAGAATCCAGTATACTTATCCGTAGAAGTGGACTTACTCGTACAGGCATCGCCATATTTTGTCATTGGCAAAACCTACTCGGATGGCGCCTCGCTACTCTTCAACATGGGTGGTGGGTCGGCAATCAGATTCAACGCCGAGGCAATGAAAGTGCTGAGTAAATGCCAAACACCTCGAAGTGTAAGTCAACTGCGGGAGGAATACGATAGTGATTCGATAGAACTGTTGATCAACGCGCAGGTAATTGTAAAGTGCGAGCAGATATGGGATTGGCATGCCATTGGGCGGGTAGAAATTGAAATCGGCACTTACTGCAATTGGAGTTGCGAATTTTGCCCAAACAGGGAGAACGCAAAACCCAGAAAATCAATGGCCATGGATCTTTTTGAGATGATCATCGCCAAAGCAGCGCGACATTCTTCGATACAAGCCGTCACTTTTCATTCATATAATGAACCCACGGTGGACAAGGATTTTGAAACGCGAATCGAACTGCTGGCTAAATCACGTCTCAAACTGGATCTCTACACCAATGGGAGTGGCTTGACCAAAACCAAGCTGCAGATGCTTCATGACAAGGGAGTCTTAAGAACCATTGTTTTCAATATACCTACGGTGGATGAAAACCGGTTCGAGCAGATTACCGGCGTCCGGACTTACCGTCAAAGCATGCAGAACATAGACGACGCGCTGAATATGGGCTTCAACATCCAGTTTGCTATCATATCCACCGGGGATGAGGAATCGGAAAGAAACTTGGAGCAAATCAGGAACCGATTTGGCGGGAGATTTAAACAAGAAATCACTCCTTGGCCCACTACCGATCGCGCTGGGCTTCTGACAAACAAGTACGCACAGATGATAGACATCACGAATTCGTATTTGCACGGGTGCTATTTGCCACTTTTTCAGTTGAATGTCGGGGTCGACGGCAACTGTTTTATTTGTTGCGAAGACTTCTACCAGAAGGAAACATTCGGCCACATCAGAGACGGGGAAATCGATGAGATATTGAATTCTGAACGTGCCAGAACCATGCGCAGACATATCTTCGGAGGCGCTTGTGCGCCCAAGGACTTTATATGTCGCCGCTGCAAAGAGATGAAGCGATTTTCCCAATACCCAAGATCTTTTCGACCGTCGGAACAGATGGCAGAATCCGTGGGTGCATACCCATCCACCATCTAATCAATGACCACTGCCGATGATTTCCGGCAGAGCTGCCCAAATGCTACGCGTCTGGTTTCAAGCAATACCCCATGAATATTTACTACAACGCTCGACAAGCTCTGCAATGCCAGGGAGAATTCATGGAATTAAAAAAGATGGATTCGAAATCCGCAGCGAAGCATAATTAGCTATATGGATTGTTTGTCGGAGCTGGAAAACCAGAGCGTATATGTTGTGCGCAAAATTGCGTGACGGCTCACGATCGCGTTAAGGCTTTGTTCC
>Ga0208692_1000458_pt1 | contig 30247 bp, 24 predicted proteins | sample June2015DPH_20_1_3_FD_184721 | JGI IMG/M metagenome (GOLD analysis project Ga0208692, IMG submission 184721) | Peatland microbial communities from SPRUCE experiment site at the Marcell Experimental Forest, Minnesota, USA - June2015DPH_20_100... | ecosystem: Environmental > Terrestrial > Soil >... | reverse complement strand
GCAGCTGGCGAGCTCGGCCATTGACGGTGTGATTAGCGGCTACCCGAATGACAACACTGCAGAGTGGGCCACCGTGGGCGGGGGAGTGGGCAGCTGGCTCCAGATCACCTGGCCAACGAGCTACACCATTGACTACGTCGTGCTCTTCGATCGGCCGAACCTCGACGACCAGATCATGGCTGGCACGCTGACGTTCTCCGACGGCACGGTCGTGAGCTTCGGCGAACTGCCCAACGCCGGAGAGCCGGGGCTGACGGTGACCTTGCCGTCACCTATCACCACGACCAGCATCTTGATGACGGTCACGAGCGTCAGCTCGACGACACTCAACATCGGGCTCTCCGAGATCCAGGCCTGGGGGTTCCCGGGTTAGTCGAGCCTCAATGATGTTGTGACACTCCTGAGGGTCCGAGGTCGGCTGTCACCACGTCCGATGATTCACGAGATCTGCTGAGCACCGTGAATCGGTATTTCCTTACATCCTCAACGTGATCGTTTCCTGAGTGAGTCTGATGAAGAGTTTGAAGCCGGCTCATTGGGCTAAGGAACAGGGGTCTCGTCATGACCTCGGGGTGTTCTCGGGCGCGAAGCGTCCGAGTGAACGAGCGCGTAAAGACAAGAGCTTGGCCGCATCCGAGTGGCGCGTCACGTGCCGAATCCGGATATGTCGCTCCAGACCCCTTCGAGGGGTGGGGTCTTGATCGGTCTCGCTTGCGAAAAGGTCTTGGAGTAGCGACTACGCAACTGCGCTGAGCACTGGGTGTGTTGCGACACTGGCCGTTGGAAGCCGCATGTAGCGAACCATCGGTGAATGTGCGTGCCAGAGAGCCAACGTTCCTGACCTCCGACTGGGAATTCGGGCCGTGGTGGTCAGGCCGCTGTCGCAGCGCCGTGGTCTTTACTCGCTAACTTATGACTACCGCCATGGCTAAGCTCGCAGACGGATGCTAAGAACGCCGCGGGAACGAGTCACGGTATGGCCATAAAGGCATGATGTCTGAAGCCACGGCGCCGGATACGCGATTCTGCGTGATTTCAGAGGCATGCTGATGCGGGTAACTGTTGTCCGACCGGGTGACCTTGGGCCGAGCGAGGCAGCACTGTGGGCCCAATTTCAACAACTGTCGCCTGTTATGCTCAACCCTTTCTTATCGTTAACCTACGTGCAAGTCGTAGGGCGAGCTCGGTCGAATGCCCGTATTGCCGTAGTCGAGGAGAACGGCCAGATCCAAGCGTTCCTTCCCTACGAGCTCACTCCACGAAGGATCGCCATGCCCATAGGTTGGCCCCTGAATAACTTGCAGGGATTTATTACATCCGGCGTGCCCTTTGACCCACGGTCCGTCGTCAGAGCGGCAAGCTTGAGAGGATGGCGTTTCGACGCCGTGCCTGCAGAACAGCGGCTTCTCACGCCGTACCATTACCGCGACGCTGCAGTCCTATGTCAAGTAATTGATCTCAGCGGTGGATACGCATCATACCTACAAAGTCGACCTCGCTCGATCAGGAGAGAAGCTGGAAGAACTAGGCGAGCCGCCGAACGTGCGATCGGGCCGCTTTCACTTGAATGGCGTAGTCGGAATCCAGAACATCTTCGTCGGCTCATGGAATGGAAGTCTGCCAAGTACGAAGGAACGCAGCGACTCCTAGCGGACCCAACGTCCATGAGGATTCTCGAAGAATTGATGGTAACCGATAATCCGGAATGCAGCGGTGTCCTTAGCCTTCTGTTTGCCGGAAACAGGATGCTTGCAGCAGATTATAAGCTGCAATCCAACTCAACTTGTTATGGATGGTTTACTGGTTACGATAGTACATTCAGTCACTATGCGCTAGGAACAATGATATTATTCGCCGTCGCTGAAGCGGCCGACCGCGGCTGTGTCGATGGCCTAGATCTAGGTCCTGGGCAGGACAGCTATAAGCGACGGCTCGGAAACCGCGCCTATCCTGTAAGCGGAGGAGCCGTGTGGGCGTGCCGGCTCGAAGGTATGGTACGTGCTGGTTACCGTTGGCTTGTTCACGAGAGATCCGCTCACAGCACGGGCTAAGAATCCTTCTGATGTTTTGAGATGCGGCGATAGAAGTAGCTATGTTCTGGCTTCGTGGGGAACCGCGGGTATGCACACGGCGGGCGACGAGCGATGATCGATAGTGCACGCTGCGGAGACTCGGCAAATGTTGGTTGCGATGATGAATTCTGAGCCCGACGCGAGGTGAGGCGGCAAATTGCGCAACCGTGTGGGCAAAGGCCATTCAAGCGGATGAGGTTGTTCCGAGCGGCGCGCCGGGAGTGCTGCCGCACCGTTGGTGGAACAGTCTCAGTCCTTGCATTACCGAGGTGTATTTGCCTGAGGGAGCCTCATACCCCCTAAGATTGAGCAAGCATGGAAGTTGTTCGCGCTGGAATGAATGATTAATGCCGACTATCGCTGTCGTAATGGCGACGCTTAACGGCGAACAGTGGCTCGAGGCCCAGTTGCAGAGTATTGCTTCACAAACGCGGCTTCCCGAGCGACTCGTCATCTCCGACGATGGCTCGACCGACCGGACGCTGGAGATTACGCGAAGGTTCGCTCGGGAAGCGCCGTTCGAAGTCGTGAGGCTCAAGGGCCCTCACGCCGGTTTCGCGGAGAACTTCTGGTATGCGGCCCAGCAGGCTCATACGGAAGTCATCGCGTGGTGTGACCAAGATGACGTCTGGTACCCGCATAAACTACAGGTATGCGAACGGCATATGGAGGCTAGCAACGTACGGTTCCTCAGCCATTCCGCTGTGGTTACTGATGCAGACCTCGTGCCGACGGGTCGGCTGTACCCTCGCTATGCCAGGACGTGTGTGCTAGAGCCGCTTGTGGGCGATCCGTGGTGGTTCGCGCCAGGGTTCACGACACTCTTTCGAGCTGAGTTGTTGCAATCGGTGCGGTGGGAGGATCGACCTTCGGACCGTCACTTTGTCGATGGGCGGCTTGCTCATGACGAAGTGATGTCGTTGCTCGCATTCGCGACTTGTCGACGTCTCGAGGTTCGGCATGCCTTGGCTAGCTACCGACAGCATGAGCGAAACGTTGACGGCGCTCCAAAGGTCCGCAGTAGTCTCGAAAGGGCCAGGGTCGCGCTCAGTATCGAGCCGACGGCGTATTTATACAAGGCCGCACTTGCCGAACGCTATGCACGCTTCCTTGCCGCTTGTGATCCGCGGAATACACAGGTGATCGACTACTTCTCCATGATTGAAACACGGTGTCGACGACGATCCAAGATCCATCAGTCCCCAAGTCGTCCGAGCGGGGTGCGTAACCTTCTGGTCGCATGCTGCAAGGGTGATTTCGGCCGCAGGTCTCGTGGCAGCTTTGGAGGGGTTGCATTGTTGCGTGACTTGGTAGCGCTCGGCCTTGGCGCGAATCATGTCCGATCTGAGCTTTGACGATCGTTCGCCCATGATCGGCCGCTCGTTTGATTAGGCGTTCCCGCATCAGCAGTGTCGTGATTCAGCTCGGCAACAGATCGGAACTTTGTTGCAGGCCACGGCGACCCGGCCGTGTTCATGTCACCCAGCACGAATGCTGATCACGGATCCACGCGGCCCTTCCAGCCGGACGACCAGCCATGGTGGCAATCCGGCCCTACGCAACCAACCGGGGTCAGCGTCCTCGCATTGTCGTCGAGGGATGAGCCTCCGGTAATCACGCGAGCGTCCTCCGCGTGCCCACGATGAGCCAGTCGACGATCGCCCGCTTCACCTGCGTCCGTCGTCTATACAGTCCCTGCTCTCAGTAGAGACTCGCGGCCGGTTTATATGGGCAAGGAGGGCCTGCTTCATTCGCTCAAGGTGAGGCACCACAATATCCTTCTTGAGCAACAGGACCGCAAGACGTATCGTACACACAAAGCGATTGCCGGATCGAAAATGTTCGGCGATGAATTCCTTGTGCTTGCGCAGGAATATCCAATTGTTGGAAAGGTTTCGGCTGACGCGTCGCATGCCACTCGTCTTATGCGCGCCGCTTCGTTCATCGGTAATGAGGTTATAACAAATAGCGTGTGGGCACGCAAAGAGCTTGAAACCGTGCTCTTGAAGGGTCAGCTGAAAGTCACTTTCTTCACGCCAACCATTCGAAATATACCGCTCGTCGAAGGGATATCTCTTACACAGTTCTCTCTTCGTGAGCAGGGGGCCAAGTAGGAGCTGACGCGTGTCATTATCAAGACGAACATTTTGATGCAGAGTGATGGTCTTTGTGTCGACAACGGGACCTGGCTCGCGATCAGCGCGGGCTAGCGCCTTCTCCGCCGGCTCACCGAGGTCCCGCCAGACCGTTCGTCCGGCTATCACATCGGCCCCGGAGGCCTGCAGGTGCGCAAGGAGAATGGAGAAGAATCCATCAGTGATTTCCAGGTCATCTTCCCCGAAGAAGAGATAATCTGAAGTTGCAATCGCGACACCGGCATTCTTTGAGTATGGGATCCCACGATTGACCGCGTTATCGATATAGAGAATTCGTGGCTGAGTTCTAACGAGATCAGCGAGGTACGTTAAGGTGCCGTCGCGGCTTCCGTCGACGACGACGATAATTTCGCGTGTCTCTGGCTGGGACAAGTACGTGGGCAGTACGTGGCGTAGCCGTTGCACGCGATCTAGTGTCGGAATCACCACAGATATGGACACCTTCACCTCAACGGTCGGATTGCCAAGAGAGTCAAAGCTAGCCTGAACGTAACGGTAATGGGCGCTTCTTCACGACACTATATGCATGAAGGGAGCACAGAGATCAGCGGCCCACGCCGCGCCTCGTTGGTGTCCTGTCTAGTTGTGTAAGTCAGGCTCGAGGGCGCACCGCACGGTGGACCACCGGAGTGTTTCTCGCGTGTCCCTGCACGGCCGGTGACGAGATCACTGCCGGTCGCTACGTGCGCTTGACCTCACTCTCAAAGAAGGACGCGTCGAGTCTCGACGTCGTGCGCCACTACCGCTCCCTCGAGCGCGTCGAGCGGCGCTTTCGGGTGCTAAAGGAGTTTCTTGGGCTGCGACCGATCCTATATTTCACCGAGAAGCGCGTCCGCGGCCACATCGCGCTCTGCGTCCTCGCGGCGGTGATCGAAGCGGTGATGGCTCGTGACCTCGAGGCTCACCGCGTCATTGACCCCGATCTACCCGATCAGGTCCTCTTGCCCCGGCGGGCGCTTCGCGAGCTCGGTTGCATCCGCGCTGTCAACCTCGTCGGCACCGACAAGGTCGCGCGTCAAGTGATCACCCGGCCGAGCCCCTTCCAAGCAGCGATCCTCGGCGCGTTCGGCGTCGACACCTCGACCTGGCGCTCAAAGCTCACCTGTTGAAACGAGCTTCCAGGGCGATGTAGGGACAAAACGGGCGAAGTGCGACCATATGACCTGCGACTTCATCGCGCACGGGCTGAAGTCGGGTCTGACGGCATGGCGACGATCTCGTCTGGAACGGATCGAGCGCGCTGCCCTCCGGCGGTTACTCGTGAATGGTGTGGCTCGTCGCGCGACAACAGCCGATCGACGGTGTTGAGGCTCATGTGGAGCTTCTCGGCGTTCGCCGTCTTCGACACGTCGTGCGCCCCTCCTCTTCGGGTCGGCGCGACTCGAGGATCGATCGAGTACTGCGCTGGGGAAAGCGCGCAGCATTCGACCCGCGTCAGGTGCTCAGTTTCGAGGCGTCGTCGACAGCTGAGGGGCCTCGCCTTGCGTGATATCTGCAAGACCCATCCGAAGGAATGCGGCCCTGCACTGTCAACGACCTATCTCGGAACTGCGGCTAGACGGTGGGTATGTCGGCCGGGCCGCCGCCGTCAACGTCGGAAGAGTATCGCTCTCGGTGCAGCTCCCCGAGGTGCGCCGAGATGGTGCCGGTCGCGCCCTGCTCGATAGCAGGCAGTAGCGGCATGGGACTCGCTGTCTTGCGGAGCATCTCAGACGCAAGGGCAGCGCCCACCCGATGGCCGGTGTGCTCGCTGTACCACCGACGTATGTCGCCGATTCCAAACGTCATCGCGGCGTAGACCGCGAGCCCCGCAATGGCGGGGACAGCGCAAAGGATCAGGCCCGCCGCGCCCCTGGGGGCCAGCTCGTAGGCGGGGACTTCGAGCAGAGCCGTAACCAGCACCGAGGCAACCACGGAGAGCCAAGGAACCTCCGAGAAGAAGCTTCGGATGTCTGGAGCGATCCCCCGCCGAGCGATGCGAAGAAAGTAGACGGTGCTCACGGTCACGCCGACAGCGGTGCCGATGGGCACGCCGATCATCCCTATGGATAACGCCAACGGCACGGTTAGAGCGATGTTGGCGACCATACCAACACTGAGATAACGGGACTCAAGACCCGGGCGATTGATGGACTTGCCTAAAGAGCCCATCACCTGGCTCAAGATCCGCACAGCCTGGCCGAGGAGCAGGATGGCGGCGACCACGCCGGCGAGACGCTCCCTGGGCCCGAGCCATTTCGGGATCGCGACGACGGCGCTCATGGCCCCAATGAGCGCGAACGACGCGACCGCCCGGACCCAGAGACGTTGGAGCCTTGTGAACTCCTCCAGCGTTCGCCGCAGGTTGAACCTTCCAAAGGTGCGGGACAGGGCGACAAATATCGGCCCGCCCGCGTTCAATGGGAGGTTGACCAGCCCGCTCGAGAAATTCGAGCCAATGGCGTAGAGGGCCACGTCGCCGACAGGAAAGAGAAGACCAACGATCAGCGCGTCGATCTCCATGTTGAACGAGTTCGCCAGTTCGGCAATCTGGACTCGGCTGCCGTAGCGGGTCAGCTCTCGCACCTGCGCCCAGGGCATGAACCGCATTGCCCGGACGCTAATGAAGCGTCGAGCCCCGATAGCCGCTGTGACCAGCATTACCGCTTCTGCGCCGACGCTAGCCCAGAACAGCGCCATCAAGCCCTGACCCAGCTCAATGAGGAGAACGGCGATCCCCGCGTCGACAAGCATGGCGATCGTTGCCGTGACGTTCAGGTAGGCCCAGCGGCCCTCTGCGCCAACGATGTTCGAGAGGAGCCCCCGCAAGGTCGACACCAGGTAGAGAGGCATGAACGCCCTAACTAGCAGTGTCGCCTCGTGCCTCAGGCCAGCGCCGGAGTGGATCACAACCGTGAGGTCGGGGGCGACAAGCGCAGCGATTGCCGCCACAGTCCCGACCACCACGAAGACCATGCAGGACATCGTCACGAGGAGCGATGATGTCGACTTTCGGTCCTCCGCGCCCGCGTAAACGCCGAAGTAGCGCGTGGCGCAAGGGCCGAGACCCCAGTCCAGGTTGGACAGAAGACCCCGGAAGGAGGAGACGAGCGCGAAGACGCCGTATGCAGCGAGCCCAAGATGGATAAGCAAGAAGGGTGTCAGTGCTACGTTCGTCGCAACGATGATGATCTGGCTGGTCGTGTTCCAGCCGAGACCGCTAAGGATCACCCTCAGCGAGGTGGCACGATCCGCGGAGATCCGTGCGTGGTCCTCGAGTTCCTCTTCGCGAGGTCGTTGTGTTATTTGAGTTCCCCGTTATCGGTGGCGGCGAGGCGATCACCACCGGTCTCGGCGAGCTGAATGCCGACACCTGTCATGCCCAGAAGAGCGTACTCGGGGAGCCGGCTTGCGACGGGGAGGGCCTCGGTGGTGGGGGGTTGGCACTTCCGGCTCGTCGGAGGGACGCGGCCCCGCCGCGCCGGCACCGAGTCGTGGTGAGGTGAATCGCGTTGGGTTTCGTAGAGGCTCGCCGTCACCTTCGTCAGTCGTGCCGCGAGTGGCGCGAGCTGACTTTCGACTGCTCCGACCCAACGTACAGTCGTCATCGCCACCACTCTGGCGCCGAATAATGTGGAGTCACTGGCCACCTGACACGCGCTCAGAGCAACGGGTGACTATGAGACCAACCTGAGGAGTCTCACCGCGAACCTTGTCGAGGCAGCCTTCGGCCACTCGATCATCCGGTTGGGATCGGAGACGCGCTGTCGATGGGAGGACGACTGGATTGTCAACATCGTCTACGACCGGCGTTAACTGACGAGCTACTCCACTCAGGTTGTCTACGCGCTGAGATCCATGCCCGAAGCACACTTTGTGTTCTGCTCAAACCTGAACACAGGCTAGGGGACATTCCCATCGCGGAGCACGATCCGGGCAACACATCCGTGAACATCTTCAGTGTCGGCGCCTCAGATGAAGCAGCCATCGAAATTCCGCCCGTCGGGTCCCGCACGCGGTAGATGACCCCAGCAACGAAGCCGCTCTGTCTTCTGCACATCCAGGCGTGCACCCGCCAGCACGGCGAGCCCCTCGGGTTCCCGGAATGGACGACCTCAGCACCTACGCGGACAACAGCGTCCACGTCGCAGCGACGAACGAATTCGTCTCGACTCACGATGTAGCGCATCAATCGCGGCACGACATCGGCAGCAACCACATCCTCGAGCTCAGTGCCCAGTCGGCACCGCGCTCGTCCTGGTTTACGCATCGCCCTTCAGTTCGCATTCTGGAGCCGACATTCTGGTTCCTGGGAACTGTGTGCTCCCGGAACTCGGTGGATCAGCCCGAGGCCCGCCGACTGGACCGGTCTCGCATTAAGGATCGTGCCTGCCAACCAGATAGAGATGGGTCCAGCGCACGCTGATCGACGGATGGCCTTGCCGCAGGTTCTTAGCTCTGCCGCCGAGCCCATTCGACCATCGCAGCTAGCCCGTTGGCCATGGTGGTTCGTGGCCGCCATGTCAGCAGGTTGGCGGCCGAGTCGATGCAGCCTTCGGTGCGCTCGACGTCTCCGGGTTGCCGGGGCAGCTGCTCAACGCTTACCCGCCGCCCAACCAAGGCACCGATCATGTCGATTACCTCAAGCAGCTCGGCCCGAGCGCCGCCGGCAATGTTGATTACCGATCCGGGAGGCACGTCGCAAGAGGCCGCAAGCAGATTCGCATCGACGACGTCGCCGACGTAAGTGAAGTCGCGGACCTGATGGCCGGAACCGTAGAGGGGGAACGAGCCACCGGTGATCGCAGTGTCGACGAGTCGACGGAAGGCCATGTCCGGGCGCTGGCGCGGACCGTAGACGGTGAAGTAGCGGAGCGAGACCGTCGCTAGCCCGTAGTTGGTGGCATACAGGGAGCACAAATGCTCCGCCGCGAGTTTCGTCACCCCGTACGGGCTCGCCGGATGCGGCAGGTGGGACTCTCTTACCGGGTATTCGGTCGCGTTTCCGTAGACCGAAGAGCTCGAGGCGTAAACGACCCGCGGCACGTCAGCTGCCAAGGCAGCTTCGAGGACTCGCTGGGTCGCGAGGACGTTGTTGGAGCAGTACTCGGCGAATCCATCCGACCAGGACCCGCGTACCCCTGGTTGCGCCGCCTCGTGGAACACGACCTCAGCGCCAGCCAGCAGGCGTCGGAGATCGGCGGTGCATAGGTCGTCAGTTACGAGGGTGAAGTTGGTCCTACTGCGCAAGGACGAGAGGTTCTCAAGCTTGGCAGCGGTGTCGTAGTAGTTGGTCAGGCAGTCGATGCCGACGACGCGATCACCCCTGGCCACCAGTCGTTCTGCGAGGTGGCTGCCGATGAAGCCGGCCGCTCCCGTCACGACCGCTTCCACGGGCGTTCTCCTTCATATTCGTGTCGAGTGGCACACTCGCCGTTCAGATCGGTTGTCGTTTGCCACTGAGATGGGACCATCTAGAATGTCATCAATCGAGCGCAGGGTAGCAGTTACCTGCGCAACACCAACGCAAAGGGTGCATTTGGCTCAGGGCATAGCGGTGATTGGGAGCGGCTATGTCGGTACCGTCGTCGCCGCTTGCCTCGCCCACGTAGGTCATCAGGTGATCGCGGTCGAGCGGGAGCCGGTAAAGCTCGAGCAGCTGAAAGATGGTGTCGCGCCGTTTCATGAGCCCGGGCTCGACGATCTGCTCGTGAGGTCCCTCGGGGCGGGCCGCCTCAGCTTCACCGACGACTTCGCGAAGGCGATGGACGAGTCCGACGTCGTCTTTTTATGCGTCGGCACGCCTCCGGGGACTGACGGGCACCCCGATATGTCCGCGATGTCCGCTGTAGCCCATGCGATTGCGGACAACCTCCGCCACTTTCACGTGATCGTCACGAAAAGCACCGTGCCCATAGGCACTGGTCGATGGTTGAGATCTCAGATCGAGGATGATCTCGGCATAGACGAAGGCCGCCAAACGCTCTTCAGCGTCGTCTCCAACCCCGAATTCCTCAGAGAGGGACACGCCGTCGAGGACTATCTCCATCCCGACCGGATCGTCCTCGGCAGTGATGACCCCGCCGCACTTCGTCTAGTGGTCGAGATCTACTCGCCAATCGCCGAGCAGCGGATCCCCGGAGACGAAGATCCCCGATCGCCCGTCCCGCTCCTCCAATCGGACCTAGCAACCGGGGAGATGACGAAGTACGCCTCCAACGCCTTCCTCGCAACGAAGATCAGCTTCGCCAACGAGATCGCTCGCTTGTGTGACTTCGTCGGTGCAGACATATCAGCCGTTGCCGCAGGAATGGGGCTCGACTCCCGTATCGGCAGGCGCTTTCTCGACGCGGGGCTTGGATGGGGAGGATCGTGCTTGGGCAAGGACCTGTCCGCTCTGGTCAGCACGGCGATCGAGTTCGGCTACCACCCGACGCTCCTCGAAGCAGCGATGAACATCAACGAGAGCCAACGGCAGTTCGTCGTCGATGAGCTCCTGCGTCAGCTGAGGACGCTTCGCGGCGCTCGGATCTGCGTGCTCGGCCTCGCATTCAAGGCGGGCACCGATGACGTACGTGACTCGCCGGGGATGGACGTGGCCGAACGGCTCGTCGGTCGCGGCGCCCTCGTCAGCGCGTACGATCCGATGGTCAAGACCTTGCCTGGCGACTCGGCGATCCGGCTCGGCTCTGACGCCTACAGCGCGGCCCGGGGCGTCGATGCCATCGTGATCGCGACGGAATGCCCCGAGTTCGTGGCACTCGACCTCGGCCGGATTCGAGGGGCCATGACTGGCGACCTCCTCTTCGACGGTCGCAATCTGTTCGATCCGGCCCAAATCCGTTCGCAGGGATTCCGTTATCTCAGCGTTGGAAGGCCGGCTGTCGGCGTCGACAAGCCCGCACCATTGACCCTGATGCCGACGGCAGGGCCCCTGTAGCGCACCGCTGCCGGACGTCGCGACATCGATCGTCATGGTTACGCTGTTTCCCCGACAGACCGACCGGATCGCCGCACACACCGAGAATCTCGCGCGGGCACTGGGCGCTGAGAACGTCGTCGTGAGCGTGCTGACTAGGTAAGGCGATTGCCCTGCAGGCCCGAGCACAGCGTCCTGCGAGTTCTCTCGGCGAGCCCGAGGTACACCCCCAGGGTGACGTGGTCGCTCCGAGCTGCTCAGCCGGACGTGATTCACTCCTACTGAAACGCGACCCCAAGCGGCGTGCTCAACCTGTTGCTGGCCGCCCGCATACCGATCGTCGCCAGGTTGGCTGGCGTCCATCGCGGGGTGACCTTCGCGTCGGTGGCTATGTTCCTCTGTTCTCTAAACGCCGCCCTGGCGAGGAGGCGCTGACTTCGGGTTTCTGGACGAGCAGCTCGCGCCCGGCGGCTGAGGGCGATCACGGGTCCGAATCTGACGACGTGCGTCGAGCCTCGGCAAAGATTGCTCGGATTTCGTCTTCCCCGAGATGGTCCCAGAATCGCACCGAATGCACCACCAGCTTGTTACTGGCGAGCAGGTCCGCTGGGGCGGCAGATAAACCCTTCCAGCGCAGCGCCAGCGGATCATCGGGCCCACCGAAGTCGCCGATGCGAAAGCCTGCCGCGACGGTCAGGAGGGCGAACAGATGGTCCTCGCCGAGGTGACTGTGGCGCAGGGCCGGCAGGTCGAGCCAGCCACGGCTGGCTATGGCGCGAACGGCTGCAGCGGAGTGGAGATAGGCACCGCCGAGGGGATGCTCGCCTGAGACATAACCGTTCTCAGTAGCCGCCGACCGAAGTATGCGAAGCACGCTTCGCATTCGTGGACGATCGAGGCCACGCAGTCCGCATTCACCTCGGAGTACATCTGCCGCGTCCTTCCAGCTACGCGGGGTGCCATCGGGACCGACGCGGTACGACCCGAGCATTCCCAGATACGCGTCCGTCTTGAAGCGCCCCATGGCGGCCTCGGCGATGTCGCTGCCAATGACGAGCGCGTCCGCGTCAAGCCGGAGGAGTACGTCGAAAGGGAACGTCTCGAGAACGCATCGGTATCCCGCCGCGAGCTTCACCCAGAGCCCGCCGAGAGCGCCAGGAGCGCGCGCTGGTGCGGGAATGACCCGTATGTCGGACGACTGCGCCTCGAGCGACGATTGCAGTTTCTGATCAGTGTCATCGACAACCACGATAAGACGCGGAGACGTCGTGAAGTGGAGCACGCTCGCAACGGTGTCGCTGACATTGTCAGCCGGCCCCGCAGGTATGACGACGGCGAGTGCTGTACTCCTCAAACGGTCTCACTTCTCGCTATTAGCCGGCAAGAGTCTCAAATCTCTACTTGCGCGCTGTGGCAACGTACCACGGCGGTTCAACATTGGACTTGAGAGAGTCCAGCGGGACGTTGGTGTCCCACCTAGTGGCGTAACTCGCACCGGAAGGTCTACTGCGTACTGAACCACCGAAGTGATTCTCGACGTGTCCCTCAACGACGCGGCCAGCAGATCACCATGGGTGGCGCACAACGAGTTGCACGCCTGCGCACCCTTCAACGCGGTTCGCAACGGTGGCGACGTCGAGGTTCGCCTACGACTTGTCTATCAGGCCTTCCGACGAGTACGAGCGAGTCCTGCTGCCGAGCCCGCAACAACTCGGCCTCGGTCCAGCCATCGAACGCCTGGAATGCGATCGATCTTCGTTACCGACAACCCGATGGTCAGCGAAGCGCTCGAGCGTTGGCCGGCGCTCGAAGGCACCATTTTCGTTCGCGACGACGTACGCATCCTCGAGCGCTCGATCGAAGAACGGCTTCGGCAAACCCTTGCAGATCCGCTCGCCGGCGTAGTCCGCTTAATCGGCGGAAGGGGGCGCCGGGTGACGAGCTGGTGGACGACTACGGAGCTTTACGGCCATGTCGAGTATGCGACCCACGCCGACGACTTCTCGAGGAGATAACATAATTTGAATACTTTCGATGATCTACTGATAGTGGCCCCGCGTGACTTCGCTGAGTGCCATCGACTAAATGAATCGAGGTACCCGCTTTTTTGTGGATATGACACAGAGAGGTGCACTGTCGCCTGGGAGACACGATATCGAGCGTGCGTAACAGACATCGATGTATTCCACGACTGCGAGCAGGGACCTTGGAGGAAGTCGGAATACGAACAGATGCTACTGGCCTGCAATGTGAGGAGAGGGACATACCGCGGTGTTACACACGCGCGGCTGATATGCAAGCACCGGCTGTCATATGCAGCAGCTTGGTTCGGTTCATTGCTCTCAGAGATGGCAGCTGGGCCGCTCAAAAGGTCACCGGCTGGAGTAACCACATCGGTCTCGTGGCAACCCAAGCGGCCGGAATTGCGATCGAAATGGAAACGTTAGAGAGGTTAGATCAGCCGAGTGAAGACTCGAGGCCAAGCGACGATACTCGTGTTCTCCACGTCATCGTGGGTCACAAGCTTCGCAATCACTTGCTTAACGCCGTCGACTCGGTTGTGGCGCTCGCCAAAGAAGACGATCTGCTCGTCATCGACAATGCAAGTCGAGATGAACGACTCGATCGCGCGCTCAAAGAAATCGCGAGCCGAAATTCTCAGGTCCAGGTCTGGCACCGGTCGACCAATGACGTTTCACAGAACCCGAAGGTGGGGGGCTTATACGGCGCCTATCAGGAGGCTTTCTGGTACGCAGACTCCCAGCTCTACGACTACGTTCATCTGCTCCAGGGAGATATGCAGCTCGTCTGGTGGCGCCGCGAGATAGTGAAAGAGGCCGACCGTCTCTTCAAGCTCCACCCGTCCTGCGTAAACATCGTTACCCTCGCGCTCTCACGCGATAAGTCGCTTGGCGACGAACTTCGATTCGACGAACGAACGGGTAGTGTTTTGCTCACAAAGTACGGAATGACCGATACCGGTCTTTATCACATGCGGCGGTGGCGGTCCTCCGATCTCGAGTTCGGGCCGTCGGAACAAGCGCATGCGCGAAGGGCTCTCGATCGCGGGATCGTCGCCGTCCTTCATCCGTGGCCGTGCGTAGTCCCGGTGCCGTGGCCACCTGCCATTCGCCATGGGAAGCAACGGGGAGCGGACCCGGAGCGACGCAAGCCCTTCTTTTGCCGACCACTCGACGAGCCCGAGATCGCGGGTGTCCGCAGTAGCAGCACGCCGGAGCCACTCGAGACCGTCTGTGTGCCGTGGGGCTGGTGGTGCCTGACGCCGATGTGGGTCTCGGATCTCGCCGATCCCGGGTATTGGATTCTCCGATATAAGGGCGCGAAGCAGAACGGGCTCGCGGCGGGCGTACCACGGATCGACCGCCGAGGGATCCCTGGCGCAGGCTGGCTTGCGCTTGTCGCGAACCCGCATCGGCCGTCCTTTGTGGCTTTGTTCATTCGACCCGCGAACGCGTTGGTCCACGTGATCCTGCAGCGATGGGCCGCGTCGGCAAGGACGCTTGCCCGACGATTGCTGGCTGGCCGGCTGCCCGACAAGCAGCATTGAGCAGCTTCCGCGAAGCCTCGTTCCGACCAGCCCTTGGTCGTCGTCTTCAGGCACGGCCAGAGTCTCCCGACTAGGGACGGCGCAGAACGGGCGGCGGAAACACCGCCTTAAGGGGATCCACTTCGTTGGGCCACCTGCTATGCGACCTGTGGCTGTGTTGACTGAGCCGGGCCATATCGCCAGTCAAACGACAAGTCAACATAAGCACCGTTCATGCCGGTTGTCCAACGAATGGCACCGCCCAACCGTCAACCGTTACTCGGTGCTCGTCAGAGGGCGATGCAACTCAACTCGGTCATACGGCGATGCCCTTTCGGGCACGGGGGCTAACGGCCGCGCGGCAAGCACTGAAAGCGACCGCTGGAAAGCCCTGCTTTCTTGGGTACACAACGTGTACCGTTTTCCCAGATTCTCTCGCCCCGACACGATGCTACGCACGGCCTGGCCAGACGAGCCGCCAGATCCGCTCCGAACCGAAGATCGCGCGAAGGACCCGGCGGGGTGCTAAGGCTCGCAGCTGTGACCGGTGGCAGCGCACCGCCTCCATCTTCTTGAGGAGGCTCCCTTCCGCAGGTAGGTTACGGTCGCGCTCGAGCTCGAACCCGGCACGGTGCAGTCTTCGCACCGCCTCCTCCACCTCCTTCGGCGTCTCCACCCGGTAGGGAAGCTCCTCGTAGACATAGAACGTCCCGTCGATGTCGCGAGCGAGCTCGAGACAGGCCGTTCCGACTGCTTCGTGGTCGCCGTGACAGATACCGAGGGGGACGATCCACACGTCAGGCTGGAGTTCATCGGCCAAGATCGCGAGCGCGCGGGCGATGCACTCGGGCAGCTCCTCGCCGGTCGGTCCTTCGTAGCTGTAGCGATCAATTCGATACTGCCGGTCCCAGAACAGAAGATGATGGCTGATGGCGCCTAACACATCGGCGGATCTCCTGTCTTCGTTCCTCCGGACCCTGAGCACGTCGTCGCCGTCGCGAAAACACGCAGATCTCCGGTCCCAGCTGGTGAGTGGCGTCATCGAGGTTGGACCTCCGGCGAACACGGTGATGACGTGTGCTCCGGGGTGGGCTGCTATTAAACGAGCGCAGCTCAACCACGCGTCGTCGAGGTGCGGGGACACGACGCCGAGGGTGAGGCTCGCCGGTTCGTCCTGACGCTCCCGGCGCGACGAGCTCATCGGCACTCGAGTAACGACCGGTAGAGCGCGATGGTCTTCCGCGCGGACCGCTCCCAGCTGAGATCGGCTCCGTAGGCCGCGGCGTGCCTTGACATCGACGCCAGGGTCGTATCGTCCAGGTGGGAGACAACGGTGAGGGCCTGAGCGAGGGCAGAAATGCTTTCCGGTTCGTAGCGAATTGCCATGGTGTCTGGGATCTCGTCCAGCTCGGGCACGGACGGGATGATAACTGGAAGGCGGAATTCGAGGGCCAGAAGCAACGAGCTGCTGTTGGTGATCTGGCGGAAGGGGAAGACCCCTATATCAGATGCAGCAAAGTAGATCTGGAGCTCATTGTTGGGGATGTACTCGAGGCGGGTTAATACGCGGGAACCGAGCTCGTTGGCCAGGTGTTCGACACGGTGCCGCAGGGGGGGGTTCCAACACGAGCCGGCGATGACGAGCTTGAGGTTGACATCTGGCTTGAGGAGCCGAGCAGCTTCGAGAAGGCAGTCGACGCCCTTATAAGGCGCGACGGTGCCGACGAAAGAGATCACTCGCTCGCTGGCAGAGAGTCCAAGGATGCCACGAGCTTCGGCGCGCGGCATTTCGTGAGGGTAGAGATCTCCGTAGCGACCGAACGGGATGATTTCCACCCTGGTCTTGCCGAACGACTCGATGGCCGGCACGGTCGACTTCCTGTGGGCAATCACCGCCGCGGCGGAATTGACGAGCAGCCGGCGTGCAGCGGCGTCGTCGGCGAAGACGCGATCGAGTGGAAGTACGTTGTGCGCGGTCCAGACGATTGAGAAACCGAGCAGTCGGGCTACAGCGATGCAGCACCGAAACCAGAATTGCATGAGCCGACGACCGCCCGGCACCACGAAAACCCACACGGGCGCGAACAGATGGGTCCAATGAATATGGAGGATCCGAAAGCCACGAAACCGATAGATCGCGAGGACGACTGGAAAGAGAAGCATATTGACAGTCTGAGACCAGGTGGGCGTGGGGAAGTAGGCGACGGTGATCTCGTCCCGGGGCATCTGCTCGTAGAGCAAACTCTGATACGGATCGGCTGTGTTCCGCGGAAAGACGAGGACTTTCACCGTTTCCGTTCCATGAGGATCTGGCCGGAACCGACGAGGACGCCGGCGCCCAACGCGAAGTGGTCCACGAGCGTGGCAAGTGGCCGTTCCTTGCGAGCACGCCAGAGAGGAATTGCAAGCAGCAGCAGGTACCACCGGTGACGAATGGCCAATGGCAGGCCCAGCAGATAGAGCGGATAAAGGAGGGGAACCGCGTCGTTCTCGTCGAAGTGTCGTTTTCTGATCGACTGCTCGCTCCTACCGAAGACGTGCTTGTAGTAGAGCCGGGCGCGGGCCTTGCCGTAGGCGAATGAGCGCTTCAGCTGTCGCCCTCGATTTCCCCAGTCGTGGAGAATCATCGCCTCGGGCACGTAACGAATCCGAATTCCGTGATGAACTGCGCGCCACGAGAAGTCCGCGTCCGAGCCGTACTCGAATGACTCGTCAAAGCCACCGAGTTCCTCGAACACGTCGCGAGTAAAGGCCAAGTTGATCGTCGGACACTCGCGAAGGTAGAGGTTGCCCTGCTGTTGATTTCGCATGTGGCGGTAGGGGTCGAGGCGATCCGTTGCCCCGGTTTGACCGCAGGTCATTCGCTCCTTGCCCTCGAGGATCGGGTCGAGCAGTGCTGCTAGCCAGCCGTCGCCAGGTACGCAGCCGCAGTCGGTGAACACGATGACGTCTCCACCGGCTTCGCGAACGCCCCGATTCCGCTGATGGGGGATAGACACTCGGACTCCGGCGGGCGGGGAGAAGGGGATCCAGTGGACCGAACTGTGCGCCGCGCGGACGTCGGCGACACTGTCGGTGGACGCGTCGACGACGAGGATCTCGACCTGATCGACGAGACTGGAAGCCACCGACGAGGCCTGACGCGCTAGTTCTTCAAGGGTATGGGCGAGAGCCGGCTCGTTCTTGCTAATGACAATTACTGATACCAAGGGCCGAGACGGCCGCGTCAGATTCTCTAGTGTCAACGGTAGAGTTCCGATATCCATGAAGAGAAGAAGTCGTTGTTCTCTCGTTCGGCACTTTCTTCTGAGAAACACAGAAGTCAATCCTGTGACTTCCTGCGTGCAGAAGCTAACCGATTCGCGGACGGGTTTCTGACCAACCCATCGAATCATGGGTCGGGCTTCGGAAGTTGCCCGCCGCGCAGAAGTTTGGCAAGGTGCAGGCGAGCTGAGCGAACAGCTGCGATTGCTTGAATCCGTCGTGTTGCTCAACCGCGCCGTAATCCAGAACAACGCAACGGACTCGGGCAGCTTGAACTCGCCAAAGTGGATCGGGTCGGCCTTGCCGAGCGCTGACAGGGGCTCACGTCACGGCATCACCGAACGCCGCGCGACAGAACCCTCGACAGTCTCAAAGGACGCGGCATGCCCGGTCGGGTTCGTGGCGCACGCTACACCGCGATTCGGCGGCCTGATGCTCGCTCGCGCGGCTAGACGACTCAGCGGATCATCGGATCCGGTTGTGCGCGGAAGCGGCTCTCATTCAATCCGAGGGTCTCGAGGGTAAGTCCATCGCGATTCCCGACTGGTCGGCACGTGTATGTCTAACCCGAGTCGCTAGGAGCGATGTGTTGGATCGGGGGAGTCATAGCAATGTGATTCCGAGGTCACAATATGGGCTCACGTGCACCAGGCGCATCGCAATCGCGGGCAGGGCGTGTTAGGGCCGACTACCAGATATGCAGATCAACCGGTACTCGAGATCATCACAGCAGGCGGGACGACGGGCACGCCGGCCTTGACACATCTGAGGTCGGCTCGTCGATTCCCCCAGCGTGCTAGGCATCGCAGTGCTTACCATGGTTGCTACGAATAAGAGCATGCGGGTCGTACCGGACTTTCGACGATCGCACACATGGCGTAAGCGCTTCGGCGCGGTGCAGAAGGAAAGTCTGCACCTGTTCTGGGCGCGCGTTCCCGGCGAAACTCCGATCTTGGGCGGGCCCGCTCGAGTCGAAGTTCTCGACAACGAGATCGTTTCCGACTTGGTCGACCGGGTTGGCACAGACCAGGCTGTTGCCTTGGGTATCGATGCCTTTGACTCGGACTGGTTGGGAACGACGAAAGCCCTCTACTACGTGTCCCCTTCGGTTGGGTCGATCCGCCGATGGCCGTGGCGCGACGTCCGCGCCGTCCGTGTCATGCGAAGGCGGTTGAATCTTGCCACCTATGTCCTAGAGTTCGAGTCGCCTCAAGCACCACTTGAAATGATCACCAGCCGCAAATCAGCCAGGCGTCTCATCACGCTCCACGCCACATGCGAGCGCTATCCGCGCTCACCTCGACCGGGAAGCGATGCCGCCCCAGCGAGTAGACCTTCCAGGGGAAACAGTACGTGAATTGCCTGCCGGGGACCCGTCCGACTCCGGGCCCGGTTTCTGGGAACGTCGACTTCGCTCCCGCGGACGTTGCTTAAGGATTAAATACGACCAACGAAACTCGCGTAATTGGGTGACACCCTGACCCGACGCGGCAGGGCGCGGAGCCGGTTCGGAGCTCGTCGTCGGTGAAAGCGGAGTGGATGCCCGTTGCTCCCAACGGGAAGCAGCGGCTCGAACGCCACTCATACGGCATTAACCACCACAGGATCGAATGCACGCATGATGTGAGGGACCTCGACCGGGTCGTCCGGTTTGGTTTACCCAACGTCTCGGCTGGATCATCTCGCCGGCACGTGGATGGTGTCGTTTACTCGTCGATCCGCACCCCTCCTCGCGAACCGAATGATGACGGAAGACCAGCTGGTGTCGCCGAATCTGCGGCTGTCGTGTCCGACTGCCGTAGCAACGCCCCGGGATAGCCGCCTCCGAGCGTCGTGCCCACCACGCTGTGTGTTCAAGGGAGTCGGCGATGCCTCTGATGCGGCACCACTTCCTGTGGTGATACACGCCAACACTGTAGGCCATCTGTGCTACTCCGGGCCGTGTCTTTTCGCCCATGCGCGCTTCTTGCTCAGGGTCCGTGACCTTTAGAGCAGGTGACTTACCCATGAACGCGTCTGTACCGGCGGCAGCCCTGGGTAAACGATGCCCTCATGGCAGATCGAAAATTCCACGATCACCACGGAACGTGGTGCCACATAGAGTGGCCAGATTTCGCGAACGCGCCAGAATCTCCTCACTTCGGGTCCCCCCGGACGAAGAGAAGAGTCCGGCGGTTCGGCGTGAGCGCTGGCATTCTCGCCACAGTTGTCATCGTGACAAGCCAGGTCGGCAGCATCGGCGCCGCTGCGCCCGTTCCCCTGGCGCCAAGGGCTGTGGTGATCACGTCGCAACCCAGGAGTGTCACCGTGGTAGCGGGCGCTCGTGTGAATTTCGCTGCGGCCGCGAGAGGTAATCCGACACCAACGATCGAGTGGCAAGTCTCGACGAATAATGGACGCTCTTGGAAGCGTATCCGCGGAGCGTCAGGATTCGTCTATTCGATCGTCAGTTCGCTCTCGCGACGCGGCAATGACTTTCGGGCCGTCTTCACCAACGCCGTGAATTCCACAGCAACACACTTGGCGAGACTGAATGTCAAGGAATCGCCCTTGCACCTCACGGCGACGCCAGCGAGAGCCCTGGCAATCGCGTCGAACCAAAATCGGAGAATTGCGTCCCCGACGATCACATCGCAGCCCGCGAGCGTGACCGTGACCACGGGCAGCACGGCAACGTTCAAGGCTGCGGCATCAGGCACACCGGCCCCGAAGGTCATGTGGCAGGTCTCGGTGAACCAAGGCCGAACCTGGAACAGAGTCGTAGGGGCGACTTCGGCAAACTACTCCTTGGTCGCGACGGTGTCCCAAGGCGGCAACGAGTTCCGCGCCGTCTTCACGAACTCGGCTGGTTCGGCAACGACGGATCGCGCGACTCTCTCGGTGAACGCGACGGTGACTACGACGACCGTGCCGCCTCCTACGACAACCGTGCCACCTCCGGCCAAAACAACCATGACGACGTCCCCGCCGCCTCCGGCGACAACGACCACGACGACGTCCCCGCCGCGTCCGGCCACAACAACAACGACCGTTCCATCTCCCACGACGTCGGGTGTCATCACCACCGGCGACTCCAGGGCCAACTGCATCTATATCGACGCAGTCGATGGCGTGTTCACTACCGCCGAACTCGCATCGGTCGAGAATGCGACGGGTGTGGATTACAACTGCGTCGAGATTTTCGCCGACGCCGATCCGACCTGGTCCGACTGGGTCAACCCGTGGCCAACCCGAGTTGTGTCGGACGGTTGGGACGCGTGGCTCGCCGCGGATCCGTCCCACCAACTCGTGCTTGGCCTCCAACTCATACCGGACTCCGAGTGCACGTCCGTTTGCGTGGACCCACTCGTTTGGGAGTCAGCGTGCGCTACAGGCGCCTACAACAGCTATGCCACCGAGCTTGCTCAGAACCTCGTAAGTGAGGGTGCCGGGAATTCGGTCATCCGGCTGGGCAAGGAGTTCAACGGTTCCTGGGAGAACGATTACTTTGGCGACACAACCGCCGAATATCAAGCGTGGGCACAGTGCTTCGCTCAGGAGGTCACCGCGATGCGCGCCGTGCCGGGGGCGCACTTCCTGTTCGACTGGAACCCGAACACCTGCACGGGGGACTTTCCCCTCGCGGACGCTTACCCCGGCAATGCCTACGTCGACATCATTGGCGCCGACTTCTATGATGCCGATTGCGCGACAGGCGAAACATCTGCCCAAGAGGGCTGGAACAGCCTCTTCCTCATCCCCTCGGTCCAGACGAGCCTCTCGGACATCGCCGCCTTTGCCAAAGCCCAGGGTAAGCCGCTCAGCATCCCTGAGTGGGGGGAGATTACAACTACTGATGACATCACGTACATGAACGGAGTCATCGGTGTTGTCGAGAACAACGATGTTGCCTACCAGAGTTACTTCGACTGCGACTGCGACGGGATCACTCCGCTCGGGCCGACAATTCCAGCTTCGACTGCCGCATACCAACAGGCATTTAGCTAGAAGGTGCGCCGACATTGAATGGCGCGTCGAACACCGTCCGTGCGACCCCCACAGCGTAGGGATGAATACGGGAGGGCGACTCTCGCACCAGATTTGAGACCGCCAATCCCGGCGCAGACGATCGACGAGATCGCAGAACTCGGGTCGACCGCTTGGGAGCTTCCCCGCTTAGGTGAATCACCCATACAACGCTTTCGGGTGAGATTTTCGAACGTGAGCCGTACTGTCGATCCTGCAAGTGAATCGCCCTGTTTGGCGCGCTCCACTCGGCATTCCACGACCGGACTACGATCGAGGAGCATTGCGTCGCAGTCGGTCTCGACCCGTAAGTCAAGCGGACATTTGGTGGCTGGGTCACTGTTGCGTCGGTAAGATGCGGCAAATTGGTGTTGGTACTAGGGACCCGAGAACAATCGTCGTCAGTCGCCGCTGGGCTCGTCGTGAACAGGAGGCTTAAGTGTCGATTCCGTTGAGACGTAGCGTGGCAACCGTGATCGTCGCGCTCTCGCTCGCGTTGCTCGGCGCTGCATCGGACGAATCGGCCGCGGCGTCGGGAGCCCTTCCCAACGTCGGCGCGAAGCAGTTCGGAATGAACACCTTCGTTCCCTACAACTGCGAGTCGACCACCGTGTGGTCTCAATACGCATCGACGCAGGTTCGGGCATTCAAGAACCTTGGCGCGAACGCGATAGCGCTGGCCTTCCCGCTCTACACGAACTCGCTCACCTCGAATGCGTTTTTCGCCAAAGACATTTGCAACACTCAGTACCAATCGCCACCTCCGGCGGAGCTCACGACGATTGTCGAGATCGCTCATGCCCAGGGGCTCGCGGTGTTTCTGCGCCCAATTCTCTACGAGACAAACCTGCGTACCGAGAAGGCTGGTGCATGGCGCGGCATAATCGATCCGACGAACACGAACCTCTGGTTCAAGAACTACTGGAACACGATGCTGCCGTATCTCCAAATGGCCGAGACCGACCACGTCGAACATTTCGCGATCTCGACAGAACTCCAAAGCATGGCAAACAAGCCGAATTGGCAGGCACTCATTACGAAGGCGCGCCGCGTCTATAAACGTGACCTCGTTTTCTCCACGAACTGGGCGCCCGACGAACACGACGGGATTCATTGGACCGGGACAAGTGTTGGCCTTGACCTGTACTCCGCGGTGCCCGGATTGGGCACCACAGCCACGCCAGCTCAGATAATGGCCGGCTGGAACCGTGAGCTCGCGACGACGAATCCGTTCCCTCTTGTTAACTCAGCCACCATCTCGGAGACCGGCATCTTGCCGCAAGATGGCGCTTATGCCCAACCGTACACGTGGTCGCTGCCACTCACCACTAATCCGTTCAACCAGGCGATCCAGGCCAACTGGTTTACCGCCGTCTGTAGGTTCTTCAAGTCTCACGACATGGGTGGCGTTTACTTCTGGGGTTCGGCGATCTACGAGCAAGGAGGCGCGCTCCTCACGAGCCCCAGCGAGAGCGCGGACAGCGTTGCCGAAATACAACCCCTCGCTCAGCAGGCCATCAGGGCATGCTTCACAGGCCAGTAAGTTCCGACCTTGGTCCGGACACCGCAATGCTTGTTGCATCATCCCGTTCGGCCAGCCTTGGACCATATCCAGAAATTCGCCTGCGGTCGTTGCGCATGCACTCGTAACATGAACCACCGAGCGCCCGAGGTTCCCCGTAGCTGCCACACGATCGAGATCAATTAGTCAGCCTCGGCTGTTAGGAGATTTACGCTGGCAATGTGGGTACTCTGCGCCCAGTGGCGCGACGAGCCGCTACTCCCAAAGGACCTGTGGTTTGTATGAGAAAGGCTTCGGATCAGCGCGATAGCTTCGGTCCGACGTCGGGTGAGACGGGGAAGTCACGACCTTGAGGGCGTCAGCGGGAGTGAAAGAGCCCAATGATGTGGCCACACCGACCCGCGGACTGCGCCAGCTTGTGACGTCGCGCGGTTCTCGGGTCGCGACGAGCCTGCTTGCGGTTGCCGCCACCTTTCTCGTCAGCGGACCGCTCGAACATTTGGTCGCGAACGCCGCCGGTATTGGTGAACAGCCGTTCCGGGAATCTGCTTGGTTCACGCACCCGGCTGCGGCGAGCGCGGGGATCACAGGGGGAGCGATTGTCCAGATCGCGGTCACCGCGAATCGCCGAGCCGAGGTGCACTGGTCCGACGTGGTCGACGGGATCGTCTTCTCATCGGGGACCGCCGCGCTCGGTCCAGGGCGTGTCGCCGATGTTCGAGTGCGGTTGCCGGTCGTCGTAGCTCGAACCTGGGCCACTATAACGGTCGGCCACCTCGCCGCTCCGCTTCGCCTCGAAGTCAAGCCGTGATCTCAGCTCCATCAGCACAACCGGAACGGACTCGGCGAAATCCGGGTGTCGGAACGACCACGGCCCTCTTCGTCGTTGCGGCTTCAATTGTTGTGCCAACGGATCCCGCGGCGCAGTTGATCTCAACGGTGGGGTTGATCTTCCTACCCGGGATGGTTCTCACGTCGCTGATCATCCCTTCCGGGCTCACAGGGCTGCGACGGCTGCTCGTCTCAGCAGGTGTCGGGCTGACCATTTTCTGCCTTGTCGGAGCTGTCGCGGGAGCCTTGGGACCGTCATTCGGTGTCGCCCACCCACTGAGTCGGACTCCCCTCATGGTGCTGTGGCTTGTGATTCTCGGGGCGGTCGCGACGGTCGCGCACACTCGCCGGCTCGACCCGGTCGGAGAGACGTTCTCGCATTTACCTCGGCACGCCTACGGGTGGAGCGCAGCACTCGCCATTCCTCCCTGCGTAGCCCTCGCCGGGGCTACACAGCTGAACGCAACTGGTTCCAACGACATAGCAATTGTCGCAACGGTGCTCGGACTCAGCCTCATCTTGGCAAGCGTCGCACTCAGCGACCGCGTAGGTGCGCCGGCGCAGGCGGCACTACTTGGAAGCGGCGTCATCACGCTCGTCTGGCAACTCCCGACTCGGGGAGGCTGGCTGTGGGGTTGGGACATCCAGCACGAGTTCTCCGTGGCGATGGCGACGATCACGTCGGGCAAATTCCCGCTGCCCCACAATCACGATTCTTACGCAGGGATGCTCTCGCTCACCGTGCTCCCAGCACAGCTCCACTTCCTCAACGGAATGCAACTGAGGAGCATTCTCGTGTTGCTCCCCGGCATCATGCTCGCCGCCTGTGCCGTGACCACCCTGGTGACAATACGGAGGATCGCGGGACCGACGTACTCCGCGTTTCTTGTCGCGCTGCTCGTCGTCGGGGCGGCCTCGTTCCTCACGGAGCTGCCCGCGCTGATGCGTCAGTCCGTCGCCCTGTTCCCGTTCACCCTCTTGATCCTGCTCGTCGCGGACCCGCCGGCTCGAATCCGTCGGGTTCGAGTCGTCGCCATCGTGCTCGGCATCGGATTGGCGGTGTCGCATTACTCGACCGCATACCTCACGATTGGCGCTGTACTCACCGCCTGGCTGCTCGGTGTGGCGCTGAGGACCGACCGGTCGCGTCGGGTCCTCACCGCCGGCGCCACCGCGGGCATCACAGGCGCCGGATTGATATGGGGGCTTCTCGTCGCCGACACCGGCCCACGCTTGCGTCAAGTCGCACACGCGATCCGGTACTCGGGACTGAACCTGCTCCCTGGTTCGGGAAGCTTCCTGTCTCGTTGGCTCCGTGGTGCCGGTATTGGACAGTCGATCTCTCCATCCCAGATCCGCGCGTTGGACCGCACCGCACGGGTCCATGGTTACGCCTGGATGACCGTGGACCCACGAGCCAATGCCGTCCACCTCGCGACAATTGCCACTCCTGGCTCGCACGGAGTGTCAGTGCTTGGCCCGATTGTGCAGAACGTGACGGCCACGCTAAAGCAGCTGATCCTCCTGTTCGTCGTCGTCGCCGTCTTGTGGGGAATTTGGCGGGTAATAAAGAGACGGGAGCATGTCGAGGTCGTCGGTCTCGCATTGTTCGGAGGTTTCATGTCCGCCGTGGCGCGAACGTCGGGGACACTGGCGCTCGAATTCAACACCGACCGTGTGGAAGCACAGATGTACCTGGTTTTCATCGTTGTCGCGGCATATCTCGTGCACAACCTAAGGGCCCGCGTCCGACGAATCGCGCCAGTCTTCCTAGGAATTCTGGCGACGTTTCAGGTGGCGCTCGCCTTTGGCGTTGGCGGTTACGCGGTTGCGAACTCAAATCTTCCCGTCGCCCTTGCCGCTTCCGGCACACAGATTCAGCAGCTCGCGGTGACACCTGCTGACAAGGACGCGGCATTCTGGATAAGTCATTTCGCGGGGAACCGAGTGATCCAGGCCGACCCGTACAGCACCCTGGCTCTGAACGACTTCGGCGGGGCAGACCGCAAGAACACGATCGCAACAGTGGATCCGATTGTCGTGGACAACAGTGCCTGGGTCTTAGCAACCACCGCGAATGTGACAGACCACACGGCACGAGCCGCCATTGGGTCGTCGTCAGGATCGTTCGTCTTCCCAGGTGAGTACTTCAGCAGCACCCGCGCGATACTCTACGTCTCGAGGACGGACATCGTCTTCGGAGCCGACCCGTCGTGAGATCTAAGGTGGCTAAAGACGTCGCGCCGGACCTCGTACCCATCATGGGCTGGATGTTGCCATGACTAACCCAACTGTCGATACCGCCTGGGACAAACCGGTTGGCGTCGGCCCCGTAATGCCGATGATCACCGCGGCGATCTGTTCCTACAACGGAGCCACAAGGATCGGCGCCACACTCGCAGCTCTGGCTGGACAGATCCACACGGTTCCATTCGAAGTCGTCGTCGTCGACGACGGCTCGACGGATGAGACAGCGGACATCGCGGAACGGGCAGGGGCGACCGTCATTCGCCTCGATGAGAACCGCGGACGCGGCTATGCGCTACAAGAAGCGATCAAGGTGGCGCGGGGTGCGTTCCTCGCCATGGCGGACGACGACTGCGTGCCTTTGCCGAACTGGATCCAACAACTTGCAGACGCATGGGCGCAGGTCCCACACAGCGTGACCGTCATCGGTGGTTGCGTGAGTCCGCTCGTCGTCGACACCTTCAACCGGCGCTATGTCGACTTCCGAAAACCACTCGCTGCTCAGGAACTCCCACGCAATCCGAATCCCGGCGTCGCTGCGCGGCTCCACCGCGCTCTCTTTCCACCGCCCCCCAGGACCGGCCGGCGCTCTGTGTTCAGTACAGCTGGCGCCAATATGTCGCTGCGACTGTCCGCCGTGCGGGAGGTCGGGGGATTTGACCCGGCGATTCACTTCGGCGGCGAAGAAGACGCGCTCTGCAGACGTCTACAGGAAGCCTTTGGTTGCGACACGGTTCAGCTGGTTCCTGAGATCAACATGCCGCATGATTTCCGCGCCAACCTCGGCGACTCCTTGCGGCGATCCCGTGCATACGGTCGATCACACGGTCAGCAGTGGGTACGCAGACAGGGCCTTCCAACGGTTCAGCCGATTCCGTTCCTCATTGCGGCCATCACGATGCCCGTCTTTGCGTGGCGGCCGAAGTTCGGCGCTCTGTTGGTGGCTCTCCTGCCACCGCTCCTGTACCGCGGCTGGCTGGCCCGGTGCAGAGAGACTCACACGCTCGAACCGATCCTCTATCCGTACGTGCGCCTTCTCGAAGATGTCGCCGGAGATGTCGGTTTTCTCGCGGGATTGCGAGACGAGGCAACTGCCTGACCGCTCGGCCGCGAATTTTGCGCCGGGATCGACGTCTCGGATCCGGCCAAATGGCTCTCGCAGAACGTGCCTCGATCGAGCGACTTCGAGAGCCCGCAACGTTCGGCCGTCAGCCGAGGTGGCGTGATAGCAGGTGGAGCCGGCGGCTGCGAGTCCATCACGGACGTGCTGCTTCGACGGTCACAACTCGCGGCGTAGCACGACATTAAGCGCCCGTCTTCCGAAGACGTTTAAGTCCGGCGGCAGGCCGCGCAGAATTGTGAGTACACCGACGTAGAGTCCCACCACGCCAATGCCCAAGAGCAGCGTCAGCGGTGCTCCGGCCCGGGGGGACCAGAGCCAGACGCGAAACACGACGATGGTGCTCACAGCAGCAAGTGCTGGGCGCACGAGCGACCGCACGAATGCGACCTGCACGCCTACGCCGTGACGAAAGACGAGGTAGGTACCCGCCAACACGAACGCTTCCGAGATGACCGTTGCGCCTGCCGAGCCCTTGACCCCCCAACGTGGGATCGCAAGCACGTTCAGCACGACATTGAGGACGAGCGAAGCAAGGCTGACGTAGAGAAGTTTCTGATGACGATTCCGCGAGAAGCTCGCGTAGCCGAAGACGTTGTTCTGGGCGGAGAACACGATCGAGACTGCGAGAATTGACAGCGGAGTCGCAGCGGAAGCGAACCTGCTCCCGGCGAGAAGGTGAATGACAGGCGATCCGAGACAGATGATGCCTGCCACCACCAAGCAAGAAGCTGCTCCCATATAGGACACGGCCCATTCGACAACCGATTTCAACTCATCCGCGCGGCTACGGGTCATGACAGGCAGGACGCTTGTCATGAACGCACCGGGGATGAAGAGGAAGAAGTTGATGATCGCATAGGCGACACCGTAAAGGGCTACTTGGTACACGCTGGTCATGAGGCTCAGCAGGATGATGTCTGCCTTGAGGTAGGCGTAGTTGATGATCCCGATGACACCGATGCTGATCGATTGACGAATAATCCTGACCCAGCTGGTCGTGCTAAACCTCGGTCGGAAAGGCACCCGTCGTCTGACAATCGAGTACGCGACCGAGGCGACGATCACCATGGAACCGAGGTAGGCGTAGAAGCATCCCTTCACGCCCGCGCCCAACGCGAGGGCAGTTGCCAACCCGCTGACCCATAAGACCTGCTGAAGCAGATTGACCGCAGCTACCCAGTGGTTGGAGATGCTAGCCACGTAGTAACCGAGCGAGACAGCCCGGATCGCGTCAAAGGGCACCGTGATGGCGACAACGACGATGCCGAAACGGATGTCACTCGGCGAACCGCTGTAGACGACATCTCCGACCACCCAGACAACTGGGATCAGCATTGCACTGAGAGACAGCCGCAGCCCCAGGTTGTAGCCGAGGATCTTTTCAGCGTTGTTCGGGTTTCGTGCTAGCTCGCGCCCTGCCAGGGCATTGATCCCGAGATCGGTCAAGAGCTCCCACGTCGAGACGAAAGTCCCCGCGGTCACGAATACGCCATAGCTGTCCGGGCCCAATCGGTGTGTCATTAACCTGAGCGCGAGTGCCCCGAGAGCAGCAATAGCGATGTTCGACACGAACATCGCGGAAGTACTCACGAAGATGCGACGACGGGGTCGAACGAGTCCTCCTGAACCAGGAAGATCGCCTTGGTACTCGGCATCTGTGGGCACAAAGTCTGGCATCGTGGACACGATCATCGCTTGTCTAGGGCGCGGGAGAATGTAGCTCGCGTTTCATCTCCGGTGTAAATGGGCAACGGGCGTAGGTTCCTTCAGGGGCACCAACTGACGAAGGAGGACCTACACCCGTGGCACCGCGAGTATCCCCCAACGAGCGCGTTCGCGCAGAGATCGACGCGCTGTTCAGCAGCGATCGCGACCTCGCTGGCGTCCTCGAGGAGGTCGGGCGCGTCGCCGTCTGCTTTCTTATGCAGCAAACGATCGAGGCCAAGGTCGATGCGTTCTTGGGACGCAGCCGTCATCAACGTCGCAACGAGGAGCACCCGGCTGGCTCTCGCAACGGCTAGCAGACGCCCGCCGCGGTGAAGACGACGACGGGCCAGATCGAGCTCTCCATACCGAAGCTCAGAGACACCGACGAGCGCTTCTGCTCGGCATTGTTCAACCTCGGTTTGAGGCGCGCGGCGGCCCTCGCGGCTTTGGTCGTGTCGGCGTGGGAGCGCGGGCTGTCCGATCGCGACATGGAAAGCAGGATTGGCGTTGGGGAGCCGTCGTTTCGACAGCGGCTCGGCGTGTCCCGCGCGCCTCGCTCTCTCCCAAGTAGCAGCGAATAGAATCTGGACGAATACTGAGCTGAACCGATTCAGGGGCGCAATGTGGCCCATGCCTTGGGCCAGCACTCTGGACCAAGGAGAAAGATCGCATGTTCCGACGACTTCGTGCCTTCGCACTTGTTGCACGATTGGCGATTGCCATTGCGCTCGCCGGTGCAGTGCTGACCCTCGTCGAATTCCATGCTTCCGAAGCACTCAATGTCACTGAGGTCGTGGGCGTGGCCACCGCCTACGTTGCGGTCACCTCGAGCGACAACCCGGCTACGGTCGGTGTCGCCGTCACCTACACCGCCA
>Ga0208692_1000453_pt1 | contig 30602 bp, 34 predicted proteins | sample June2015DPH_20_1_3_FD_184721 | JGI IMG/M metagenome (GOLD analysis project Ga0208692, IMG submission 184721) | Peatland microbial communities from SPRUCE experiment site at the Marcell Experimental Forest, Minnesota, USA - June2015DPH_20_100... | ecosystem: Environmental > Terrestrial > Soil >... | reverse complement strand
CGGGCAGGGTCAGATTTCCTTTCAGAAAGCGGGTGCCCAGGAGATTCAGCCCAATCATACAGTGACACTGGGCAAACGTCGATGCATACTCCGTCTCCAATGCAGGAATCCCAGTCGACAGCGCTGGTTGTTCCATGAATTCCCAGTTTCTGTGGGGCTTCAACTGGTCCCCAAACTTTATGTCCGTTATGTTCGCCGACAACTTGTCGCTTTGTTTGAAAATCAGGGTCTATTGGCAAAAATTTCACCAATTTTTTAAGGGAGGGGGCAAATATTAGGCTTTCTACCTAACGGTTTTTCCACAAAACATTTTGGGCAAGGCAGCATAATCTAAAGTGGTTCGAATGGCTAGATACGATTTGCCGGCTGGCATGAGATACGCCAGTCTTGAAGAAAGAAAACAATTCTACACCAAAGAATTCAGCCTCCAAAAAGTAGCTGAGTGGTTCCAAAAATGCGATGGCAAAACCAAGTTTGCAGTAATAATAGGTAGGCACACGAGAATTTACCCGGAGAAATACAAAGAAGATGCGTCAACCACTATAATAATCGACGAATACGCAAACTTAGAAGACGTGCACCAGCAAATAATTGAGTTTTTGCCTGAAGCAGTATATTATGACAGAAACGTCTACGACGAAAACGACCGCATAACGGGTCAAGAACTCGCTTTTGACCTTGACCCAGAAAACATAACCTGCCCAATTCACGGTAGCCTGGCGGATAAAATGAAGCGTGGTCAAGGTTTGAGCTTTTGCGAGTTAGAGTTTGATATGGTGAAGCGTGAAGCAACAGAACTCTACGAATATCTTGCGAATCGCTTTTCAGAATTAAAGGTAGTTTATTCTGGCAGAGGCTTTCACATACACGTTTTAGACAAGCCAGCCTACAAGCTGAACAATCAAGAAAGGCTTAACCTTGCGCACCAAGTAAAAAAAGAAGGATTTCACATTGACGAGTGGGTGACTTCTGGAGAAATGCGTTTGATTCGGCTTCCCTACAGCCTAAACGGTTTAGTATCGAGAATTGTGTTGCCACTAAAAAAGGATGAACTAGAAAGTTTCGACGCTGTTCACGACGAAAGGTGCCTACCAAAATTCCTGAGCAAAAAGCTTACTTTTTAACTTCTTTGGCTTTTTTCTCTTTCTTGGCATAGTAGGCTTTCTTTTTCTTTTCTTCTTCTGCTTTTGTTGGTTTTGTTGATTTTGCCATGAAAATCCCTAAAAAATAGTATCTTGGAAGCAACATAAAAGCGTTTCCAGAAATCAACCGTTGAAAAGTTTATTTGCCTTTTAACGCTTCTCTCTAAACGTCATTGAGGGTTTATTATGGAGCGATTCGACGTACTTGTTATAGGTTCAGGCTCTGGAATGCTTGTTGCTTCTGCAGCAGTTGAGCAGGGTTTCAGAACAGCATTAGTTGAGCATGGAAAAATGGGCGGCACCTGCATAAATGTAGGTTGTGTCCCATCAAAAATGCTGATTTACCCGGCAGATGTGGTTGCCACCCTTAAAGATGCAGGGAAATTGGGCATCAACGCAACCGTGGATTCGGTTGATTTCAACAATATCATGACTAGGGTGCATACGCTGGTTAATCATGACTCAGGGCATCAGGCAAGAGCAGTTGAAGCCACACCTAACCTGGCTTGGTTTAAGGAAACAGGCGAGTTTATCTCAGATTACACCATGCAGGTCGGCTCACACACGATTACTGCAGAAATGATTTTTATCGTTTCAGGCGCACGCACCGCAATACCACCAATCAAGGGCATAGAAAACATAGGTTACCTGACAAGTGACACTGTCTTAGAACTGCAAACTCCGCCTAAAAGCATACTCATCGTTGGCGGAGGCTACATTGGCATGGAGTACGGGCACTTCTTCTCAGGCATCGGCACAAAAACAACCATACTCCAAAGACCATACCGAGTGCTACCTGATGAGGAACCAGAAATATCTGACTTGTTAAAGAAGGAAATGCAACAGCGAATGGAAATATACACCGGCTATGAAGCCATCGAAGCAAAACAAGAAGGCACACAAAAGGCGCTTATCGCCAGAAATCGCCAGGACGGCAGCCAAAAGGAATTCTCCGCTGAATCAGTAATGATTGCCACAGGCAGAGTATCTAACGCTGATATTTTGAAACCTGAAAAAACGGGCGTAGAACTTGACGAGCGCGGATACATAAAAGTTAACGAGCACCTTGAAACGAGCAAGAAGAACATTTGGGCTTTCGGCGATGCAATTGGCATCCAAATGTTCAAGCATGTAGCTAACTATGAGGCAGGCGTTGTTTGGCATAACGCCATTCATGACCATAAGGTTAAAATGGATTTTTCAGCCGCGCCACACGCGGTTTTTAGTCATCCGCAGGTTGCCTCAGTCGGCTTAACAGAGGAAGAAGCCAAACAGCAAAAATACAAAATCCTCGTAGGCAAAGCCCTTTACAGCGAAACAGCAATGGGCGCTGCTATGGGGTTTTCTGAAGGTTTCGTGAAAGTGGTGGTTGAAGGAGAAACAGGCAAAATCCTTGGCGGCCACATAATTGGCCCTGAAGCATCAATCCTCATTCAAGAAATCGTTAACGCGATGATAACCGAAACCGGAAACTTTGCTCCCATCGCACGAGCCATGCATATTCACCCTGCCATGTCAGAGGTGGTTCAGAACGCTTTCGGCAATCTTATACCAGCATAAAACTCGCCACACTAAACAGTTATATTCGCGTTAAACAAAGTTTAAAAGGTGAGAATATGGAGTTCTCAAAAGTTTCTGGCAAAAAAAACAATCACAAAGTTACCGTGTACGCTTTAAGCACATGCGTTTGGTGCAAATTGACTAAACAGTTTCTAAATGAGAATGATGTCGAATACGAATACATTGATGTTGATTTATGTAACGAAAAAGATAAACAAAAAATCCACGAAATAATCCAGAGCAAAGGCAGTATTCTAAGCTATCCCACCACTATCGTAGATGACAAAGTCGTAATTACTGGTTTCCGCAAAGACAAACTCAAAGAGGCACTTGAAATTTGACCACACTAGAGCAAGTTCGCAAAAGAGCTGAAGCCGACGCCAAAACCTACGGTTACTATTTAACTCCTCAGCCTGAACTTCTCCAAGGTTTCCTTGAAGGATTAAAGATAAACGAAGACCGCTACGGCTACCCCTTATGCCCCTGCAGACTCACATCAGGCAAATTCGAGTACGACCGCGACATAATTTGCCCCTGTGACTACCGAGACCCAGACGTCGCCGAATACGGTGCATGCTACTGTAGACTCTACGTTAACAAAGCTGTTTACGAAAGCAAAAATTTACCTGAAGTTCCAGAGCGAAGACCACTCGAGAAACAAGCAAGAGCATACGGGATTGAAGCTCCTAAACAAGCACCTCCGCAAGGAACGCAAGAAAAACCGCCGGTACCAGCGCCAGCGACCACGCAAGCCGAGAAGGCGAAACCAGAGGTTAAAAAGAAGCTATGGTACTGCAAACAATGCGGATACGTGGTTTTTAGGGAAGACCCGCCGTACATTTGCCCGATATGCAAGGCTAAAAGGGAAATGTTTGCTGAAATAGAAAGCAAAGTTGAATTTAACGGCTAAACTTTATTTTTGGATTTCTATCTCGATTTTTTTCCAGTCCTCTCGTATTCCTCGAAGAGAAGTTACAGCGCCACTTATTGTTCCGTTTAAGATTTTTTCCACAAAATCGTTGAGCGGAATTTCTTTTCCATCAACTTTTAATTTCAAACCCAAACTTTGTCACCTAAGTACTGCTAAGGTGAAGCGAAGGGTAAAAAAGTTTTTGCGTAGACAAGCAGGGGCTTCAAAAATCTTTTATTCCCTGCCCTATTTACTTCATTAATACCGATTATGCTTCTAAGGAGAAACCCTTGAATGAAAAGACCAGAAATATACCTTGAACCCAAACAGAGAGCAGCAAAAATAATCGAACTGCTCGAAAAAGAGTACCCCAACGCAAAAACCGCCCTAAACTATTCCAATCCGTTGGAAATGCTCGTATCCACCATGCTTTCTGCCCAAACAACCGATGAAAGAGTCAATATAGTAACCAAAACCCTGTTTAAAAAATACCGCACACCTGAAGACTACGCTAACGCTGATTTAAAAGAGTTAGAACAAGATATACGTTCAACAGGTTTCTACCATAACAAAGCCTTGAATTTGAAAAAATGCTGCCAACTCCTAGTCCAAAAATACAATTCGCAAGTACCTAAAACAATGGAGGAATTAATGGAGCTTTCAGGTGTCGCGCGAAAAACCGCCAACATCGTATTATACAACGCCTACGGCATAACTGCCGGCATAGCAGTTGACACCCATGTCCGCAGGCTCTCACAGCGGCTTGGACTTTCAGAACAAAATGATCCTGCTAAAATAGAACAGGACCTAATGCAAATTACTCCGAAAGAGAAGTGGATGCAACTTACCGATTTGTTGATTTTTCATGGAAGGCAAATATGCATAGCTAGAAAACCTAAATGCGAAATATGCGTTCTCAATAAGATTTGCCCCTGCGCTTTTGCTTTTGGCTAAAAAGCATCACCAATTTATACACCTTCATCTTTCCTAGAATTGAGGATTGTTAATGGTAAGCCAAATTAAAGTCGGAGATAAAGCACCGAATTTCACTTTGCCCGATGTTGACTTGAAACCGAGAAGCCTAAAAGAATTTATGGGGCAAAAAACCGTGTTAGCCTTTTTCGTTGGCGCATTCACTTCAACATGCACAAAGGAGATGTGTGAATTTCGTGATTCCATGGCTCGGCTTATTGATTTGAAGACCCAAGTCATTGGAATAAGTGTAAACGACCCTTTCTCGAACAAAGCTTTTGCAGAAAAAAACAGGCTATCCTTTCCAATACTTAGCGATTACAAGCATGAAGTCATCAAAACCTACGGATTGGAGTTGCCTAATTTCGCTGGACTCAATGGTTACACGGTGGCTAAGCGTTCAATTTTCATTCTCGACGAGAACGGCACAGTGAGGTACGCTTGGATTTCTGATGATCCAGCTGTTGAACCAAACTATCAGGAAATACAAAAAACGGTGGAGAAAATGAAGTAGGCTAAGGCTTTTTTTGCATTAATGCTGTAAAAAAGAAACGTATGTAGCCGTCGCCTTCCCGCGAAGGATAATGCTCAATTTTGTCTATCTGGAAATTGTCGGAGAATAAGTTAACTATCTGCTGCCTTGTGAAATGATTCCATGCTGGCCCGTTCATGTAGCTAAAACAGGTAAGCATGTAAACGCCTCCTTTCTTTAAAACACGAAAGACGCCCTTAATGAATGTGGGTCGGTCTTCGACTTCAACGTGGTGGAAGCAGCCCATGTCAAAAACGAAATCGAACGCTTCATCCTTAAACGACAAATCAATAAAACTCTCGGCCAGAAAGTTAATGTTAACTTTTGCTTGCTTTGCTTTTTTCTTTGCCATCCCAATAGCAGTCAATGAAATATCAATGCCTGTCACGTCAAAACCGCTTTTGGCAAGGTAAATAGGGTTGGTTCCAGCCCCGCAGCAAACATCCAAGGCTTTGCCCTTTTTTATTAGCCCTTTTTCTACGTATTCAACAAGTATTGGTCTGGGTTTGCCAAGTTCCCAGCCTAACTCTCCAAGGGGATACTTGCGGTAATACTCGTCCCACTCTGCGTAATCAGAACACATAAAAAACCTACATAGTAGATGCTTGTTGCGAAATTTTAACTTATTTCCAGAAGCAAGAGCCAATTTTTATGTAAAGAGTGGGAAATAGTTCTTTGTGCGTGCGAGAACAGTGTCCTTAACTGGAAAACTCAAAGGCGAACCATTGGAACGCACAAAAAGTTATTAGCCTCGTTAAAAGTTATTTGTGTGTCGTTCAAAACGGTGACTATTTGAGTGTCCTTCGAAATCCAAGAGTTACCTGACGTTATCCGCGTTATTGTCCTGTTAAACTTAAGCAAGGGCGCTAAAATAAAAAAATCAACCCTAAAAAATCGGGTTGACCGCATTTGCGTTAGCTACACCTGCGTAGAAATGTCCGAGTTGGATAGAGCACTCAAAGAAATGTCTACTGAAGGGCTTATCATTGAAAAAGATGATATGGTGCAGTTGACGCCGCAAGGTCAAAGGCTAGGCAAAGAATGGGAAAGTCTTCTCTTAAAGAAAGAACCTATCATGGAAGTTGTAGCTGGTTTAGTTGATGGCTCAATAACCAGTTTAGTTGTTATCATCTCAGCCTTCTTAGCAACATTAACCGCTAACACAACGTTCTGGGTGAACCAAAAAACAGTTATTTTCGCCGCGCTCTTAACGCTGAGCGCAGTTGCCATAACCAACTTCTCGAGCTTTCTGCTTGGCGGAATCACCGAAGACTTAGCTGACATCATGACGTTGCAGAATTTGATGAATTACAGCTTAAGTGATATACCTGACAAGAAAGAGCGTGATAAGTCCTTGCTGTTAGTGCAGAAACTCTTTACCTTACTTGGGAAACAAATACACAGGTCCAACCTTTATGGGGCAATAATTTCTGGAACAACCACTTTTCTTGCTGGAATAATTCCAATAGCAACTTATTTAGCTCTTCCATCCTACTACAACATTGTCGTTTCGCTCATTGAAGTTATTGTTATTTCAGGCGTGTTTCTAGCTCGGTACCGTTCAAAGAAGACAAGGGTGAACTGGAAAATAACACTCGCTGAAACCATAGCTATCGTTATAATCGCAACAGTTGTGTCCTTGCTGCTTGGCGCAATATAGTCTGCTAAGCTAAGCGGTGATGCTCAACCATCAAACACTTATCCATAACAACAATCAAACCAGCACGCCTAGCCGCTTCAGCAGTCTGCTCATTAACTATTCCAAGCTGCATCCAAACCACAAAAGGCTTACCATACAATGCTCTAAGTTTAATGGCTTGTTCCACTATCGGCGGAACGTCCTTTGCTGGCCTGAAAATGTCAACGATTTCGATGGTTTTCTGGATTTCAGGCGGAATATCAAGCAGGTTCTTGTAACTTTTCTCGCCAAGAACTTCATCTGCAAATGGATTTACGGGTATAATGCGGTATCCATGCTGTTTTAGGTAAGCGCTAACTCTATGGCTGTCTTTCCCCGGCTCTTTGGATAACCCAACAACCGCGATAACCGTGTATTTCTAAGATTTCTTTAATTTAACTTTGACTCAACCGAACCCTTCCAAAAAAATTGCTCATGGCGCTTCGCTTAGTTTTAACTCAAAAAAGAGCTCCCTACCATTGCGTAACACAAGGATTCTAACTATTTCACCGATTTTTCTCTTATGAAGATAGAAAATGTTGTGGACAAGTTTAATTGCCCTTATGTTAACTACGCTTTTGCTTACTTTTTCAATGATGTCTAAAACAGCATTCTCGTCATATGACATTGAATTTTCCTCAAAATCAGTTTAATCTTTGCTTTTAATAAATAAATTCCCTTTTTTTAGTTAGCGGCAGAAGAAGCAGTTTTCCGCCCACTCTTGGGGCATTTCTTTTTGGCAATGTGGACACATTAATCCTTTTTCTCTGATGGCTTTGCATGTTTGGCAGAAGAGTTTGAGGATTTCTGTTTTGTTGTTTGGTTCTTTTATGAGGGAAGTTACCATTTGGTCTATAAGTGCCAAGACTTCAGTCGCGTTTTCGACTGTGAGTAGGTTTCCTCTTTCTTTATTTACATATCTGCTTACTGCGGATTGGGATAAGCCGAGAAGTTCTGCGGTTTGTTTTTCGTTCAATCCATGTTTTTCGACGATTGACCTTGCCATGATAGCTTTGACTGCGGGTAAAACGGTTTTTACTCCCACTTCGCACGGTAGTATCAAATTCCACACCAATAACTCTTATTTCTGGGGGAAACTTATTTAAATATGACGCTTGTCATATTTTTATGACGCGTGTCATGACGGGCTATCAATCGCAAAAAAGCAGTTTTACACCCAATCTCTCACTCCTTACCCGTCACGACACACGCGCCAGGATAGGAGAATAAACAAATGGGCAACGTCCTGTCACCACCTCGAAAAGGCGACAACCACGACTTAGCGGGAATGCTCAGGTCACTTAATGCAGAATGCAGAAACTGTGCTCCAATAACACCCTTAGAGTGTATAAGCCGATGCCGAGTATACAAACTAAAAAACGAGCTAAGAAAACTCCGCGAAACCATGGACAAACCAAACTACATAAAAGAACTCTTCAACGTCTTAAAAAATGAGACGAGACTGCACATTCTACAAGCAATCGTAAACGGTAGATACTCAGTAAGCCAACTACAACAAGAACTAAAAAAAACAGGACACAGCCACAGCCAAGACACCATCAGCGAGGAATATTTACGCCCATTAATGGCAGTAGGGCTAGCGACCGAAGCACGAGACGAATACTACGCAACCACGTTCGGTGGTCGCCTAACAGAGTTACTTGGAAACTTCCCCGAATTTGTCGAAATGCTACCAGCCCACTCAGAATGTTATGAAGAAACCCTTCTACAATCCTTACTATCGGGACCAAAAACGTTTGAAGCCATTGAAGCCCTTATCTCGCCAAAAATCGCTTCACGAATCCTCAAACGCTTACGCTCAGCCGGTTTAATAGAAACTTCCATGGAAAGAGACTACATATTTTTCTTCAAATCAAAACGAGATCCCGACAAAGAAAACTTCACATTAACCGAACGAAGAAATTACGACGCAATCCCTAATGAAGGAATTTCCGCCGGAAAACTTGCCAAAGAAACAGGACTTTCCATAAGAAGAACCTATAAGTATCTAAGAGGCTTGAAAGGCAAAAAACTAGTTTTCATAAGAAAAACGCCGAAAGCCTACGGTTTAACCTGCAAAGGTGAAAAGTTAGCTTCAGTACTGCAGGAGCTTCAGCAAATAGTCGAAGAGACATGGAGCTCTTCTGAACAAGTCATGCATGGCAATGCTAACTCTTAGCAAACAATCCCCAAAAGCCACTTTCCTTTTTTGTTATCCTCCACCAGGGGCTCCGTGAAACGGCACGTTTTCCCAGAGCAGTTTCCACCAATCCGCCTCTGTTATGGTTTCTCCGTGAACAATTATATCCAGAACCATCTTTAGCATAGCGTGGTGTCTACATTCATCAGCTAATATGGCCTTTAAGAGAAACACAACCTTCTCATTCTCAATTGTAGGTATGATAGCTTCAAGTTTTTTTATTAATTTCGCTTCTATCTCAATGTGTTTCTCCACTAGTGCTCTTTGCTCATCAAGATTTTCCTGAGTTAATGCTGTAGAAGCATGTGTCAACAAGGTAATGGCTGCCGAATAAAGTTCTGCATGCTTCACAGAATCCAACGATACACCCTTTAATACTCCTTTAACAGCTGGATTTTTCATGTCAACAATTGCTTTTTCAAGGGATGCTACAATTTCTTTTTCTATTACTATTTGATTTTTCAAAAATTCGAGGAGATTATTCTTTGATTTTTCCATGCTTTTCTCCCATCCGCTTAAATGTTAAGCCCTGTTCATCAAGCTTTCGGAAATTCTTTTTCCTAAATCCCTACAGGCGCTAAGCATTTTTTGGTCAGGAACATAATTAACTAGTAAAGGCGGTTCAACCACAAGCATTTCAAACTTGTTTTTCATAATTTCCAAAATATTTTTGGGTGCTTCACCGCTCCATCCATAAGAACCAAATGTTGCGCCTATTTTACCCTTCAAACTTATGCCCTTTGCTGCAACTTCCTCGAAAAGTCTTTTGAAATCAACAGGCAACTCGTGATAATAAGTTGGTGCACCGACAATTATAGCATCAAAAGTGCTCAGTTCCTCAGGTTCAACGTGAAAGTTTAATTCCACTTCAATGTTATCGTTGATTTGTGCTCCCTCAGCTACGGCTTTCGCCATTTTTTCAGTATTTCCGGTTCTGCTATAATATAGGACAAGAATTTTCTTCATAAAAACGTAATAGAATTAATTATTATTTCAATATTTTGGCGTTTGATGCCTGAATGGGGAAATTAAACAATAAGAAAGAGCATGCAAAAGTGTGGTCTATCCATTGTCATTCTCTTTTAGTACGTCCCACTTCTGCCCTTCGTCTTCTACCACGCGCTACTTTGGTTCCAATGATTTTACTTCCTCGGCTTTCTCCGCCCTTCCTTCCAATTTCCCTATAAAATTCTGGACCTCTTTCTCTTGCCACTTTTTGTCCGCCTTTTCTGCCTATTTCGCTGTAAAATTCTGGGCCATGAGTCTCCGCTGTTTTTTCACCGCCCAAACGCCCAGCCTCTTCAACAGTCATCTTTCCTTTCCTTTTCTCTGCCAATAAATTCACCTCCACAAAAGGGTTAACAGTCGCTTTCTCAATTTCCCAATTTTCTAGCCCGAAACATAACTTTTAAACATATGTGGCTGTCTTAACACAGTAACAACGGGAAAAAGAGCCTTTTTTAGTCCAAAATGGAATATAGGCTATGAATAAATTGAAAAAACTTTAAACGTGGAAAATGAGCTTTCCAAATCCAAAATAAGATGAATATCAGTTTTACCTATTCCTCTTCGTGTTCTTTTCCTTCTTGGATGAGCTTACGGACTCTTTGCCCACCTTTCGGTCCGCCTATCTTTCCACCCTTGCGGCCTATTTCACTATAGAATTCTTCTCCATGGGTTTCGGAGGTTTTTAGCCCGCCTTTCCTCCCTGCTTCAGCAACAGTCATCTTACCCTTTCTACTTTCTTCTTCACGCGTACTCAAAAAATTGTCACCTCCTATTAAACTATGGAAAAGTTAACAATAGTAGAGCCGAATCACCGCTCATAAACTTATGTGGTTGTGGCATAACAGTAACATGCTAACTAAGCACCATAAAATATTCTGGAATATGAATAAATAAACAAAAAACAGCTTACACTATGAACTTCCAAATGATAATTTAAATTATAAGTTAATTTAAATATCTCCGACTGGTCAACTTAATAATCATTGGGTAACCTGAATGAAAGTGCTTCTCATCAATCCGCCTCAAACATTTTATCTAGGTTCAGAACAGCCCGCAGGCAATCTGCCTCTAGGCTTAATGTACATAGCGGCGGTGCTTGAAAGAGCAGGGTACAAAACGGAAATTTTAGACGCTTTTATGACTGATTGCTCATTCCAGAAAAACGGAGAAACCATAAACGTTGGCATGCCGTTTGAGCAGATAAAGCAGGAAATTTGCAGGCGAAAACCAGACATTGTTGGTATAGCAGGACCATTCACTTGCCAAATAGAAAATTCACTTAAAATAAGCAACTTAACCAAGCAAGTTGACCCAGGCATTTTAACAGTTGTAGGCGGTCCACACGTCACCACGGTGCCAAAAGGATTCCTTGAAGAGGCAAAAAACGTTGACATCGCTGTAACAGGCGAAGGCGAAAACACTATGCTTGACATAGCCCAGTATTTTGAAGGCAAAAAACAGTTAAGCGAAATTCTTGGCATCGCCTACCGCAAAAATGGAGAAGTCACGTTAAATTCTTCAAGGCCTTTCATTAAAAACTTGGATAATCTTCCCTACCCAGCCTACGACCTAGTCGATATGGAGCAGTACTTAAGCCCCAAAAAGATTGGTTACCGCAGTTTCAGGAACAGGGCGATATCAATGATTACCAGCAGGGGTTGCCCCTTTAACTGCTGTTTCTGTTCGGTTCATTTGCATATGGGCAGGGAGTTTAGGGCGCACTCGGCAAGTTACGTGTTAAATCACATTCAATACGTTGTGGAAAAGTTTAATGTTAAGAACATTTTCTTTGAAGATGACAATCTAACCCTTGATCTTGCAAGGTTCGAAGCTATCTGCGACGGTTTAATCTCGAAAAAAATCAGTATTGGTTGGGAAACACCAAACGGCGTCAGAGCAGACTGCTTAAATTTGAACCTGCTTAAAAAAATGAAAGAGTCGGGTTGCCAAAGCGTCTTTTTCGGAGTAGAATCAGGCGACCAACAAATCTTAGACAACGTGATCTGTAAGAGCCTTGACTTAAACCGAGTAGTGGACGTTGCGAAAATCTGCAGAGACATTGGCCTAAAAACAGGCGCATTCTACATTATTGGCTTTCCAGGCGAAAAGAAAGAGAATATGCAGAAAACCGTTGATTTTGCTCTAAGGCTCAAACGTGATTTTGATGTTGGCATGCACTTGTTCTTTGCAACGCCATCGTTTGGCACCAGACTGTATGATGAGTGTAAGGCTAAAGGTTACATTCAGGAAAATTTGACTTGGAACTCTTTTGCTGAGGCGCGCCAGCCAAAAGGCATGCCGTTGATTTCAACCGAAGACTTCACACCCGAAGAAGTGAAAGAGATAGCTGCTAAGGCGCTTCAGGAGTACCAGAAGTTATCCTTGCTAAATCACATCAAGAATCCGCGGAAAGCGTTGAAGACTGCATTTGAGCAGCCGCAACTCATTTTGAAATATGTCAAAAACTTGTTTGAGTAGAAATTGCGTTAGTGTCTGATGGAAATCGAACCATTGGGTGCACTTATCTCTCAAGATGGAAGCAGAATGTGAGCAAAAATGCTAAAGCTTATATTGATACATGAGATAAACTATACATGGTGATTTGCGGAATGAAAAGACATGAAGCAGTCACTTGTTTAAAAGAAATCACTATTACTTGTACGAACATGTCGCCGGATGCTGTTGCTTTGTTTGATTCAAGACCAGATGACCCAGACTCAACGGGGTACCAAGTACACATTAAAGCAGTCCTAGATAATGAAACTAAACAGCGGTTACAAAACATTGCTGAAAAACACAGCTTGGCACTAAGAGAAGAAAATGGCAAAGTTGTTATCTATCAGCCTAAAGAAGTCACGAAAACAGCTTAATATGCTATCTTGAAGCTGACACCGCACTTATCACAAGTGTAAATTGCTATGCAAAAGAAATCGTTTTCTATCTTCCTATCTGGTTTGGTGAGGTTTTTTCCGCAGTTTTGACAGCTAACCATAGGAGCACACTTGTGAGAGTTTGCTATAAATTAGCGGAAGCATTATAAGAATAATTGTTGTCTCACTCAAACAACCACAACTACACCATTGTCATGTTGCAAACTAAACAGCCCACGGCATTGGCAGTCGAACCATCAACTTGAAAGTTGGATTAGTTTAATATTCTAATTTTACACGTGATTGTTTGTAAGGATGGCAATGATAAAATACAAGTGGCTACTAATCGCGCTCATTTCTGCTATTGTAATTTCATCATGCTGCATGCAGGTCGTCTCATGCGCCAGCGTCAACTCTAGCACCGACGACTGGACGATGTTCCGCCATGATGCAACCCACAGCGGCTACACAAATAGCAACAGTTCAACAAATGATGCCAAACTCTTGTGGACTTACAAGACAGGCGGAGCTGTGGTGTCTTCCCCTGCAGTGGCTGACGGCTATGTTCTTTTAGGTTCCAAGGACAGCTATATTTACTGTCTCAACGCCTCTGACGGAAAACTATTATGGACCTTTCCAACCGGAAATGAAGTGGACTCGTCTGCCGCCATCGTTGATGGGCGCGTGTACATAAGCTCAGAGGACGGCTGGATTTACTGTCTAGACATAACTACAGGAATGCCTTTTTGGGTATCGGAAATTGGAGGTTTCGCGCAGTCTTCTCCCACGGTTGTGGATGGCAGGGTCTATATAGGTTCAGGAAACCACAACGTGTTCTGCCTTAACGCATCAGACGGAACTGCAATTTGGAGCCACCCAACCCTTAGCGGCGTGGATTCCTCGCCTGCAGTCTCAGATGGCATAGTATTTGTAGCCACTGACGATTACTACATTTATGCTCTCAACGCTTCCACAGGCGACGAAATATGGCACACCCACACAGGAAGCACCATCTCCTCCCCTAACCTATACGATGGTTGTGTCTATATAGGCTCATACGACGGCTATGTCTGCTGCTTAAACGCTTCCACAGGCGCACAGATTTGGCAATATCAAACGGAAGACGAAGTAGCCTCTTCGCCAGCTGTCGCTTACGGATGCGTTTACGTAGGCTCCGAAGACAACAATATCTATTGCCTTAACGCTTCTAACGGCGAGAAAATATGGCAGAGGCCAACAGGTTATTGGGTCTGGTCTTCGCCTGCCGTTGCAGACGGCAACCTATACGTAGGCTCAGAAGACTACAACATTTACTGCCTGAACGCTTCCACAGGAACGGAGAAGTGGAGTTATGCGACTGGAAGTTATGTGGACTCTTCTCCGACAATTGTTAACAACACGCTTTACGTTGGTTCCGACGACTATCATGTTTACGCTTTTGCCTTATGCAATTCGACTGTTGAACCCTTGCATTCACAGTCCACAAGTACTTTAGCGTGGACTACGATTGCGTTTGATTTGATTGCGTGCGCTGTTGGGGCTGTGAGTATTTTTGCCATCGCTCGCTTTGTTTACGCAAATAGACAAGACAAGCGAAACGCTCAAGCCATTAATGTTCCACGGCGAAAAAGCGGTTGGTTTTCAGCACACGCTGACACGCTTTGTGTTTTGTTGATTCTGGCTTTTTCAGCAGTATTCTTCGTTAATCTGGGAAGCGGACCGCTTTGGGCTGCCGATGAGCAAACGTATTCTCAATGGGCATTTCACATGGTTAAAAGTGGAGACTACCTGACCCCTTGGGCTTTCGGCGGGGTAACAGTTTGGATAGGCAAGCCCCCTTTAAACATGTGGCTGATGTCCCTAGCCTACCAAGCCTTCGGCGTTAGCAACTTTACCTCAAGGGTCGTAAGTGCTATGTTCGGCAGCTTGTCGCTGGTTCTTGTCTTCTATTTGGGAAAGAAGCTCTACAATGCGTATGTAGGGTTTTTGTCAGCGCTAGTTTTAGGCACTTTTACAACTTTCTACGAGTTTGCAAGACGTGCAATGACAGATGTTCCTTTCATTTTCTTCATAATGGCTAGCCTATACTTTTTATTTTTAAGTGAGAAAACGGAAAAGTCTAATCGGTACTTAGCATTAAGCGGCCTGTTCTTTGGTTTGGCGCTAATGACAAAGCAGGTTGAGGCTTTGCTGATTCCGTTTATCGTCATCACTTACCTAGCTGTGACAAAGAGAAGCATTAGGTTTCTGTTTACAAAACGTTTTACCCTTTTCTGGGGAGTCGGGCTTCTGGTAATTTCTCCTTGGCTAATCTACATGGCCACCTCTTTTACCTCACTGTTCTGGCAGTGGTTTGTCGTGTACTGCGGCTTTATGCGAACAGTTAGCCCTCTTGAGGGCCATGGGGGAGGTTACCTCTTCTATTTCAGCTACTTAGCCAATAACGAAAGGCTGTGGACAATACTGCTACCTTTTGCAACAGGGCTTTGCGCATTCAACACAATTTTTAAACGGGTAAAAGCAGACACTCTAATCCTTGTGTGGATGGCAATCGTGCTTTTAGTTTTCACTTTTGCGCAAACAAAACTTTCATGGTATATACTGCCAGCTTTCCCAGCTTTCGCCATCGCCATAAGCAGTTTTCTATATCAACTATCAAAGAAAATTCATCAACTATTAAAGAAAATACAACTTTCTGCACGCTAACTTCATCTAATTCCCAAGAGGAGGTTGAAATAGCTAAAAGCTCTGTGAAGCAGCGATAACATAAACAGTATAGTTATTCAAGTATTTTTCCGCAACTAAAAAATGTGCCAGCGGAAGTCATATTCGGATTAAGGGTGGCGGGCCCGCTGGGATTCGATTAAACTATTAAGCGAATCCTTTGAGATTGAAGGTTTAGACCGCCGATGCATACCCAAAAGGGTTCAAGTCCAAATCAAAATCGAACTGTAGGGGGGCCGCTGGGATTTGAACCCACAGTCAGGTGGAGATGTCACCCGCATATCCCTCTTTTTTCATTCGTTAGGGGGTTCTGCCGTTCCCAGATTGTAATTTCTACCGAAATTCCCTACTTTTTACTAAGTTCGATTTTTCCAAATATAAACTATGGAAGACTTGATTTATCTCACGCATAAAGTCTTAAAAAGAAAAATTGACAATGAACATTCATGTATCTTGGTTGGCTGGTATCTGTCCTGGTTTTGGTGCCGAACCTCATTTTCTTCAAGTTTTTACCCGCTAAATCATCACCAAAGCCCCAGAGTGGTTCCAAAAGTTCGGTCATTAAACTTATGGAATATCTTGAGCGAATTGGACAAGTGGGAGTATTTGCAATTCCTTTCATCTACCAGACTAGTATTCAGACTGTGCTGCAGAAAATCAGTCTGTCAGTCATGATCGCATTCTTATTGATTTACTACGTGGCATGGTTGAGATTCTTCTTGAGAGGCAGGCAGTACGTGCTTCTATATTCGCCTTTGAGGGGTTTGCCTCTGCCCATGGTTGTTAGTCCGATTGCATATTTTCTGGCAGCTTCGGTTTTTCTCAGTTCATGGTTTTTGGGTGCATCTGTCGTTGTTCTTGCCATTGGACACATATACATCAGTCAGATGGAATCGGAACGGTTGGTTTACCTACATCAAGACTAATTTGGCGATATCAGCGGATCTATTGCTTGTCCCTGCAGGTTAGGGAGCTTTTTTGTTTAAACCTGGGGCTAGATTTGCCAGGTGGAAGATTTGAACCCTAGGACAAGTGGAGATATCTCCCGCACAATCCCTATTTTTCTCAATTCTTAGGGGCGTGAATTGTAGGGATTAGAGGGATTAGATTGGACAAATCATAAATGCAAATTAGACTGTCAACAATAACGAGGACCTCTAAACAATTCTCAAAGGTGAGGGTTAGGATGAGCAGAAAGAAGGTACTCTTCATAAGTGGCTCCCTAGGGCTTGGACATGTTGGCAGAGATATTGAGATTGCAAAAGCTTTACGTAAGAAAGAACCTGATTTCGATATATGGTGGCTAGCTGAGGACCCTGCAAGTATGGTTCTTGAGCAGGCAGGAGAGAAACTTATTCCAGAAGCAAAACTTGTTGCATCTAGCAACGCGAAATTGGAGGATTCAGTTCAAGGTTTTAATGCTAATTTGATAAAAGCGACGATGAATTCAAGAAAAGATTGGTCAGACAAAGCTAAATTGGTTTCTAAAGTCGTTGAAAAAGAAGGCTTTGATTTGGTTGTTGGGGATGAAACATATGAAATAGTAATAGAAGCAGTTAACAACCCCGATTTTAAGAAGTTTCCTTTGGTAATGATTTATGACTTTATCGGTGTAGACTCCGTTACACGTAACCCTGTTGACGCAATTGCCACGTACCTGGTTAACAGAATATGGGCTAAAGGTATGCAAGCTGGAACATCGATCGCCGACAAAAGCCTATTCATAGGTGAAGTTGAGGATATTCCAGACCGAAAATTCGGCTTTATGCTTCCAAATCGAAGAGAGCTTGCCATCAAAAGTTTAGACTTTGTAGGCTATATACTCACGTTTGATCCAACCGAATATAAAGACAAAGACAAAGTTCGAAGACTGCTCGGCTATAACGAAGACCCATTGATTATCTGCTCCATCGGTGGAACCTCCGCGGGGAAAAACCTTCTTGACCTATGCGTAAAGGCGTATCCACTAATGAAAAATGAACTTCCTGATTTGCGGATGATTTTGGTTTGTGGACCGCATCTCTCGCCAGACTCAATTCAAACCGTGGAAGGTATAGAGGCTAAGGGGTATGTTCCAGAGATGTTTAAGCATTTGGCAGCAGCCGACTTGGGCATTGTAGTTGGAGGCGGAACCATAACCTTAGAGCTAACGGCACTCCAAAAACCGTTCTTGTATTTCCCGCTCAAACAACATTTCGAACAGGAAATGGCAGTTACACCAAGGTGCGAACGACACAGAGCAGGCGTCAAAATGGACTTTGAAAAAACTACGCCTCAATCCCTGGCAAAAGAGGCACTGCTTAACATTAGCAGGAAAGTCAATTATCCTTCTATACCAATTAATGGTGCCGAAAATGCTGCTCATTTGATAAGCCAAACCCTAAGGGACTAACAGTCGTGGTATTTGTCGGCGATAGAGAATCACAAGTCTATCTTTTTGCTTTATCCCAGTAGTATGAGAACAGAGATTTTGACCACTTGTGAGCTAGTTCATCTTTGGTCGTAAATCCCAAGTAGTCTAATCTTCCTTGGGTTTCTGGAAAACAGATTGCTGCAACTTCCTTTTCAGAAAGAAAAATGGCGACATCAATTCTGTCCAGGTATCTGCTTTCGAACTTCTTTTCCCGTGCAGCGATTTCGAAAACAGGGTTGTTGGCCATTGCAAGAACATCATCGGGAATATTCACGTTTCGGGGCAATAGTTTTTTGAAAGCTACTCCACGTTTGACCGCTTCTACGGCTATCGGCAATCCGCTCGCGAGAAGCTGATCAGACATGAACCAGAAGTACTCTTCGGCTTCGCTCATTGCTTTTTCAACGTTGTGCAGTATTGTTGTCAACTCGCTAATTGGTTTGTATTTCTCAAGAGCCCCCAAACTTACCACAAACTCACGAGGCAATGTGGAAAGAGTGTGAGTTGTGAAGTAGCTTTTGTTCTTGGAAAGAAACTCGAAACCCGGAAGGAGCTGCAGGGCTTCCTCCCCGAAGGGAGTCAGGCGATAGGAACCATCTGCATCTCTGATGATCAGGCTCGCTTCGCTGAGTCTTGAAATGTTTCGTGCGGTTTCTGGCACGGTGAAGCCAAATCTCTCAGACAAGTGAGAGAGTTTCATGGGATTTTTCCTAAGCTCGCGAAGTATGCTGAGACGATCTTCGTTTGAAAGCTCAAATAAGAGCTCACAGAAACCTTGCACTTGTCAGAACACCTTCCAATGTTGAAACATCGCCTCACTTCGTCTTCTTATTTACTACAATTAATAGTTGATTATAATATTTCATATTTTCTGTTTAGAACATCTTATCACCTTCTCAATCTTATGTAAATCTGTGGTGAAGGAGTTTGGAATCTTCAACTTATGATGCAATAATCATTGGGTCAGGACTCGGTGGCTTGTCTTGCGGGGCATATCTTGCCAAGAATGGGCAAAAAGTTCTGGTTCTAGAGAAACATAGCGTTCCAGGCGGCTATGCGACTAGTTTTAGAAGAGGGGCTTACGTTTTTGGTTCGACTTTGCATATGCTGGATGGTGTAGGCAAGGGGCAGTTCTGGCATAGCTTTTTTGATTTATGCGGTGTCGGTGACAGCATAGAGTTTATCAAACTAAAGTATTCTTTTAGAATGATTTTTCCAGAGCATGATATTCGACTGTCAAGCGGAAACCTTCAAGAAGTCATCAACACTCTGGAGGCTAACTTTCCAGATGAGAAAGAGGGCATCCGCAGCCTCTTCAAAGAAATGACCAACATATACAGCGACCTTTCAAAATTTCTTCCCAAGACTGCACCGATGTGGCAGCAATTACCAGGGATTCCGTTTCATTACCGCTCCCTATTTGGGGCAATGACAAAAACGCTCAAGCAAGTTCTTGAGAAGCACCTTAAAAACGAGAAGTTGAAAGGTATGCTTTTTGGCAACTATGGCTATTTTGGTTTGCCCCCAAGCAAAGTTGATATTTACCCGTTGATGGCGAATACTGGCTACTGGTCAGATGGCTCCTATTACCCGAAAGGTGGATCCCAAACAGTTTCTGAGGCGTTTGTGGGCATCATTGAAGGCAATAATGGATTGGTTAAGCTTAATTCGGAGGTTATTTCAATTATCGTAGACAAAGGTAAAGCAGTCGGTGTGCAAACGCGGAGTGGGGACAGGTTTTTTGCGAAAAACATCGTGTCAAACGATAGTGCCATGCACACTCTTCATAATCTCTTGGGAGATAACAAAATCCCTGCTAAGCTTGATAAAATGGAGCCTTCAACTTCGGCATTTATCGTTTACCTCGGGCTGGATGAAACTTTTAGGTCAACATTGAAAAATATTGATGACTTCGAAATTATTGTTTCCCAGACATATGACTTAGAGCAAGATTACCAGTGGACACTTAACTATGAGTTTGAAAAAGCCTGTTACACCATGACTTTGTTTTCGAATATTGACGCTTCACTTGCAAAAGGCAATAAGTTTGTGGCTATGCTAACCCAGCTTCACCCCTACAACTACTGGACAAAGTACCAAGAAGCCTATGACGCTGGCAAAAAAGAAGAATACAACAAAGAGAAGGACCGATTGGCAAGTGCATTGATCAAACGAGCAGAAAAAATAATCCCGGACTTATCAAAGCATGTGGAGGTCATCGAGATTGCGACGCCTTTAACACTGAAACGATACACAGGCAATGATAACGGAGCATGTTACGGCTGGGCAAACACAGTCAAGCAATTCTTACCGATAGACAAGATTCTCTCCATTTCAGGTAGAACTGTGAAGATTCCAGTCAAAAACCTATACCTGAGTTCAGCTTGGACTTTTCCTGGCGAAGGATACACCGGCGTAGTTGCCTGCGGCTACCGTGTTGGCAAACAAATTGTTGGCCTAACAAAGAGATAAATGGCGAGAGAACGCCTTAGCAAACACATCAAGCTGCAGATTCTTATTTTTCTTCTTCCAAAAAATGAGCAAGAAATGAAGCATTGGCGAGTTCGCTGGGATACGATTAAAATATTAAGCGAATCCTTTGACAATTTATTGAAGGTTTAAGGCCGCCCGTTCCCATACCCGAAAAGGTTCAGAACCTAGATTTTAGGTTGCTTCAGATTTGCTCTTCTCTCAGGCTTTTGTCCTGGCGGTCAGGTGTGAGTCAGACTGGGCTTACCCCCAAAAGGGAATGAGCCGTTATTTCTCAAACTTACTGCATAAGGCTATTTTCGTCATTTGAGTAGAGATTTGAAGCTGTGGCTGAGGTAAGGTATTTTCGGTCAAAGTGGCGATGTCTCCGGGATGGGTCGGACCGGGATTACCCCCAAAAGGGTATGAATCCCTGCGCTCAATGTACCTTTAGCTTTTTTCTGGTTTTGAGCTAAAATTTCTGTAAATGTGGGATGCGCTTAAAACATTAAGCAAATCCTCTATTTTCCTTGAAAATGTTGGAAGCGGGCCCGCTGGGATTTGAACCCAGGATTTTCGGCTAACTCCCACTCTAAGAAGCGTCCGGAGGCCGACGCCTTAATCCGTACTAGACTACGGGCCCACAGTTTACAAACCAAACATTGCCCTTGTAATTTAAAGCTAACCTTGTTATTCTTGGATTAATTCTTCGTCTATCCACCAAGCCTTCTTCTTCCCAGACCTTTCGCCCGCATAATACTCAATTACTGATTTTCCAACTTGTTTTTTGGATGTTTTCTGGATTTTTCTAAGCCTGTTAAGTATGAGCCACCTGTTGGTTTTAACGTAAGCCGCCAATTCAGGCGTAGTCGCGCTTTTGTAATGAAGTAGGTACTCCATTATTTTATGGTCCACTTCATCGATGCAGAAAGAGTGCGGGTTAATCTTACCGTGCTGAAACGTGAGCAGCTCCAAATCGGCGAGGTATTTTCTGATTTGACCGAACTCCTGCTCAATTTTGCCCATTCTCTCTTCCAAGGCTAAAAGTTTATCTGCTTTAGGCGTTTTCTGCAGTTTCTCGCTTATGGCTTCCCTGATAAAGTTGCTTCTATCACCTTCAGGAATGCGTAGCGCCATTTCTTGGTAGACTTCTTCAGGTATTTTCACTGAAATTATTCTAACTTCACTCAATGCAGGCTCCTCCGCAACGTCATATTTACCTTTGTCTATTTCATTTTTTCCATAAACTAAAACCTGAATTTATGAAAAACTTAAAAAGCATTGCTTCCCTCGGTTTAAATGGGGTTGTGTGTGGCGAAAAAAGTCACGATCTCTTTAATTAAATGTGATGTCGGCTCTTTGGCTGGGCATCATGTTGTTCCCAAACCTCTTTTGGACATAGCTGAAAAAAACTTGAGAAAAGCCGTGAACGAAGGCATAATAAACAACTTTTTTGTTTTCAATGCTGGGGATGACCTTGAATTGCTTATGGCCCATGAAAACGGCGAGCAAGACAGGGACGTTCACAAACTTGCTTGGGATACGTTCAAGGAAGCCGCTGATAAAGCCTTACAGTTGAAACTCTACGCTGCAGGTCAAGACCTTCTGAAAGACGCGTTCAGCGGCAACGTCCGTGGAATGGACCCCGGCGTAGCAGAAATGGAAATTGAAGAACGCTTTATACCGCTAGATCAAAGCTAAAAACTACTCAGTGTAAACTGGTTGACCTGCCAATTTAGCTAACGCTATATACCGTTGCTCAACAATTTCATGCAATTGCCTGCGCAGGTCCTCTCCAACCACATTTCTTTGTTTTAGCAATGCAACTTTTTTAGCCAATTCCACGTCGCCTAATCCATTAAACCACGCTTCAAAATCACCGCGTTTTGCATGGAATTCTATTGATGCAATGTCGGCTCTTTCGAGTTTGTTTGCGAAGTCGCGAAGGTTATGGGCGTGCAGGTTTAGTGGTTTCTCCACATCGGCGTAGAAGTGGAATTCTTTATCATGTGGCGCGTAGGTTAATATTGCTGCAGCTTTTTCTTTGCTGGTTTCCGGTATGCCGAGGGCTTCTTTTCCTTTCTCAGTTATAACGTATTGTCCTTTTTCAGGTAAGCTTACGTATCCCATGCGAACGAGCCATAAGAGGTGCATCATGACTGGCTTGAACTCTTTTTTGGTTTCCTTGGCGATTTCCATGGCTTTCAATGGTTTTTCGTGTAGTAGTGTGGTTTCTAGTATTTCTTGTTTGATAGGTGATAAACTCATTTGCGGGCACCTTGCCTGTTAGTGCTATGTAGAACAGTCTAATCAAACTTTTCCTTTACTTTTGTTGTGACAAATGTTTTTTGGGGTTTCAGGTTGCTCGCGCAGAGAAGCAAAGCTTTAGTATGAGGTTCCTTATGCTAAGATGATAAAATGGTGACTGTTTAGGATGAAAATTGCTGTTTTTGTTTATGAGTATCCGCCTAAAATTGTTGGTGGATTGGGAACTTACGCCGCCGAGATAACACGAAAGTTTGTTTTGGACGATCACGATGTAACGGTTTTTACTATGAATGATGATGCTGGTTCGTTGCCAACTAGGGAAATTTGGCGGGGAATTGAGATTCATCGTCCATTGCACATCGACATTTCAGATTCACTCCCTGACGTGATCGCGGATGATATTAAGAAGTGGGGCAGGGGGTTGCATTTGTTCGGTAAACTTATGGTTTATAATTATTTATCTGCGGCTAAACTCATCAACGAGTTGATTAAGAAAGAAGGCATGAAATACGACATTGTTGTTGCGCATGATTGGCTTTCAGCAATGGGCGGGATCACAGTTAAAAGAGAAACCGGTTTGCCCTTAGCTTTCCATGTTCACTCAACCGAGAAAGGACGAACCTTAGGGAACGGCTCAAGCGTAGTTAGCAACATAGAATTGCGCGCAGGCAAAATGGCTGATTTGATTGTAACAGTATCGTACGCTATGAAGGATGAGCTTATACAGCTTGGTTTTCCCAAAGACAAGATTCAAGTAAGCTACAACGGTGTTGACCCCCAAAAATACAATCCAGCGAACGTATCTTCTGAGGAGATTAAGCGAATCAGGGGAAAATATGGCATCAAAGATAATGAACTGATGATTCTTTTCCTTGGTAGGCTCGTGGGCGTCAAAGGTGTTGATAAACTCATAATGGCGATGCCGCATATTCTAACAAAGATTCCTAACGCAAAACTTGTAGTTGTAGGTGTAGGCGACCTTCAAGAATACTTAGCAAACCTGACTAGAACCATGCGTTTAGATGAGTATATTAAATTCTGTTTTGACTTCATTCCAGAGGAAGAACGAATTTTACATTATGCTGCATGCGACATAGCAGTTTTCCCCAGCCACTATGAACCATTTGGTATTGTTGCTCTTGAAGCGATGAGCATGGAGAAGGCAGTTGTGGTTGGCGCTTCTGGTGTTAGTGGAATGCGTGAAATAGTAATTTGCTGCGGTGAAGAACAATGCGGTTACCACGTAGATCCAAATAACCCGTCTGACATTGCATGGGGAGTAATCAGCGCTTTAGAAGACCCTGAAAGGCGCAAGGTGCTTGGCAAAAATGGCAGGAAACGTGTTCTAGCCGAGTTCACTTGGAGCAGAATCGCCAAGAAAACCGTAGAGCTTTACGAAACAATAGTAAAACGCTGAGAACAGCGCTTGGTAATAATGACTGTTGACTTTGACTTAAAGTGCAGAGTCGCAAGAGAAGCCGCCACTTTACTTTATTTTGGAGCTGAAAAAGAATACAAACAAGCTAAAGAAAAAGCTGCAAAAACTTTGGGCGCTCACTTTTTGCCTTCTAACCTTGAAGTTGCTCTTGAACTGGATAAAATAGCTGAAGAAAACGAAGGCACAAAAAGAAAAGAGCGCCTAATTCAAATGCGAAAGGAAGCCCTAAAGATAATGAAGCTTCTTGATGCTTATTGTCCTGTTTTAATTGGGAGCGTTTGGCGGGGAACGATAAGGCAGGGAAGCGATATTGACATTGCCGTTTATACGGATGAGCCAGAAGAAATCGTAAAAATCCTCAAGGCTGAGAGGGTTAAAATTTCAAAAGCGGCTTGGACAACCGTAAACAAGCGTGGAATAACTTTGGCTTCATTTCATATATACGCTGAGACTTCAGCTAAACATGGACTCGAGATTGTTGCTCGAAGCTCTGAGGAAGCAGGGAAAAAGAGAAAATGCGAAATTTTCGGTGACGAAATCAAAGGTTTAAAGGTTCAGGAACTCGAAAAAATTCTTAAAACTAACCCAACCCAACAATTCATCCCAGCATAATTCTCGCTGAAAATTGTTTTTTCATCAAAAAAGCACATAAAGAACATATTCAATATTTATTTTTGAATAACTGATGAAAAATGGCAATAGATAAAAAATCCCTCAAGAAAATGTTTCCAAACCTCTACAATGAGCTAGAAACAGGAGAAGTCAAGGTTCCAATTAATGCCGTGCGAAAAAACCCACTGGAAGCCGAAGAAGCCGCTACTGGCGAGGAATGTGAAGAGTGCGAGGAAGAGGAGTTTGCCCCCTGCACTGAAACGCCTGATAAGCTACGCCATTTTAACCCATCCGCCGTAGACTTTATTCGCCGATGCGACACGGAAACGCAAGCGGAAGAAATTATTGCTTACCTGCAGAAAAAAGGCGAAATAACCAAAGAGTATGCTGAGGAACTGCGGTGCAAGCTTAAACGTGAAGGCGTAAGAAGCTTTGGTCCCAAAAAAGAAGAAAACTATTACTTTAGAGAAGGCGGAATTTTCTAACCATTTCATCTTCTTTTCAAACATCAAAAAACTGCAATCATTTGGGCAGTTGATACTAAAGCTACTCTGTCATTGATTGCTTATATAGGGAGGCTATAACTTTTTCCGAGCACTAGAGATTGCGCTTGTTTATCTTGTTTGCTTGTATTTTTGTCGGAAAATTAATTAAGATAAAGACTCTTGTACAAACTCTGAAAATATGGTGATGTATTATGACGATAAAAGTAGGAATTAACGGATTTGGAAGAATCGGAAGGCTTCTTTACCGCGCAGCACTCGAACGCAACGCAAAAATTGATTTCGTAGCAATCAACGACCTCGCAGACGCCAAAACAAATGCCCATCTCCTCAAATATGACTCAATCCACGGGCGCTTCCCCGGCACAGTCGAAGTCGAAGGCAACGACATAGTCGTCAACGGAAAAACCCTCAAATGTCTCAGCGTAAAAGACCCAACACAACTGCCATGGAAAGACCTTGGAGTTTACTTAGCAGTAGAATCCACTGGCTTGTTTACCAACCGTGAAGGTGCAAGCAAACACTTTCAAGCAGGAGCAAAGAAAGTCCTCATCAGCGCACCAGCAGAAAACCCAGATGTAACCATTGTATTAGGCGTAAACGACAAGGACTATGATCCAGAAAAACACAATATCTTAAGCAACGCTTCATGCACAACCAACTGCTTAGCACCAATCAGCAAAGTATTAGTCGACAACTTTGGCATAGAAAAAGGCTTAATGACAACATGCCACAGCTACACAAACGACCAACGCATACAGGACCTTGTCCACAAAGACCCCCGCAGAGCAAGAGCAGCAGCAATAAACATTATCCCTACAAGCACAGGTGCAGCAAAAGCAATCGGCTTAGTTTTGCCAAGTTGCGCTGGAAAAATGAACGGCTATTCCCTGCGTGTGCCTACACCAGACGTATCCGTTGTTGACTTAACCGCTATACTAGGCAAAGAAGTCACCAAAGACGAAATTAATGCAGCTATGAAGAAAGCCGCAGCAGGTCCACTTAAAGGCATCTTAGAGTACACTGAAGACCCAATCGTTTCAAGCGACGTACTGCACAGCACTTATTCAGCAGTCTTAGATGCACAATTAACCATGGTTTTAGGTGAAAAGAGCAACTTCGTTAAAGTCTTCGCATGGTACGATAACGAATGGGGCTTTAGCAACCGCATGGTTGAATTCATCGAAATGATCGGCAAAAAAGCAGGTCTTTAAGCAAGTTAGCAAGTAAACAAACTTAAATCCTTCCTATCTTTTTCTTTTCTAAACTAAAAAGAAGTGAAAAACATGGCGAAATACAAAACCTTAGACGATTTTCAAGTAAAAAACAAAGTTGTCCTTGTCAGAGTAGACTTCAACTCAGAAATAGATCCACAAACCAAGAAAGTCACAAGTGACGTACGCATCAGAGCACATGCCGAATCAACACTCAAAGAACTCGCTGAAAAAGGTGCCAAAACCGTTGTTCTAGCGCATCAAGGACGAAAAGGAGAACCAGACTACACACCACTCAAACAACATGCAGAAATACTGCAGAAAATCCTCAAGTGCCCAGTAAAATACGTTGACGATGTATTTGGTGAAAAGGCAAAAAACGCCATCAAGAACCTGAAAGGCGGAGAAATTCTAGTTCTTGAAAACGTACGCTCATGGGACGGAGAAACCAAAAGCGGCACACCAGAACAACACAGCAAAACTGAACTCGTCCAAAACCTCGCGCCACTCGCAGATTTATTCGTTAACGATGCTTTCGCCGCTGCACACCGTGCACACGTGTCCATGGTTGGTTTCACGGCAGTGTTGCCAAGTGCTGCAGGGCGCATAATGGAACGTGAGCTGAAAAGTTTAAGCAAGGCTTTGGAGAAACCTGCGAAGCCATCGGTTTACGTTATGGGTGGAGCAAAAGCCGACGATAGCCTTGAAATCAGCAAGTACGTCCTCGGCAACGGCATAGCAGATTACGTGCTTGTCGGCGGCGTAACCTCTCAATTGTTCCTTGCGGCAAAAGGCTTTGACCTTGGCAAGAAGAACATGGATTTTCTCGCAAAGAAAGAGTTAACAGGCTTAATTCCAGGCATAAAAGCGTTAATGGAGCAGTATGGCGATAAGGTTGTCGTGCCAGTTGATGTTGCCTTAGACGTGAATGGTAAACGCAAAGAAATCAGCGTGAAACAGTTGCCGACGGAGTACTCAATTTTTGACGTAGGCGCAAAAACCGTCGAGAACTATTCAAAAATCATCTCGAACGCTAAATCCATAGTTGTCAGCGGACCAATGGGAGTTTACGAAAACAAAGAATTCAACTACGGCACCAAAAAAGTCTTCGAAGCCATCGCAAACAGCAAAGCCTTCAGCCTCGCAGGCGGCGGAAACACCATCGCAGCCATACAAGAATACGGCCTAAGCAAAAAAATCGGCTACATAAGCACTGCAGGCGGCGCATTAATCGAATTCCTCATGGGCAAAAAACTACCAGGCGTAGTAGCTCTAGAAACAGCTACCAAGACTAAGAAAATCTAATTTTCTTTTTCTTTATTTTTTATTGCTTTATTTGCTTGATTGAAATGATTTCGGCAAGATTTTCGCTGATTGATTGGAGATCTTTTGCTATGAAGTCTGGTTTTTGCTGGCTATCGAAAAGGTCTTTTGACGTGTAAAACTGTGATGGAACGAATATTGTTTTTAGTCCTGCTTGTTTAGCGCCTTTAATGTCCTCGATTGGGCTGTCACCAATGTAAACTGCTTCGTTCGCCTGTATTTGCAGCTTGTTTAGGGCGTCTTGGAATATGTGGCTGCTTGGTTTTCGCCAGCCGTTTTCTTCCGAAACAACAACCGCATTGAAGAACATGTTTATTCCTGTTTTCATTAGGCTTGAGTAGATGACTGGTGCATGGGTGAAGTTGGAGATTAAGGCTACTTTGCATTGTTGTGCTGCTTGTTTGATTAGTTTTTTTGCGCCTGCTCTTAGCTCAAGCGTGTCTACGTAGTCTTTGAAGAAAACGTTCAAGGCAGCTTTAATTCGGTAATCATCCGCTGAAACCTTGAAACCGAGGTTGCTGAGTGCTTCTGCTACCCAAACAGCGTTAGTTACTTCTCTTAACTGTTCATAGCGTATTTTGCGGTATTTCTCGTGCGCTTGAATGTATGCTTCCAAAAACTTGTCTTTGGCAACATCAAAACCTTCATTCGCCAATGCCATGTGGAGTTTGTCTCTTGAGGCTTCCAATGTGTAGTTTCCGCAGTTGACGAGTGTGCCAATGTAATCAAATATTAACGCTTTAGCGCAATCCATTTTAGGGTTCTCTCTTTTCCGCTAAGATGATGTTGTCGGCTACTTGTTGGATTTTTTTGCCAATAGCAGTGTTAAGCAACTTCTCCACGTCACCGATAGCATCTTCTACCTGTGGGTCGAAGGGAATTTCGCCGAGAAACTTTAAACCCAACTTTCCTGTTTCCTCTGCGATGCCTTTTGCCTTGTTCATCTTCATGTTTTCGATAACACCGATGATTGGCATCTTCAACGCGCACAACAGGCTCACTTGTTTCTTTACGGTTTCAAAAGCTAACATTGAAGGCGTTGTGACTATTAGGAACTCGATGCGTTTAATCAGCCTTACCAAGTCAAGAACTGCGTCGCCGATGCCTGGTGGCATGTCGATTACGAGAAAATCAAGTTTACCCCACTGCGTAACTGACAATAGCTCAATTAAAGCGTTTGAAACATCCGCGCCACGCAACGGTGCTGGATTGTCGCCGACAAAGTAAACAAGCGACATGTATTCTAAGCCGTGAACTGTTGGCGGAATTATGCCTTTTTCCTCTTTCAGCTGCGTGTTTTGGGCGTTTAAGATTATGTGGGTTGATGGGCTTGTGAAGTCTAAGTCGAATAAGCCTACTTTGCAACCGTTACGCGCAAGGGTTAACGCCAAAGTGGTTGCAACCATGCTTTTTCCAACTCCGCCTTTGCCGCTTGAAACCGCAATAATTCGGCTTATCCGCGCTAAACGCTTGTTTATTACGCTTGTTCTGGGGTCAACCACGATTATCTGGCTCCTTTTATGTTCTCAAGCCAAACTCCACGTCCGCTGACGATTTCAAAGTCTGGGCTGCCACATTTAGGGCACTTAATGTAACTGTGCGCTACTTCAGGAACGAAATGGATGGCTTCTGCAGTGTTTTTATCAAGTTTTTTTAGGTTAAACTGCCATGTGGTTTCGCAAACTCTGCACTTCAATGTTGTTTTAGCTTTTAAGATGTGAAATTTAGCGTTCCTAAAAATTTCTGGTTTCATTTCCGAGAGGGCAAAACGCAAAATGTCACTCTCAACCTGCTGAAGCTCACCGACCTTAATGGTTACCTCTGTAACTTCCTTCAACTTCTCCTTCTCAGCAATCTCCTTCGCAGATGTGAGGATCGCTTCAGCTAAAGCCCATTCATGCATAAACTAACCTAACTTTATGCATCTTTAAAAGAATATTGTGGCAAAATGCAGTTTTAAAGAAAAAATGTGTGTCTAATGCTGGAGCAATTATAGCCAGTTGCAAAATCGAGCAAGCAACAACTATCTTTAAATCTGGTTAATTTTACCTATCTTTTGCTGAACAACTGGTGATTTCTGTGGAAAAGCAAATTAAAATTCTGGCTTTCGCTGGAAGCCTACGAAAAGGCTCATATAACAAAGCCTTAGTCCGTGCGGCTGTAGAGCTTGCACCTGAAAATGTAGCAATGGAAGTTATCGATTTGGAAGGGATTCCACCCTACAATCAAGACCTTGAAAATACTCCACCAGAAAGGGTAACTGAGTTCAAAGAGAAAATCAAGAGTGCCGACGCGCTTTTGATTGCAACTCCCGAATACAACTATTCAGTTCCCGGGGTTTTAAAGAACGCAATTGATTGGGCTTCGAGGCCGAAAACAGGAAATCCGCTTGAAGGCAAACCCGTTGCAATCATGAGCGCGTCAATCGGAAGGCTCGGTGGAGCCAGAGCACAATATCACCTGCGTCAATCTTTTGTTTTTCTTAACTTGCACCCAGTTAACCAGCCTGAAGTCATGCTGCCCTCTGCCGCTGACAATATTGACGCCAACGGTAGGTTAACTAACGAACAAACAAGAGTGCTTATCAGGCAACTGCTTGAGGCTCTTGTGGCATGGACTATCCGACTTAAAGGTAAGCCACAATAAAATTGATTAACGGCACTGTTTTAGCGCTGACTAGCAAAGCCTTAAAATTGTTAGAGGCCACGTTAGGGATTAGGCGCGGAACTTGAGAGTCATAGCTGACCTGCATATTCATGGTCGTTA
>Ga0208692_1000451_pt1 | contig 30743 bp, 33 predicted proteins | sample June2015DPH_20_1_3_FD_184721 | JGI IMG/M metagenome (GOLD analysis project Ga0208692, IMG submission 184721) | Peatland microbial communities from SPRUCE experiment site at the Marcell Experimental Forest, Minnesota, USA - June2015DPH_20_100... | ecosystem: Environmental > Terrestrial > Soil >... | reverse complement strand
GGGTGACATCCTCCGCTCCATCGAAGGCATTCGCGCCTCGTCTGAGAAATTGCGCGGTTGCATCGTGCAGTCTGAACTCCCTTCTTTTTTGTGACAAATCATTGCATTCTTTATGCAGAGGTCAATAGGCGCACAGTCCCAAGATGCCTGCATTGTCTGCGGCCCGAACCACCCGCGCGGTCTCCGGATCAGCTATGAAAAAGATCCGGGTGGATCGAGCACGGCAAGCTGGGTTCCCACCTCCGAGGGGGAAGGCTTTCGGGGAATCGTTCATGGCGGCATCATCAGCACTGTGCTTGACGAGGCTATGGCCAAGGCGGTCGCTGCCACTGCATCTGAAGCTCTTACCGGTGAACTCCGGGTGAGGTTTCATCGGCGCGTACAGGCCGGCGAAAAACTTCGGATCAAGGGTTGGATTGTCAAGCGCACGAGACGGTTGATCGAAACAGAAGGAACGCTCACGGCCGAAAACGGTAGCGAGTGCGCTCATGCGTGGGCAGTTTTTCTGGTATTACTGAAGCCGACCCGTTGACTGGCGCCCGAAAGAGTGAAACCGCAGATACCCTCGCGACTGAGTTTCAAAAAGGAGAATAACTCAATGAAAATAGGTGTACCGACAAATGATGGAACCTCGATTTCCGAACACTTTGGTCGCAGCGCAGCTTTCCTAATCTATGAGGTTGAGAGTGGGAAGATCACAGGCCGTGAGGTCAGAAGGAACGGCATGCGCCATGCGCACGAACGAGGGGAGTGTGATCATAACTCCCCCGCGCATGAGCCCCACAGCCACGCTTCAATCCTCTCATCGCTCTCGGGCTGTGAGGTGGTGATTTGTGCAGGAATGGGCCAGCGGGCGGCTGAAGCTCTCAAGGCGAGCGGAGTCGAGCAGGTCGTCATCACCGACTCCGGGCCAGCCGAGCAAATCGTCACTGCTTACTTGAGCGGGAGCATTCGTCCACGGGCCACGGGTTTTTGCAGTTGTCATCATTGATGTCAGTACCGTGGAGCGCTTGAGTGTAGGGGACCTCAGCACAGCATCCCCCGAAGGTGCCGCGAACGTAGCGGTCTGCAAACTGAGTTTCGAGGAGAACAGAGTCGTTGAACCGAAAAAGAGTATTGATTGTCGGCGGTGTGGCTGGCGGAGCTTCCTGCGCCGCCTCGACGAACCAGCAGAGATCCTCGTGCTCGAAAAAGGGCCATACCCGTCTTTTGTGAACTGCGGCTTGCCCTACTACACTGGCGATATCATCGCCCAATGGATATTGGAGAAATGAAGAGAATAGGCATTCTTGGTGGTATGAGCCCGGAGTCCACCATGCTCTACTTTGAGCACATCACAAGGACTTACACCGCGCAGTATGGGGACTACGGCTATCCGGAGATCCTGATCTACAGTGTGAAGTTCCAAAGGTTCGTGGACTGGCAGCGGAACGGGCAATGGCACGAGGCCGCACAGGAAATGGCTTCGGCGCTGGAGCGGCTGCGTCTTGCTGGGGCGGATTTCGGGCTCTTTGCGACCAACACGATGCACTTTGTCTTCGACGAAGTACAGCAAGCGGTGCGCATGCCGCTCCTGAGCATCGTCCATGCCACCGTGGAGGCGATTGTGGACGCCGGGCTTCGGTCGGTCGGATTGTTGGGAACAAGGTTCACAATGCGCGAGCGCTTCTTCCTCGATGGGCTGGAGCGCTCGGGCATCACGGCGCTGGTTCCCGAGACGTGCGATCAGCTTCGAGTACACGAGGTGATTTTTCAGGAACTATGCCGCGGAGAAATCCGCCCCGAATCCCAGCGGCTGTTTCTTAAGATCATTGAAGGCCTGCGCGACCGGGGGGCTCAGGGGATTATTCTCGGGTGCACCGAAATTCCGTTGTTGCTGCGACCCGAGCACTGCGACTTGCCCCTGTTCAATGCGGCACTGCTGCACGCCGAGAAGGCCCTCCGCTTTGCCATTCAACCGGAGCATTGAAAGATATGCCTGAAACGACGCATCAGTCCGTCAAAAACCTACTGCGTGGCTGTCGAGCGGGGATTGGTTGTCAAAGGCTTGTTGGCACGTAGAGAAACGTCCCTGCACGTAAAGTTGTCTTGGAGAGGCGAACCAGGGCACCGGGCATCTCTCTTACAAATAGGGTTGACTGAACAGTGGGCAAGCTGGTGTGGAAAGGAAACCAATTATGAAGGTCAAACCCATCGGCCTTATTCGTTCCCCCTTCCAACAGGCAACAGGCACACCGATACAGCCCCGCGCTGCGGAAGACGCTGAGGGCACTGTGGAGATTTTCGAGGAGTTCGTTCCCGGCCTCAAAGACCTAGAAGGGTTCGAACGCATCTGGCTTCTCTATTGGTTCGACCGGGCAACATTTGAAAAGTGCGATTTAGTGGTTAAGCCGTACCTTGATGACACTCCACGCGGAATATTCGCCACCCGTGCGCCTGCCCGTCCGAACCCAATCGGTCTGTCGGCGGTACGTCTGCTCGAGGTGCGCGGCAACCTGCTCAGTGTTCGCGACATTGATATCCTGAACGGAACGCCTCTCCTCGACATCAAGCCATATTTCCCGCAGTTTGACTGCTTCGAGGTGACAAGATCAGGTTGGCTCAAAGGCTCCACCCTTGGGACAGCGAAGGCTGACAGTCGCTTCGAGAAAAAGGGGAAGTAACGGACCTTAGTTTCGCCCACGTTCTTCGCCTCCGGCTGAGGTGGTCATGAAACGTCGCGCTCCCCCGGGGCGTTCAGGTCCGTCTGTCCCTTGTAGAGAACACACTATTCGAGTTGGCTCTCCGCACATAAGCCTTGAGAGGCTAGGGAGCGACCCGCGACGACTGCCAGGCGACCATCTGCCAGCGGCTGTCCTGCTTCACATAGACGTCCAGGTAACAAAGCTTAAAGGTTTGCTCTTCGCCGTGGGCCTTGATTTTGATTGAAGCGCGGCCGGTTACCACGGCAGCCTGGTTATAAATCCGAACTCGAATATCATCACCTGGGGTGATGGACTCATACTTCATGTCACCGGAACCGAGAACCCCGATGAGTTCGGATTTTGTTTGCTGCAAGCCACTGGCGTGCGCATAGATCAAGTCATCCGACAAGATGCGATTGAGCGCTGCAACGTCCACTCTCTCCATCGCCCGAAACCGTTGGGTTTCGAGTTCTCGGATCTCTCTTTCACTATCTCCTATCATCTGACCCTTCACAACCGCCCACAAGCAGACTAACGAAATCATGACAACGAAAATGCGTTTCACGGCTTCCTCCAGTATTTCTGCCTTGAATCCGCGCAGGACAAAAACCGGCGGCAACTCCGCAAGAGAACATCAACTGGCATCTGCATACTATACGCCCGGCACCACAGGGTCAGTAAGTAGGTTTCCGCCCTGCCGCTCCCGGAGCGGCTGAAAACACCTGGACTGAAAACTGGAAGCATTGAACGCGGCTTCGGTGAGGCGTATATTGTTGCTCAGCCTGACATCGAAATGGGGACTAGAGCAAATAGCCTCATGTAGATTGCGCAGGCGAGTTTTCTTCATCCTTTGGCAGACACGGAGGATGCAAGAATAATCGGGCAGGAACTGATCATGTTGAAGTCTCTGAACTTTTCCAAAGTTGCTGTTGCACTCGCGGCTCTCTTCTTCCTGGGTTCACTCCTTACCATGGGCATAAAGACCCGGCTAGTCTTTGCCGCCCCAGCCGAACCTATACCGGGCGCCTCGCAGGGCAAACCCACGGAGCCATCTCCAATCCCTGCCGCCGATCTCATCAACGCTCCGGACTTGGTCAAAATCCTCCAATCACCCAAAGGCGAAAGACCACTCCTCATTTATGTAGGCTTTCGATTTCCTTACACCCAGGCCCATCTTCCGGGTTCTGAATACTATGGTCCGGCCGCCAACGAAGCAGTGGTGCATCAGTTGCGCAAGCGAGTGGAAGGGCTCGCTCGAAGCAGATTCATCGTTATCTATTGTGGATGCTGCCCCTGGAGGCGTTGTCCCAACGTAAAGCCGGCTTACGAAGCCCTGCATAACCTGGGTTTCACAAAGCTGAAAGTGCTTTACATCCCCGATAATTTGGGGACGGACTGGGTGAATAGAGGTTATCCGGTTGAAAAGGGTGCATAGCGATTCCCCCTCCTGCCGAGTCTTGATTTGACGTCATGGCGTAAGGGATGGATTTAGAACGCTACAAGGAATACTCCTGGATGATGGTTACCAGCACCCTCGCCTTCTGCGCCGCCTTCCTTTTGGGCGGTCTCTCGCGGGCGATATTTATCGCGCTCTCTATAGCAAGTGTTTGGTTGTTCTTGAAAACGCTTAATCGACGGCTTTTTTCGGTATTTCCCCAGCACGGAGATCTTCCTCTCGATAATATTCCTAAACGGCTGTGGCGTGTTTTTGTAGAAGTCGTCCTGCAATATCGAGTGGTGCGCGACCGGCCAATTGTCGGCATACTCCACGCCGCAGTCGTGTGGGGATTTCTCGCCTTCGCCTGGGTAAGCGCACAACACCTCCTCCTTGGCATACGCGGACTTTCAAAAGCAACAGGGACGCGGAGCTGGTATGGCACGTTTGTCGCCGTATGGGCGCTCGCTGTGCTTGTGGCGATGATTGGCCTGTCGTTTCGGCGATTTGTATTAAGACCGAAGCCTCTCGGAACACTCTCCGCAACATCCGGGATTGTAGCCTTCCTTATCTCAGCACTAATGGCAACGTATCTTTTGGGCTGGAGAGTGTTTCCAGTCGGAAGCATGTCCTGGAAAGTAAACTGGTGGCTACATACAATTGCGTTTTTTTCGTTACTCGATGTAATCCCGTTATCGAAACACCTGCATCTGCTACTTGCCCCGATCACGATATTCCTGCGTTCGGAGACAACCAGCACAATGCGGGTGCTCCGGGAAGAAGGCGACGACCTGGGAATTATCCACTTCCCGGACTTTGGCCGAAAGGACGTTCTCGACCTCAATGCCTGCGTCGAGTGTGGCCGCTGCACCCAGTTCTGTCCAGCTAACCTCGTTGGAGGATCACTAAGTCCCAAGGAAATCATCCTTGACGCGCAGAAAGGCTTGCTCTGCGGCGGAGATGTTGTCGCAGGGACTGCCACGGAGAAAGCACATGGCAAGGTTTTCGTTTCGGAGGAAGACCTCTTCCAATGTTTAGCCTGTGGCGCCTGCGAGTACGCATGTCCTGTGGGCATCGAGCATGTAGGCAGGAAAATCCTTGACCTCCGGCGTGGGCTCGTAAGCGAGGGTCGCGTTACCAACGGCAAAGTGATCCAACTATTTACAACTATGGAACGTGCTCCGCACAATCCCTGGGGTATGCCTCACGACACACGACAAAATCTCATCCAGTCGAAGCAGTTTCCGATTTTCGATGGCCACCAGGAATGGCTCTTCTGGCTTGGCTGCGGATTAAGTTTCGATCAGCACGGCCAAGCGGTCGCTCTGGCCATGAAACAGATTCTTGATGCCGCCGGTATTTCATGGGGCGTGCTTCCCCGTGAAACCTGTTGCGGTGAACCGGCGCGACGTGCGGGCAACGAATACCTTTTCCTGCAACTTTCCGAAAAGCTTATCGAGACATTCGCTAATGCGCAGGTGAAAAATATCATATCGTGTTGTCCGCACTGCACGACGATGTTGGAAAAGGACTACCGGCAAATCCCGCCTTACGCAAGACTCGATATCAGGGTAGCGCACCATTCGGAACTCATTGCGGAACTGCTCCCCCAGCTCGCCATCGAACCGTCTGATTTGCCGGCAACCTACCATGACCCTTGCTACCTTGCGCGGGGCCGCAGCATCACCGCATCGCCGAGGAAGATCCTTCGCTCCTGCGGAGTTTCGCTCACGGAAGTTGCACGCCATGGCCAAAACACGCGATGCTGCGGAGCGGGCGGCGCACAGCTTTTTATAGCTGACGACCAACGGGATCAGAACAAACAACGGGTGAACGAGCTCCGATTCGCCGAGCTCGCCGAAACCAAGGCCGCCACGGTGGTGGTGGCTTGCCCCTACTGCCCCATCATGCTTCGCGACGCTGCCAACCACGCCCAGCGCGACGACGTCGAAATACTTGACCTGGCGGAAATCGTCGCCAAGAGCCTCCGGCCAAAGTCGCATGATGAGGCTAAGGAAGAATGACAAACCCTGGCAGCGATGACCTGGCAGGCTGCGGAAAAACGGTTCCCTGCTGTCATTCTGAGCGAAGCGAAGAATATCGCCCTGCGCATTTTCATGAACATACGAGATTCTTCGTCGTCCCGCAGGGCGGGACTCCTCAGAATGACAGTCCCGAAGCGTTTTTCCGCAGCCTCCCAGAGGGAAGCGCTCGCGGTTGACGGAAAAGAACAATAATAGTACCTGCTGACACAAATCCGCGTTGAAGTTCCTTTTCCCAAGGTTCACAGGATCTGAGATAACACATTAAGATAATATGTAAATAATGATTATGCAGTGACTTATGCTGTTCAAGGCCGGTCCTCGCAGAGCTGCCTCACAGCTTCGGACGTCGGTGCCACGTCGGGGAAATGCGATTCTTCAATCCTCAATCGACAATCGTCAATCCACAATCACTCGTACCGCAGCGCCACCATGGGATCGACTTTCGTCGCCCGCCGGGCGGGGATGTAACACGCTACGAGGCCCACCGCGGTCAATAGCAAAGCCACAGCAGCGAGGGTCAGCGGATGGGCTGAATTGATTCCCCAGATTCGGTTTTGGAGAATTCTGCCGACCGCGAGGCTCACCGACACGCCGATGCCGATGCCGATGGCCAACCACCATAGTCCCGCGGTCATCACCATCCAGCGCACGTCAGCTGCTTGCGCGCCCAGCGCCATGCGGATTCCGAATTCGCTCGCGCGACGTGCCACCGTGTACGCCAACAGGCCGTAAAGGCCGATGGCCGCAAGCACTGAGCCCAGCGCGCCGAATGAGCCCGAAAGCGTCGCGATGAGCCGCTCCGGAACAATGGACGCATCCACTTGATCGGCCAGCGTCGTGACCTGCGCCACCTGTATCGTTTTCGCCGCCTCGCGCACCGCGCGGCGCACTTCGGGAGCTGCGGTCTCGGGATCAACACTGGTCCAAAGCGCGAAGTGCGAGGGCGCCTGTCCCTCCTGGAAGGCGTTGAAGTAGATGGTGCGCGGTGTGGCTTCACCAATGTCATAGTACTTCGCGTCGCCCGCCATTCCTACGATCTCGTAAGTCTTGTCGGGGCCGAAGCCCTTCCAGTCGCGGTCGAGCCAGAAATGCTTTCCAATGGGGTTGCCGTCGGCGAAGTAATACCGCGCCATCGCTTGGTTGACGATCGCCACGCGCGGGCCGCCCTGGTCCTGGTAATTGAAGTCCCGCCCGGCGAGGAGTGGCGTGCCGAGGGTCTGGAAGTACTTCGGCGCGACCCAATTTAAGGAAACGTAGCGGCGATCTTCAGGCTTTTCCGGGTGACCTTCCACGTTGGCGAAACTGGCAGCACCCGCGCCCGAGATGGGAGTAGCACCACTGAGCGTCGCCGAGCGTACACCCGGAATCGCTTCCATGCGCCCCAGCAGTTCCTGATACAGACGGGATAATTGCTCGCCCTTGTATTCACTGCGCCTCGGGTCGAGAGTCACCAGCAAAACGTGATCGCGGCGGAAACCCAGATTGAGGTGCTGTAGATTCCATAAGTGGCGGACAAACAGGCCGGCGGCCCCCAACAGCACCACCGACAAGGCCACCTGGGCCACCACCAGGCTCTTTCCGAAAAGGCGCTGGAGCCTTGTTTCCCCAGCCGTCCCGATTTCCCACAGCGAAGGCGCCGGGGCGGAAAAGAACGCGCTCCAAGCGGGCGCCAGTCCGAACAGTACTCCGCTCAACAAGGCGACTCCGGCAGTGAATAGCAACACGTGCACATCCGGGTGAACGTCGATCTCGATGCGAGCCGGCAATTCCACAATCTGCCGTCCGGAGGTGATGATCCGCAGGAGCGCCTTAGCGCCCAAATACGCCAGGAAGACACCGAGCAGGCTGCCCGTCGCAGAAAGCAGCAGAGATTCGGTCAACACTTGGCGCACCAGGCGAAACCGGCCGGCGCCCAGGGAAACGCGCAATGCGATTTCGCGCTGGCGGGCGACCGCGCGCGCCAGCAGCATACTAGCTATGTTCGTGCACGCGATGAGTAATAGCAGGCCCACCAAGGCCATCAGGAACAGCAGCGGCTTCGCGAAGTTATCACGCAGCACCGACAACCCGGCGCCCGCCGCAGCCACTTCAATTTTCAATTGGCGCCAAAGGGGATCTTTACTGTTCTTGGTCATTTCCTCGACGGTAAACTGAAAAAGCACGCTCATTTCCGCGCGCGCCTGCTCGATGGACACCCCCGGCTTCAACCGCCCGATCAGGCCCAGCTCCATGCGACCAGAGGTCATCCGGCTGAGGCGACCGATTGCCGGCTCCATGGCCACGGGTAACCAGACGTCCGGCCTGGACCATGTCATTAATCCAAAGAACTCACGGGGTGTTACCCCGACAACCGTCAGCGGCACATCTTCCACAATGATTCGCTTGCCCAGAATTCCCGGATCCAGGTTAAACCGGCTCTTCCAGTAGGACCAGCTCACCACGGCCACTGGCGAACCAGCCGCACCGATCTGGTCGTCTTGTGGACCAATCAGCCGGCCGATCACGGGCTTCACCCCGAGGACCGGGAAGAAGCCCCCCACCACGTACTCGCCATCCACCGCCTCCGGTTCGAGGCCTTCACCGCGCACCTGGAAACGGGAAGGCATAACGCCGATGAGTCCCGAGAAGACGTGGTTGTGATCCCGAAAGTGCTCGTAACTGCGCCAGGAGAAACCGTTCACGCGGGGTTCCCCCGGGTACCGATGCAGCAGTTCCACAAGCTGCTCGGGATCCCGCACCGGAAGCATGCGCAGCATCAGGGCGTTGATCAGGCTGAAGATTGCCGTGTTGGCGCCTATGCCGAGCGCCAACGTCACGACGGCGACTACGCTGAAGCCCGGGTTTCTCCTCATCGCCCGCACGCCGTAGCGGAGGTCTTGCAACAAGGTTTCAAGCCAACGAAATCCCCACATGTCGCGCGTCACCTCTTTCATCAGGGTGACGTTACCGAATTCGCGGACTGCTGAAGCTCTTGCTTGCTCGGGCGATTCGCCTTGCTCGACACGGTCCCGTGTAGCCATGCGCAGATGACTCTGTACCTCTTCGTCTAGATCCTCCTCACGCTGTCGTCGGCGAAACAACCAGTCCCACAGACTCATGGCTGTCCCTCCTCGGGCGCAGGATTCATAATCCCCGCAATGGCGTTGACAATTTGCTCCCAGCGGGCCTGCTCAGACAATAGCTGTTTTCTGCCGGCAGCAGTCAGGCGATAGAACTTGGCGCGCTGGTTGCTTTCGGTCTGCTTCCACTCGGAGCTCACCCAGCCCTGCGTCTCGAGACGATGGAGGGCCGGGTAGAGCGAGCCGGTCTCGACTTGTAGCACCTCGCCCGAGCGCCCGCAAATAGACTGGCTGATCCCGTATCCGTGCTGAGCACCCCATTGCAACGTCTGGAGGATGAGCATATCCAGCGTGCCTTGCAGCAACTCGATCCGATTTTGATAGCGTTGTTTCTTCGCCATGTTAGGCCGTAGACATCCTACCCCATGAAGGGGTAGGTTGTCTACTGCTTTTTAAGCCGTCAAGTGGCGCGCGAGAGAAAATGCGGCGCAAGGTTCGCTCTCCGGTCCGCCAATCTTAACGGCGGGCGGCTTTTCCGCAGCGGCGCGCAAGTATTTTTCGATTGACGATTTTCGATTGACGATTGGCGAACGAGGTCAAAAACAGTGACAAGTGACGTGTGGCAAGTTGCGTCCGCGGCCGGTGTCAGTGGGCTTGCCTCTTGCCCACCCAAAGGAGTTCGATGGGCTCTTGTTTGGAGAGTTGCCACAGTTCGGGGTCGCCAGTCACCAGGATGGCGTTTTGCTCCAGGGCCGTTTCCACGGCAAACGCGTCCGCGTAAGAAATAGGGTAGCGGCTTTTCAAGCGAGCCGCACCCAGGATCAATCTTCGGTCGGGGAGGAGGGGCTGAATCGGCATCATCGCGAGGTCGGCAAGGAACCGCTCGGCTGGCGCGGCCCCGTGGCGCTTCGCGATCAGGTAGAAGACTTCCCCGACGTTGATCAGCGAGATGCTGACCTTGGTCTCGCCGCGCGAAGCCTGCTCCAGAAGTTCGCGCACTTTGGCGCGCGCCGGCTCTTCGCCCTGGAGCCAGCCGATCATCGCCCAGGAGTCAAGAACGCTTGCGGTCACGCGTCAATTCCTTTCGCCGGTTTCGAGCCAGATCCCCCAGGAGATCGGAACCTTTGAAGCGTCCTTCCCACTCCCTCCAGTTCCCAGTCACCGCTTTCCGCAGGATCACCTCATCGCCTTCAACTCTCACCGTCAGGCAGGCGCCCTCGCCCAGACCCAATTGGTCTCGGACCTCTTTGGGGAGGGCCAGTTGTCCTCTCGAGGATACACGGGCTTTCAGCATGGCCTCTACCTCCTGTCTTACTTTATAGTAAGACAGAACCTGATTCAAGATTTGTTTAGAGGAATCCCGCCCACGGGGAATTGGCGTTCAGCCTTTTGATTTGCTTTCAAGAGGAAGCAGCCTGCTCCCCGATCAGAGCTGTCAACCACCGGAAGGCGCACACACGCCGCCGGCGGACTTGCTTGGGGCGCTGCCGGTGGCAAATACCGAGAACTTCTGCTCGACGCGCTTCCATCCGCATTTGGGGCACTCAGGCGGCTCCTGGCTGCGCGTCAACACGATTTTCTCGAAGACGTGTCCGCAGTTGCAACAGGCGTATTCAAAGATAGGCATGGGAAACCGATCTCACTCCTTAGGTTTGATGTCACAGCTTTCTTGCTTCGCTTTCCCCGCCGGGGAGGCAAAACGCCGCGCTCATGTAAAGCGCGAGATTCCGGGAATGCGTGGCAGGACCAGGAACCAGACCACCAGAAAGAGAACGAAAACCAAGAAGTTTGCCATAGCCAAATTATACGCACCTCAGGGCTTCACGCCCAGCTTTCGCAAGAAGGTCATCATGGGGCACCAATTCGTGAACGCCGATTGAATGAGGTTCAGGGCCACGAAGCCCGTCAACAGGAACCATTTGGTATTCAAGAAATAGCCCAGCAGCAGGGTCCCAAGAACAAACGCGCCCGCAATCAGTCTCAGCCAACGATTCAGATCCATGTTCTTACCTCCAAGAATAATCTGCCAATTGCCTGCGAAGAGAGAAATCGTCTAAGCCCAATGCTGTTCACTTAAGCTTTGTGTAAGGAGGCTGTTCACTGTTCGACCCTAGAACCCCCTCATCCCCGGCCCCTCTGTCGCCGCGGCGACCGAGGGGGGTGTTAATTTGAATTTACTACCCTCTCCCCCCTGGGGGAGAGGGTGGTCCCGTCCTCCCGCAAGGCGGGACGGGAGGACCGGGTGAGGGGGTCACCCCGGAACGAATTGGGAGGGAGTTTCCTGAACACTCCTTATGTGAAGAGTATTGTGTCTAAGCCACCTTTCATGCCATCTTCGGGCTTTCCGCGAGCGTTTTCAAATTCCCTTTTGCGTGCAGGTAGTATAACACCGGCACTGCCATTCGAGACAGGAACGTTGAAGCCACTTCGCCGGCCATCAATGAAATCGCCAAGCCCTGGAAGATGGGGTCAAATAGGATGACGAAGGCGCCCACCACCACGGCAGCGGCGGTCAGGAGCATAGGCCGGAAGCGCACGGCCCCCGCGTCCACTACGGCCTCTTTCAGTGGCAATCCCTGTTGTCTGCGGAGCTCAATGAAATCGACGAGGATAATCGAGTTCCGCACGATGATTCCGGCGCCTGCGATGAAGCCGATGATCGAAGTGGCCGTGAAGAAGGCGCCCATCAGGGCATGCGCGGGGAGTATCCCGGTCAGCGTGAGTGGAATGGGGGCCATGATCACGAGCGGCACGCGGAACGATCGGAACCATGCGACCACGAGCACGTAGATTAACACCAGCACAACAGCGAAGGCAAAGCCCAGGTCACGAAAAACCTTGTAGGTGATTTGCCATTCTCCATCCCACTTCATCGAGACTTGGTCGGTCATGAAGGGCGCGTGAGTGAGGTAGCGCTCGAGCGTAGCGCCGGAGGGCGTCTTAATCTTCTCCAGTTCCCGCGAGAGGTTGATGATCGCATAAACCGGGCTTTCTTCTTTGCCCGCCACGTCGCCGGTTACGTACACCACGCGTTTGAGATTCTTGTGGTAAATGCTCTTCTCAATGGTTCCCTCATCGACCTTAGTCAATTCGCTCAGGGGCACCAGAGTCCCGTTGGTCGACAGGACGCGAATCTCGCCCAGGTCGGTCAGGCTGGTTCGCTCCTTCCGGGGAAGCTGAAGCACAATATCGACGTCTTCTTTCTCTTTCGGCTGGTGCGCGATTCCGACCACCGCCCCGCTCAAGGCCATGCGTAGCGTCTGTGTGATCTGATCGGTGGAGACGCCGTTCAAGGACGCCTTCTCCTTATCGACGACGAAGCGATATTGAGGCTGAGGGTCTTCCACGTACCAGTCCACATCCACCACGCCCGGGGTGCGCTTGAAGGCGTCGCGAACCTGCGTCGCAACTTCAAGCTGTTGGCCCTGATCGGGGCCATAGATCTCGGCCACCAAGGTCTGGAGGACCGGAGGCCCCGGGGGAATCTCCGCCACTTTCAGCCTTGCGCCGTATTTGTCCCCGATGGGCTGAATGGCCAAGCGGACGCGCTTTGCAATGTCGTGACTCTGCGCGGACCGCTCACCTTTCGCCAGCAGGTTCACCTGGATGTCCGCCTCATTGGGGCCTTGCCGCAGGAAATAGTGGCGGACGAGCCCGTTGAAGTTATAGGGCCCCGCGGTCCCCGCATACACCACGTAATTAATGACCTCCGGCTCATGGGCAATGCGCCGGGCGATTTCTCTGGTGACCATAGTGATTTGTTCCAGGGTGGTGCCGTCTGGCATATCCACAATTACCTGGAACTCACTTTTGTTGTCGAAGGGCAACATTTTGGCGCGCACGATCTTGAGCAAAGGCATCGCCAGGGCCAGGAGCAGAAGGAGTACCACACCCACCAGGAAAGCGCGCCGCTTACGCGCGTCGATGAGCAGTGGCGTCATCAGGCGACGGTAGAGCCGGGTGCTCCAACCCTCCCGGCCTTCCTGCTCGTAATGGTTGCCCTCACGCTTCAAAATACGGATGGCCGCCCAAGGTGAGATCACAAAGGCGATGAGCAGAGAGAACAGCATGGCCACCGAGGCGCCGATGGGTATGGGGCGCATATACGGTCCCATCAGACCGCCCACGAAAGCCATGGGCAGTATGGCGGCGATGACGGCCCAGGTGGCCAAAGTGGTGGGGTTGCCCACCTCGTCCACGGCCTCCACGGCGATGTCCGCAACGGGACGGTCCTTATTCTCCGGAAGGTGAAAGTGGCGCGTGATGTTCTCGACCACCACGATGGCGTCGTCCACCAGGATTCCGATGGAGAAGATCAGCGCGAAGAGCGTGACCCGGTTGAGCGTGTAGCCATAAATGAAATAGAGAAACAGGGTCAAGGACAGCGTCACGGGAACTGCCCCCAGCACGACCATGGAAGAGCGCCAGCCCAGGGCGAGGGCAATGAGAGCCGTCACGGAAAGTATGGCGAGGAGCAGGTGCTTGAGCAGTTCGTTGGATTTCTCCTGCGCCGTCTCGCCATAATTCCTGGTGACCGTCACTTGCACGCCGGTGGGGATCAACGTTCCCTTGAGGTTGTTGACCTTTTCGAGGATGCGGTCGGCCACCAATACGGCATTCTTTCCTTTGCGTTTGGCTACGCTGAGGGTCACCGCAGGATACTCGCCCATAGGACCCGTTTGGATTATGGCCGCGCTACGGCCCAGCCCGAAGAGCACGTAGTCCGAGGGCTCTCGCGGCCCATCGCGGATTTCAGCGACGTCGCGAACATAAATCGGTCGCCCAGCGGAGACCCCAATCACAACCGCGCCCACCTCCTGGGCGTTGTGGAGGAAGTCGCCGGTCTGCACTGCAAATTCACGGTTTCCCGCCGCGAAGCTTCCAACCTGGAGCTGTTGGTTGGCATGTTCGAGAGCCGCATAGATACCGGCTGGGGCCACACCGTAGCCCGCCATCTTGGCGGGGTCCAACAGCACGCGGAGCTGGCGCTGTTCGCCCCCAGTCACTTTGGTTCCCGAAACGTCGTCAATACTCTTCACTTCCCGGTCCACTTCCGCAGCGATGCGGCGCAGGGTGGAGCTGTCATACCGGTCGCTCCAGAAGGTTAGGGCCAGCACCGGAACGTCATCAATCGAGCGGGGCTTGATGAGCGGCTTGGAAGCGCCGGGAGGAATCAGATCGAAGTTCGAATAGAGCTTGTTATAGAGCTTGACAATGGAGTCCTCTTCTTTTTCTCCCACCTTGAAGCGGACAATAGCCATGCACATGCCGGCCCGGCTGGTGGAGTAAACATATTCGACGCCGGGAATTTCCCAAAGGAGTTTTTCCATGGGCGTCGCCACCCGCTGTTCCACTTCCTGCGCAGTCGCGCCCGGCATCTCGACGAAAACGTCCATCATGGGAACGATGATTTGCGGTTCTTCTTCCCGCGGCGTCTCCATGACCGCGAAGGCGCCAAGCAGGATCGAAAAGACCATCAGAAGCGGGGTGAGCTTCGAGTTGATGAAGTACTGGGCGACACGCCCCGCAAAACCAAGCTTTCCCCTGGTCATTGTGCCTCCACGCGAATGCCGTCACGGAGCTTTTCCACCTGCGTCACAGCGACCCGGTCGCCTTCGTTCAAACCTGAGATAATTTCTATGCGGTCACCCCCACTCTTGCCCGTTTTCACCAGTCGATATTCAACCGCGCCTTGCGAGTTGGCCACGTAAACACCCTCGAGTTCACCGTGTTCAACCAGAGCCGACTGTGGGACTGACATCATTCGCGTCTGCTCAACCGGAAACAGGGCCGTCGCGTACTCTCCGGACTGGCAGAGGGAACCGGAAGGAAGGTCAACTTTGACAAGAAACGTCCTGCTGGCAGGATCGCTTGCCGGCACAACTTCCGCCACACGCCCGTGGATGACGCCACGCGCCGTGGTGACAGGTATTTCCTCTCCCACCTTCACCTTGGCGAGGAATTCTTCCGGCAGGCTGGCTTCGAGCCGGTAATGGGAGGTTTCCTCGACCGTCAAGAGGGGAGCCCCCGGCATCACCACGGTGCCCACGTCAACAGATTTCTGTGTAATGACGCCATCGATGGGCGACACAATGCGGGAATAACTCAGCATAGTTTCTGCGGAAGATTTCTGCGCCTGGGCCTGTTGGTTGCGAGCTTCGATCCCTTTTCCCTTGGCTTGGAGGGCACGCTCATTCGCCAGCGCCGCCCTGTATTTCGCTTCGGCGCCCTCAAATTCCTGGCGGCTCAGAGAGTTCTTTGCAAGCAGGTTCTGATAGCGTTTGTAGGTGGCCTCGGCAAACCGCCGGTCCGCCGTGGCGGCTTGCAGGGCCTGTTCGACCTCCACAACTCCGTGCTCGGCTTCCTGAACCCCGGCCTGTGCGGCGTCAACTTGCGCGCGCGGGGCGCGATCGTCAATCGCCGCCAGAAGCTGGCCACTCCGTACGCGGTCGCCGGCCCTGACGCGAATCTCCCGCACGGTGCCGCCCATCTGGGCGTTCAATAGACTGACGTTCGCCGAGCGCACCGTCCCCACAGCTTCGTACATCTGGGGCGCGCCATTCAGACGGATGGTTTCAAGCTTCACGCCGGAGACGGTCTCTGTCGCCCCTTGCTCCCCGGAGCGGTTCGAGCCGCAGGCAAGAAGGAGGCTCACAACAGTTAGAAGTGACAAGAGCTGAAGGACCCTTCGTTTCTGCATGGTTGCTATTATTACTCCGATAGATTTGATTCCGTCCATGTGCTTCCACATGGCCAAGCCGCGCAGCGGCGCTAGAAATTAGCCCAGGGCGCAAGCCCCGGGCCTGGGCGTCTGCCCCCTCACCCCCACCCTCTCCCCCGCCGGGGGAGAGGGTGCCCGTAAGGGCGGGTGAGGCGTTCTTCCCCAGAGCTCACGCCCTGGGCCAACATCTGCCGGCCCTCCGGGCCTTGAACTCGAGCCGACTCTCGCATCGACGATACTCACTACTACGAATTACTTAACACAGTAATACCATCGACCTTATAGGTGTTCGCATCGCGTCTACTGATTCAGCGCCGGAGAATTCGCGGAGAGTTCCCCGGTGGCAAGTTCCAACGCGGCGTAACTAAGCCGGTAATCAAAGACGGCGTTCAAAGCGTTCTTCTCGGCGGCCGTTTTGGCGGTTTCCGCGCGGAGCAGGTCGGTGATGGTGGCGAGCCCCTCCTCGTAGCGGTTCTGCATGATGCGCAGGCTCTCCATGGCCTGCGATGATGCGTCCTTCACAACTCCCAGGCGCTTCCGCGCGGTGGCCAGGTTTGAGTAGGCCTCGCGAACCTGAAGGCGGACCGCCGAGGCCATCTGAGTCTCGAGGGCTTGCGCCTGCAGTTCACGCGCTTTCGACTCCTTCAAGCGGGCTATTTTCGCGCCGCCATCAAAGAGGTTGAAGTTGAGCGTGGCGCCCACCGCCCAGTTGTTTCCGCCGCGCGCGGCGAACGTTTGGTTATCAACTTCCCAGGAACTGAAGAGATTCACTTTGGGAAGGAACTCGGCTCGCGCCATGTGCATACCGTTGGCAGCTTGTTGCTTCCCCAGCAAGACCTGCAAATAATCCGGCCGTGTGGCCAGGGCTTTGGATTGCTTCTCCTGCAACGAACCGGCGTTGAAGCTCGACTCGCTCAGGCTTCCTGCGATTGACGTTGGAGCGTCTTCCGGCAGGCCCATGGCCACATTGAGCGCGGCGTGCGCCAGCTCGATTGCGTTTTGCGCCCGTAGCAGGTCTTCTTCCGCCTGGGCAAGTTGCACCTCCGCGCTCAGCAAGTCGGAGGGCACGCCTAGCCCGTTCTCTTGGCGAGCTCTGGCGCGCTCGAGATCGCTCTGGGTCATGTGCACCGCAGACTTGGCGACGCGCGAGTTCTCCCGGGCCAACAACTCGTTCAAGTAAGCATTGATCACCTGGAAAACGACTTCTTGTTGCGTCCGATCTTTCCCCTTTTGCGCCGACTGAGCTTGCAGTTTCGCGTCCCGGACCATGCGGGAAATCTGGCCGGCGTCGTAGAGAGGCATCGTGGCGGTGAAGCCGGTGCGAAAGTCATCGAGCGGCGGGGGAGTGTTCAGGAAGCTCAGCGCAAAATTGGCAGCGGTGAACTGGCGCTGGGTGAGCAGCGTTCCGAACACGTAAACGGGATTGTCGCCACGCGTGAATCCCTCGGCGAAATCCAGCCGGGGGTAGCGGAAAGCCTTGGCAGCAGTGATTCCCTGCTGCACCGCCTGCGCGTAGGCGTCAGCCGCCTGGATGGTAGGGTTCTTCTGAAGCGCAATCCGCACAGCTTCCTGAAGGGTAAGCGACTGAGCTGACTCTCTTGCGGCAGGCTGAGTTTGAGCGCCTGCGCCTGCCGCCAGGAGAAGCACTGCCACCAGTGAGATGAGTCTCTTCATTACGCTACCTCGCGGGAGGTTTCATGGGTCACGTCCGGCAGGATCTCGAAGGTAGTTTCGATCGTCGCCGTCTTCGAGATCATCGCTCCCACGGCGCAGTACTTCGTCTCGGAAAGCTCAATCGCTCTTTGGACGGCCTCGGGAGCGATGCGCCCCCGAAGCCGGTGCTTGATTTCAACGCGGGTGAAGTAAGAAGGCGGCTCCGGGTTCTGCTCAGCATGGAGTTCGATTTCATACCCGGTGACCGTCTGGCGTTTCTGGCGAAGAATGCCGATCACGTCAAAACCGGTGCAGCCACCGAGGGCCAGCAAGGCCAGCTCAATGGGCTTGGGTCCCGTGCGCCCGTTGGCGTCGTCCATAACGAAGGCATGACCAGTACCCGACTCCGCAACAAACTGCCTTCCTTCGCCCTCGACGGTTGCTAATCGCAGCTTTCCTTCAATCATAGTTCACCTCATTTGTCGGTTTGCTTTCTGTGACCCGAGGAGGCAAAACCACGGCATGGTAATCCTCCTGGGGGGCCCTTACGAGGGGTTCATGACAACTATCGATTCCTTTGAGCATTTCGACCCAGGTATTTCGAACCCCTTTGTTGTGCTGCATTTTTCTGGCCTCATCTGCATAAATGCAGTTTCCAGGGAAAGGTAACAAAAAAATCGAGTTGTTTGGACAAGACAGCACGTCCCTGCTGGGTTCTAGCAGGAACGGGTAGGACGGCGCCGATGGCATGAAATTGCGCCTCACAAATTGGGGAACCGCTGTGCTAGCATCTACTTTGCAAACGCGGAGGAGGCGGCCCAAGACTGCGTTGGCAATCTCCGATTTCGGTGACGTATCTCATGAATTCGCAAGTCGAGCAGGCACTCACAAGTCTGAAGTCCGGGAAACTCGAGGACGTTGAGCAGGCTCTCGAAACACTCCAGGAGGTCGTTTACGGTTTCGGGATGAAAGTGTGCGGCGTTCGCGAGGACGCCGAGGACACTGCCCAGGAAACCCTCATCCGCCTGGCAAGACAACTGAAGGAGTTTCCCGACGCGCGGGCGCTGGCCGTCTGGCTTTACAAGGTGGCCAAGACCCAATGCCTGATGAGCCGCCGCAAGAGCAAGTTCGCTCCCGCGCAAGTCCTTTCCCTGGATGCGTTGATGCCCAAGGAAAGCGGCGCCGCAGCTCCGGCAGTGAAATCCTGGGAGATTACACCCGAAGAAATGGTGCTGAACAAGGAGTTGCGCAGCAAGCTGGAAGACGCCGTGCTTGCCCTTCCCAAGCCTTATCGCTTGGTCCTGATTCTCCGCGACATGGAACAACTCGACACCAGGGAAGTGGCGGAGGTGATGGGTATTTCCGAGGAAACCACCAAGATGCGCCTGCACCGGGCGCGCGTTTTCCTTCGCAATGCGCTGGCCGGCTACGTCCAGCGTGCGCAGGGGAAAGACCATGCCTGACCGGCATTGCAAACAGATCTTCGCCGTGCTCTCCGAGTACCTGGATGGTGAGCTTCCGGTGAAGAATTGCCGGGAATTAGAGCGCCACCTGAAGGGCTGCCGGCCCTGCATTGCATATCTCGAGAGCTTGAAAACCACCGTGGAGGCTTGCCGCAGGTATAGGGCGCCCAGGGCTCCCGCCCTCTCGAAGCAAGTGAAGGCCGCTCTGCTGGAGGCTGTTCGTAAGGTGATTTCCATATATTCTTCTGAATAGGGTCTCATAGGTGCAACTTTATCGTGAGATGGTTCGTCAGAACATATGTAAGCCGGGTGTAAAATCCCGGCCGGAGGCCTACCGTGAGATACGATCGTTTACGACGTGTACTCGTGGTTGTGGTCGCGGGGCTGCTTTCCCTTCCGGCAGCTCTCTTTAGCCAACAACAGAACCCTTCCCAGGTGCGCTCGGTGCGGCTGAGTTCCGTCAGCGGCAAAGTGACGGTGAAGCGCCCAGGCGCAGCCGAAGGGGTCCAGGCGCAGGTGAATACCGCAATCGAGGAAGGCTTTGTGGTGTCGACATCGGCTGGCGGTTTTGCCAACGTGCAGCTCGAGAACGGCTCCACGATTCGACTGAGCGGACACACCAAAGCCGACTTCACGCAATTAAACACGGATGCGGATGGAAACAAACTGAACGTCATTACGTTGGAACGGGGATTGGCTGGTTTTTACTTCATCCCTGAACGACAGGACGTTTCCACGGTGAAGATTGCGGACGCCACCTTGACTTCCCATGGCAAGACCGAATTCGAAACGGAGTTCACCTCGGGGACGGTGCAACTGCGCGTGTTGGCGGGCTCCGTCACGATCTCGGCACACGCCAGCTCCCTGACCCTGGGTAAAGGGAAGGCCGCGGTATACAACCCGTTGGCGGCTGCGGCGGCGGGGGCGAAATCGCACGCGCGGGTGGTTCGCCTGAGCTACGTGAGTGGTACGGTGATGGTCAAGCGGCCTGCTTCGGCGGAAGAGGAACCGGCGATGGTGAACGTGCCCATCCAGGAGGGTTTCGAGCTCTCCACTTCCGGCGGCAGTTATGCCGAAGTGGAATTCGAAAACGGTTCCACCGCACGCCTAGGCGAGCTCTCCAAATTGCTTTTCGATCAACTGGCGTTGGACGCCAACGGCAACAAGCTGAACGGCATGACGTTTGAGCAAGGATATGCCACTTTCCACTTTCTGCCCGAGCACAGCCTTCCGCGCTCTGTAAAACGGGATGGCATTATCCACTTTCAGCCCACGTACGGCGATGTTTATCGCGTCAAGATTGCCGACGCGACGGTGACGACCGATGGCAAGTGCGAATTCCGCACGGACCTGGAACAGGACAGCTTTCGCGTGGAAGTTTTCAATGGCTCGGTAGATGTCGCCACTCCTACCCTGTCTGCCAAACTCGGCGAAGGCAAGATCCTGGAACATAAGTCCGGCGGCGCGGAGTTGGCTTTCAACATCCGGAAAGGAATTGCCAAGGACACTTGGGATCAGTGGACGGAGGCACGGGATAAGCAGGTGCAGCTTACGGAAAAAGACGAGGCCGTCCATCCCATTGGACCGCGCTACGGCTGGAGTGAGCTTGACACCTATGGCGAATGGGTTGGACTTCCCGGTGGCAGATTCGGCTGGTCGCCCTACGCGCGGGCAGGTTGGTCGCCCTACACCAATGGTCAGTGGGGATGGTACCCGGGATTCGGCTGGACCTGGATTTCCGGCGAACCCTGGGGCTGGCTGCCTTATCACTGCGGTCAATGGGACTTCGACGCTAGCTTTGGCTGGTATTGGATGGACCCGATGTTCGGTTGCGGACTCTGGGGGGCTTCGCTGGTCAATTGGTATTCGGGACCGGGATGGATCGGCTGGGCGCCGAAGGGGGGGACCGGCCTTCCTGGAACCGGGGGGCCCGGTCATCCGAGGCCCGTTCCACCAGGACGTGGTCATCCGGGCCCGGGTCCTCGCCCCTTCCTCCCAAGGGGACTTGTCACGGTTCCGACCAGTGTGGTTCAGAATCGGCAGTTAATTACGCCCCAGACCGTGAACCACATTCTGCCCACGTCGGGAAGCCTGATTGAGCACCCGCCCTTCGAACTGGGCCCGCGGCCCACGAGCGCGGCAAGCTCGCCAACGCTGGGCGCGGGAAGCACATCCAAAAGCAATACAGCGGCCGCGACGGCGCCACCCGCACCGGCGCCGATCAGTGGGCCGGGGCCAGGCCTCGCATCGCGCCACGCTTCCGCGCCTTCGACCATCCTGATGGGAGGCGATGCGGCAAAGGAGAGTTCCTTGCTTGCGCACTATCATTTCTATCCCGGCCGTGAACCCTTGCGCGCCATTGAAGGCGCAACCCTGGGGGGACGTTATCCGGCGCGCGGGTCAACGGGTGAGTTCCGCAGCAATGCTTTCAGAGGTGGGGAAAGGAATGGGGGCGCCAGTGGCCAGAACGGTTCCCGGGGCGGCCCCACCGTGTCGCACTCAGCGGGCGGGTCAGGGGCCATCATCATGTCCCACGGACAAGGTGGAGGCGGCTCGCACGGCGGGGGCTATTCCGGTGGCAGTAGCTCCTCCAGTGGCGGGCAGTCCGGTGGAGGTGGAAGCGTCTCCGGCGGTGGCGGCGCGGCACACTCTGGCGGTGGTGGTGGAAGCGTCTCCGGCGGTAGCGGCGGGGGCGCCGGTGGCGGTGGCGCCGGACACCACTAATCCACCGTCGCATTGCAGTTGTTGAATAATCATCGCGCCTTTAGCCCAACTTTCGCAGTTGAGGGGGTGGAAGAACCCTAATTTGGGCAATTATATAGTTGGCTGACCGCGCGGTTCTCTCAGAACTGATACGTCTCTTTTCCGCTGTGGCTGGTAATATCAGCCTTGCCATGGCTGACGCGAGTTATGCAATGGCTTGTTAGCTTGCGGTGCCCAGAGTGGATGAACTTATCAAATACGCGATTTCGCACAGCCCAATGGCGCTCTGCAACGGTAAGGATAATGATACCTACGTGGTTTCCTTTGCAAACCCCGTACTTTTCGAATCTTCTTTCCAGGGTGAAGACGATCCTGTTTTCTTTCTTCGCATAGGCGAGAACAATATCATCGTCTTGTGAGATTAATTCTGGAACGTTGCCTGCATAGACCGACCTCAGCGCGGATATCCTCTCTATTCGATGGACTAATTCCACTGGAACCATCTCGTCGATCAGGATTCGTAGGTCAGTGCTCAAGGCTCGACGTAAGACTCCATTGCGATTTTGGAAAAGCGGACTGCGTCCTTGACTTGGCCAATCTTGAGCTGTGGGTACGACTTGAGTACGCCCTTCAGGCTGCCGTAAAACTCAACACCATCAAGAATCATATAGACGGGGATCCTGGTGCCCTCAATGCAGGGATTGCCACCCACTAGTCCTCGCCGCATGACTATCGAGGGCACTTGCCTAGCAGCCAGCGCGAATGCCTCTCTCATGGCTACACCGAAATCATCAGCCGTTGGTGACTGACTGCACCTGTTCCGGTAGTCGAGAAATCTTTTCAATTTATTGTATTGCGTACCCTCTCGCAGATGAGTACGCAACGCAACAATATTGCTACGAAGGAGGAGATCATGGGCGTCCCTGCACCTGCAAATTCTCATCCCTTTATCTCCCTTACGAATATTCTCGTGACCTCGGTGAGCGCAGTCACGTCGTCATAAACGTTGAAAGTCTGGAACGTCAGCGGTCTATTTCCCTGAAGTATGACAACTATTGTGTGGTCGTTCAGTGTCACAAACGTCTCATAAACTCCCTCTGGCTTGCTCGGGATACGCATCACCATACCCACAACCTCTACCTCACGGAACAGACTAAAGCGGAGGTGCATTGGCACTGGGAAATTCATAGACCGCTTCTTGTCCGAGTAAACAAAGATAGCTGTTACGTCGGCTGTAGCCTTGCCATTTTTGAAGAACTTCCCAATCCATGCAATTATATCCTCGGCGAATGGTCCTGTGTCTCCACGCTCACGAATTTCTGTCTCTGGAATATATTCTAACGAAGCGTGGAATTCCTTTTTCGTCCAATGGCAATTGAAGTGGACATGATAATCTGTTAGTGAATGATCGCGAGTCGGGGCAACGGCCGCAATTGACTTATCGCCATGTACTAAGCGGTTCGAGCGATCCATTCGCTTGATCTCACTCTTGAGTCCATCCAGATCAAACTTGTCGAGGCTAACAGCTAGGCCGTACTCCAAGTTTGAACAATTCAGCCTGGAAAGCGACCCACGTCTGCGTCGTCTCATCTCTTAGTCCGCACTGCGATTGATTTTGACAGGCGTCTGTGAGGCTTGTGTGCGTCCCATTCGTCCATTCGTTTTTGTAGCTCGGATTTCGATACCCCAAGTATCTTCTTTACGGTCGATTCGAATCTCAGGAATTCAGGGCTTTTTCCGTCTCCCGCGTCTCGGGATTTCTTCACGCCTGTCCTCCGTCCGCCTGTCCAATCAGCCCACGGTAAGTGAGCCTCTTCCCGATAAGATTACCACAAACCAAGCGGAAACGCTCCGCGTCAGTCAACTCTCTCTGATTGTAGCGGAAGGCTTGCTCATCCAGGTGGCGGTCAAGATGAAGAGGCTCGACACTAACATAGGATCCCCGGATGGTGCGCTTCAAGAGACTCCAAAAGTTTTCGAGGCCGTTAGTAAGAACCCGACCGCGCACATATTCAATAGCATGGTCGACGACCTGATGCCCGTATCTCGCGGCAAGCCCCTCATAGGAAGCAAGTGCATCGGTATAGATCATGGAGCCTTCCTGAATACCCTTTGCAATTTCATCGTGAAGGACTTTCTTGCGTCGGCTCGGAATACGCTGAGTCCGCACTTCCCCGCCGCGCTGTAAAAATCCCAGAACGGGGGTCTTGTCCTTCCCGCCTGTTCCGGTGATTTTAGCACGACGTTTGGAGATGTGCATGTTGCGCGCTTTGCCGCCCAAAAACGTCTCGTCAATTTCGATTTCGCCGCTCATCTTCTCGAAAGTACCACTGTGCATCGAGAGGCGAATCCGGTGATCCATGAACCACGCGGTTTTCTGCGTGACGCCAAGGTCGTGTGCCATCTCGCATGAACTGATCCCATTCTTACAGTTCGTAACCATCCAAATCGCCGCGAGCCACTTGCCCAACACGATAGGCGAGTCCTCAAAAATTGTGCCGACCTTGATCGAGAACTTTTGGTGGTCATGTGGCGTCCGGCATTTCCAGACCCGAGCTTTGGCGAGAAACGTAACGCCGCGCGAGCCGCAGCGCGGACAGACAACCCCATTCGGCCATCGCAGATCGCGCAAGAAACTCAAACAGACATCGGGATTATCGAAATAGCCTATTGCTTCGATAAGCGTTTTCGGAAAGATAATATGTGTGTCCATACCTTATACTGTACCAAAGTAAAGTCGGTCTGTCAAGTATATAATTGCCCTAATTTGCGGATCTGGCCATTAGCCACTCCTCGTCTAAGGAGACGACGGGCGTGGCGGCTTGCGAGCGGCTTCTTCTAACGGCCACGCGCTTCTGGTGCGTTTGCCCTGCCTCCTCTCCAGGGCTTGCCGCCGCCAGCGCAGCCTCCTTGTCCAGCGGCGATCCGGTTACCCCCAACCCGATTCCTACCTCCGTTACATCTTTTAGACCCGAATTCGGAAGTCAGCGTGGGTGCGATGTGTATCTTGTAGGGGCACAGCGCGCTGTGCCCCCACGCCCGGCCCCGCGCCATTTTGTTCCTCCGGCATCCGCGTCGAACGGGCCTCGAATCAAGTGATTCGGTTCGAACGGCGGCTGCCAACTTTCGAATTCGGGTTAGAAGGCCCCGACGGTCCACGACCCCCCCTCTGCAGTACCACCTTGCGCGCGAACTCTGCTTGCTCAAGACTCTATGGAATATATAGAGACCCCTTTGGAACCCGAGGTAAGTGGAGCACGAGCTCGTCACCTGCCGACCGAAATTGGAAAGTACACGCCGCCTCTGTAGGAGGCAGCAAACACTCTGCGAACTCAGTCGGGGTAGACTCGCTATTTTATTCGCTACGACTATTCGTATATTATCGTATATAAACAATTGATGTTATTGACTTTAAATGGACACATGCCTATACAATATTTGGCCGGGCGTACTGATACGATAGAGAGCCGCAAAGCAGGTTGCAGCCGGCTTTGCCCTTAACGAAACCAAGGAGATGATGGTGGTCCCCCGGTTAGCGTGCTGCTTGAGCTATAAGGCCGATTGCCTCAGGGGCTGAAAAGAAACAACGGCCAGGTTTGTCCAGTTTTCATCGGAGAGGAACATATGAATCCCTGGCAAAAAGGGGTAATGGAACATGCCCATTGGTTTGGCATTTTCTGTTCAGCAATGGTGTTGACTCTCATGGTCACCTCGGGAGCTCGGGCACAAATGTCGGGTGCGATTTCGGGAACGGCTGCCGACTCATCGGGAGCCGTGTTGCCGGGGGTGAACGTGGCTGTGAGGAACCTGGAGACCGGATCGATTCGTGCCGCAGTGAGCGACGGCATGGGGCGTTACAGCGTGCTCTCACTTCCAGTCGGACGGTATGAGATAAGGGCACAAAAGGATGGGTTCAGAGCTGAGCTCCGCACGGGCATCACCCTGGTCGTCGGACAGGAGGCCACGGTCGACTTGGTCTTGCAATTGGGCGAAATCAGGCAGCAAGTGACGGTGTCGGGAGAAGCGCCGTTGGTCAGCGCCACGCCGACTGCGACATCGGGTTTGGTCGGAGAGCGGCAAGTAAAGGACCTGCCGCTGAACGGCCGAAGCTACGATGAGCTTCTTACCCTGAATCCCGGGGTCGTCAACTTCACGTGGGAGAAGACAGGCGGGGTCGGGATTTCCAACTCTGCCGTCGGCAACATGTTCTCGGTCGCGGGGAACCGGCCTCAGCAAAACCTCTTCTTGTTGAACGGGGTCGAATTCACGGGGGCGGCCGAGAACGATATGCAGCCCGGCGGCACCAGCCAGCAGTTGCTGGGGGTGGACGCGGTTCGGGAATTCAACCTGCTGCGCGACACTTACGGCCCGCAGTACGGCAAACGGCCCGGCGGCCAAGTCATCATTGTCACCCAGTCCGGGACAAACGATTGGCACGGGACGGTATTTGAATTCCTGCGCAACAGCGACTTTGATGCGCGCAATTTCTTCGATCAAAGCTCCATCCCGCATTTCGCGCGCAACCAGTTTGGAGGGTCTTTGGGGGGACCGATCCAAAAGGACAAGACCTTCCTGTTTGGCAATTACGAGGGATTCCAGCAGCACCTGGGGTTAACCGATGTGACGCTCGTTCCGGATAACAACGCGCGCCAAGGTCTATTGCCGGGTCCGAATGGCACGATGGTCAACGTGGGAGTGGCGCCCGGAGTTGCGCCACTGCTTTCGTTGTGGCCCGTGCAAAGCCCGAACGCGCCGGACTTCGGAGGCATCGCTGAATCGTTCAGCAACCCTTTGCAGACGATTCGAGAGGACTTTGGGACCACTCGGCTCGACCACATCTTCTCTGAGAAAGACTCTCTCGGCGCGGTCTACACCGTCGACGACAGCGCGGATAACTCACCCACCATCAATCCCTGTAGCACGGACCTGGAGAGCCTCCGGGAACAGGTTGTCAGCCTCGAAGAAACCCACGTTTTTTCCTCCACGGTGATCAACACCGCCCGCTTCGGTTTCTCTCGCGCCAGCTATTTCTATACGGGAGAACCCACCCCCAATACCCCCGCAGCGAGTGTTCCGAGCTTTTTGGTTGGCCGTCCTGTTGGCGCGGTGGTAATCGGAGGAAGCGCGGCATCGAATCCAGCCGCCCAATTAAGCCTTGCTGGAAGCAACAATGGAAGCAACCTGGACATCGCTCGGAATCTCTTCACTTATGAGGATCGCGTAACCTTCACGAAAGGGCGTCATCGGGTCAGTGCGGGAGCGTGGTTCCAACGGCTCGAGTCCAATGAAAATCTGGCGCTCAGCCAGTATGGACAGGCTACATTTACAAGTCTGACGACCTTCCTGGACGGCACGGTGGGCACTTTCCTGTTTGATCCCACACCGACCCGTCTGGGCTGGCGCGCGTTCCTCGGCGCCTGGCACCTCGAGGACGACATACGTCTGAGTCCGAAGTTGACGCTATCCCTGGGTTTCCGCGACGAGTTCACCAACGGTTGGAACGAATCTCAAGGTCGGGGCGCCAACTTCGTTTTCAACAACGGAGTCATTGTTACTCAACCGCGAGTCGCAAACTCAGTCTTCACTTCCAACAACGCGAAGTTCCTGCCCCAACCGCGAATCGGTTTAGCGTGGAGTCCCTTGCGCACCAAGACCGTCATCCGCGCCGGCTTCGGGATGTACAACGATCTTCAAGATGCGCTTGGATACCGCCTCGATCAGAATGCGCCCTTCAATCCGACCGACAGCATCGCGAGCCTCCCGGTCTCTCAGCTCCCCTTCAACCCCGGCGCCCCACTGCCGTCAAGTGCGAAGGTGGTGCCAGGAGGGGTTCAACCCGATTTGAAGACGCCGACCCTCGTGTCCTATTCCCTCAGGATTGAACAGGAGTTGACTCCCAACACCTCGTTCAGCGTCGGTTATGTGGGATCTCACGGGTACCACGAGATCGTCAGCGTGGACGCGAACGAGCCTTTCCCCACAATTTGCCCTGCGGCCCCCTGCCCGGCTTCCCTACCGGCCGGGACGTACTACATTCCGAGTGGAGCACCGAAGGCAAATCCCGCGCTGGGGAACACCTGGAGCTGGTTTTCTGAGGGGGTCAGCTCCTACAATGCCCTGCTTTTGGATTTTACTCACCGCTTCAGTGGGGGCTTGGCCTTGAGGGGAGTTTACACTTGGTCGAAGACCCTCGACGACGGAGACTCCCTGAATGCCACCGCAGCGGCCAATGCCCCGGGGTTGGTCATGAATCCGTTCAACCTCCATGCAGACTGGGGACTTGCGACGTTTGACGTCAGAAACGTTACCGTCATTAACGGAAGCTATGAGCTGCCGTTCGGACGGGGGAAGGCCTTTGCGAATAGCTTCGGCGGTGGGCGTAATGCACTCGCGAGCGGCTGGACTTTGAATAGCATTGTGACCTTGCAGGACGGCTTTCCATTCACGCCACAACTCAGCTTTAATCCCTCCAACAACGGGGATACGCGCAACCCGGTGCGTCCGTCTCTGAACCCGGCGTTCTCCGGGCCTGTGATTCTGGGAAGTCCAAACCAGTATTTCAATCCCAGCGCCTTTCTCGTCCCACCTAACGGGACTTACGGAAATCTTGGACGAGACGCCTTTATTGGCCCGGGCCTCGCTACGCTTGATCTCTCGTTGCTCAAGGACACGAAGATTACGGAAAAACTAGGTCTCCAGTTTCGGGCGGAGTTTTTCAACGCCTTGAACCGCGCCAACTTCAATACGCCAAACCTGATCGTATTCACATCAGCCGCTGGGGTCCCCTCCCCCACTGCGGGTGTCATCACCAGCACATCCACAACGTCACGGCAGATTCAGTTCGGACTCAAGCTCATCTGGTAGGCCGCCTGGCGCAGACCTCAGGACCACGTCATTCCCGCGAAAGCGGGAATCCACTTGATCGAAGACACCCATCCCCACGGTGCGAGATTTCCATTTCTCCCCTGTGTCCCGTTTTTCTTGAAGTATTCTGCCTCTCGGCAGATTATCCCAATGTTTTTAAACGGGTTAGAAGGCTACTGAGGATATATGGGTAAACGCATGAGCGTAGTATTTTGCTACACTCGGCGACTTGCGCGCTTCTTGATAGGCCAGAGATATAGCCTACACTTCGCCCCGCCGGCGATTCCGACTTGGCGCTCGAGTACCCGTTGGTGCTCATCACCGGGCTGGCGCAGAGCGAAGCTCTGCGATCTGGGGAGGCACGCCGGGGAAGCAAGGAAGCTGGTGCGGGCTCAAGACGAACGAGTAAGTAAGGAATTGCAGTTGTCCGGGATGAAAATGCCGCCTCTAAGCGACCATGATGGGTGTTCGCTAAACGCAGAGCTTCGCTCTGCGCCAGCCGGCGGGGTAAGGCCGACGGGTAACCTTTTCGTGCCCTGCAAGGGCACAAGATAGTAGCCGGGGGCAACGCCCCCGGAAAGCGCGAGGCTCGTTCCCCGACCCTGAAAGGGTCGCATTACCCTGGGCCGCAGGACGCAAGCCCAGTGTGACGCCATTCGGATTCGACCCTTCCAGGGTCGGACCTCGGTGGGGCGCAATTTCCGGGGGCGTTGCCCCCGGCTACCGTATGGATCCCCTGTGGGGATCAAGGATGGACCGTTCCGAGGACGTTCTGGGGGCGCAAAAAGGAGGAAAAAGGCCTTCTGATCCGCCCGGCGTAAATTGCTCAGCCGAAACGAGTACTTCATCGAGTTTCTGGAGAGGCCGCCGTTCTTTGGTGGCCGAAGAATCCCTGCAGTTTCTTTGAACGGCCAGTCCGTCGGATGACGGATGAGCCCGAATTCGGAAGTTAGCGTGGGTGGGATGTGCATCTTGTAGGGGCACAGCGCGCTGTGCCCGTACGCCCGGCCCCGCACCATTTTGTTCCTCCGGTACCTGCGCCAAACGGACCCCGAATCGAGTGATTCGGCTCGAACGGCGGCTGCCAACTTTCGAATTCGGGATGAATGTTCCTTACGAGTTGCGGAGATCCTTCGTCGTCCCGATCAGATCGGGACTCCTCTCCAGAAACTCGATGCATTACTCGTTTCCATTGAGCAGCTTGGGCCGAGCCTGTCTGATCCGTCCTCGCCCCGCAACTAACCCCTCACCCGGCCCACGACGGCTGGTCAAAACGCCGTCGCGGTCCACCCTCCCCGATTTCTGGGGTCCGATGGACCCCATCGGGGTCCACGAATCGGACTCCCCTTGGGAGAGGGCAAGACCCGTTTGCGGTGCATTCCGTTTCTGACATCACGGATAGCGGTTTTCGGCTATACACGCTCAGGGTGACACGCCTGGGATGTGCGCCGTGTCTGCGCAACTCCAACTTCCGAGTTCGTGTTAAAGGGTTATTTTGCGGAGGCAAGCCGTGGCGTGACCTGAGTGTCAGGGCGCAACTCGTCCGTGCATCGGAGAGCGACCATGTCCCCTTCCCGAAGGTCTCCAAAAACCTCGATCAGGTTTCCGGACGTGGCTCCAGTCTTCACATCCACCCATTCGGTCCGGTTATTGCGAACGCGAATCACGAAGGCTCGCTCCAAATCACTGCCCACGGCCGTGGCAGGGACGAAAAGGGTTGGGTACGGGCGGTGCAACGGCCACGCAACTTCGCAAAAGACACCGGGATTGAGTTCGGCCTTGGGATCTCTGACATCCAATTCGACCGGCATGGTGCGCGTCTTCACGTCTACCGCGCCGGAAATCCTGGCGATAGGCGCCTGGAAAATTCTCCCAGGGAACGCCGGCACGGTGAAGCTCACTTCTGTCCCTTCCGGGATTCCGGCGGCATCGTATTCCGGAACGGGCGCCACCAAGCGATGCCGGGTGAGGGTTTGAATCTCCACGATGGGCGTCATGGCGCCGGGCCCGCCGCCCGGCCCCACCAGTGCTCCGGGATGAACGTAGCGGTTCGTAACCTGGCCCTCAAACGGCGCCGTGATGCTGAGATAAGCCTCAAGCTGCGAGACCGCGCGGA
>Ga0208692_1000448_pt1 | contig 30983 bp, 17 predicted proteins | sample June2015DPH_20_1_3_FD_184721 | JGI IMG/M metagenome (GOLD analysis project Ga0208692, IMG submission 184721) | Peatland microbial communities from SPRUCE experiment site at the Marcell Experimental Forest, Minnesota, USA - June2015DPH_20_100... | ecosystem: Environmental > Terrestrial > Soil >... | reverse complement strand
TTGAGGGTGTTTTCATTGTCAGAAACCAGGATGATGGCGTGACGGCGGTCCGGGGCCGCGCGGGCGAGGTAATGCGCGGCCTCGAAGAGGGCGTCTGGGATGACCGTGCCGCCCCCGGCGCGAATGGTTGCGATGGCGTCCGTTATGCGTTGCCGATTCCTCGTCAGACCTACCAGCATTTCCGCGCGGGCGGCAAAGTCGAACAAAGCCACCTGATCGTCCGGTTTGAGTGAAGAGAGCGTGTCGAAGGCCACGCGATGCAGTTGCTTCAGAACCGGACCCATGCTCCCGCTGCAATCCAAGACCAGGGCTACAGCCAGGGGGAGCTCATCGCGCGAAAAATAACCGATTCGCTGCTCGACGCCGTTTTCGTAGACCCGAAAACTCTCGCGCCTCAGGTTGTTGACAATGCCACCGTCCTGATCGCGAACGGTCGCCTCGACCAGGACAAGATCCACATCCGCCTTAAGCCTGAATCTGTCTGCCCCGCCTGGCGTCGCAGGCCTGTCAACGGGCCGGGAAGGCGCGGTGGGCGCCAACCCTTGTGTCTGCTGTGGCGCAACTCTCGCCGCATCTTTCGACTGGCTATCGGGTACTGCGCCGGGCCGGCCGTCAGGAGGTAAGTCCCCAGGCTTCCCGAGCGGGGCGGCAAGGTGCTGTGCAGGGGCCGCGGAGGAGGTAGCGGGCGGCGATGATGGCGGGAGTTGACCGGGAGCAACCTGTGTCCCGGCCAGCGCCAGGGCTAGCGCAGCAACAATTCGACGCAACACCGCGTTCTTCATCGGCGTCCTCGCTGGTTTTTGCGATGCATGCGATCCAGCAGGCGTTGTCCAGGCAAGATCGATTGACCCTATCAGATTGGTTGACTCGCGTCACCAGCCAAGGTCCAGTATGAGCACTCGCTAATGTTTGCAGTCCTTGCCGGGGTCGTGTGATACTCCCCGCCAGGGCCTATACGAGTTAAGATAAGCAGGAGTCGGGGTGCGGTCCGACCTTTCAGGTCTCATGGAACCTACGCTCCGGCCTCCTTTTTGGAGATCTGGGCATGGAGAAGAACGTCAACCTACTCATCATCGGGGCTGGCCCCTTTGGTCTGGCGATGGCAGCGTATGCCCAGCACCTGGGCATCGGTTACGTGATCGTCGGTAAGCCAATGGAGTTCTGGAAAGCCAATATGCCCAAGGGCATGTACCTCCGTTCGGCGAGTGATTGGCATCTCGACCCTCTCAACGTACATACAATCGAGAAGTTCCTCGAGACACAAAGCTTGACTCCCGCCGACGTTGAACCGCTTTCACTCCAATTCTACCTGGCCTACACGCAGTGGTTCCAAGAACAAAAGCGGATCGATGCTGTGCGTGTTTACGTCCGACGCCTCGACGATGTGAAGGGTGAGGAGAATCGGTTTCAAGCAATGACCGATGATGGCCAGACAATCGTAGCCAAGCACGTTGTTCTCGCCGTGGGCTTCAAGTACTTCAAGCACCTGCCCCCGGAGTTGGTCAAACGCTTACCCCTAGATCGCTTTTCGCATACCTGTGATCTAGTCGATTTCAAGAGTCTGCAAGGAAAGCGCTGCCTTATCCTGGGGGGACGACAGAGTGCATTCGAATGGGCAGCCTTACTCAACGAAGACGGCGCAGCCGCCGTGCATGTCGCTTATCGGCATGATACTCCCGCCTTTGAAGCCGCTGACTGGTCTTGGGTCAGTCCCCTCGTGGATGCGATGGTTGACAACCCAGAGTGGTTCCGCACCCTCAGTCCAGAAGACAAGGAGGCCGTCAGCCACCGGCTGTGGGCTGAGGGCCGCTTGAAAGTCGAGCCGTGGCTCGAGTCGCGCCTGAACACGCCAACGATCCGTCTGTGGCCCAGGACGCAACTCGTTGCCTGTGCGGAACTATCGAATCGTGACCTCGCGGTGCAGTTGGACAACGGCGAGATGATTACCGTCGACCACATCATCCTGGCGACGGGATACAAAGTGAAGATCGAGCAGGTGCCATTCCTGGCACGGGGTAATATCCTGGACAGACTAGCGACGAGAAATGGGTTTCCCATCCTGGATGAGCATTTCCAGACTAACGTTCCAGGGTTGTTCATCACCAGCATGCCGGCGGCCCAGGATTTTGGTCCATTCTTCGGATTCACGGTTTCCGTGCGCGCCTCAGCAGCCTTGATTGGACAGGCCATCGCGTGTTGACCGAGGAATGCTGCTGCAATCCAACGCCAAGCCTGCCTTACCCCACTGGACGTATTCTGAGAAGCTGCGCGCCGTGGGGACGCACTTTGACACTGAACTCGCCGTCGTGGTTACCAAGGTCCTTGTGCCGCCAGAGGTCGCGCAGGCCGCACTGACCGCTCAGGTTCAACTGCGTCCATTTCACGCGCATAGTGGCGGGCGCGTGATCGTCGAGGTTAAAGAGCGCAAGGTATTTATCCCGGCTGTTCGGGACGCTGGCGACCCAGGCCACCTGATTTCCTTCTGCAAACAGCTCGTGGTTCCCGGTGCTGTGCTGATCGACGGCAAGCACTTCGTCATTGGTGAGCAGTGAGAGTGTGAACGCATCATTGCTGGGCAGGTCGCCGCCGAACATCAGCGGCGAGCGGAAAATGGACCACAGCGTCATGTGGGTGAATTGTTCGTCCTGGGTGAAGTTCGTGTGGCGCTCGTTGCCCTGCTCGGCGCGGATTGCGATGCGCCCCAGGGGCAGCATATCAGCGTCCGGCCAGTGTCCGGGGACGGTGTGAGGCGCCCAGGCGCGGCACAAAGAAAATTGCTCCTTCAGGCTTTTCCAGTTATCCCAGAAGTCGCCGGAAATCCGCCACAACTGGGCGTGTTTTTTCAGGTCTTCCGCCTGCTCGAGCGGAGCGGGTCCCGGAGAAAGGCTCAAAACAATAGGCCGCCCGCATTTCTTGATGGCTTGGCTCAAGGCGGCAATTTCGTCGCCCTGATAGGGCGAGGTCATGTCATCCGCCTTAATGTAGTCCACGCCCCACTGCGCGCAGAGCTTGACGATCGAATCGTAGTAGGCCTGCCCACCGGGCTTGGTCATGTCCACGCCGTACATGTCCGTTAGCCACGTGCAGATGCTCTTGGGGTTGGCGATATCGCCCGCACGAAGGTTCGTGCCCAGCACCGGGAGGTTCTTCGTCACGGCCTGCCGGGGGATTCCCCGCATGATGTGAATGCCGAACTTCAACCCCAGGCCGTGGACATAGTCCGCCAGCGGCTTGAATCCCTGGCCGTCCGCCGCCGAGGGGAAACGGTTCAGGGCGGGAGTCAACCGGCCAAATTCGTCCATCACCAACTCTGCGTTGGGCCGATAACCATGCGCTCCCGCCTTAGGCTCGGACCATTGGATGTCCACAACCACATATTGCCAGCCATGCTTGGCGAGATGCTTGGCCATGTAGTCCGCGTTGGCCTTCACTTCTTTTTCTGTGACCGAAGGACCGTAACAATCCCAACTGTTCCATCCCATGGGCGGAGTTGGGGCAAGGAGTGCGGTTTGTGGTTGGGCGGCCGCGGCCGTTGCCGGCGAAGCGGCAAGACCCAACACGATCAGAATAAGACTCGCAACCGAAGTATCTCGCAATGATGCCATTGGCATTTCGACCCTGGCGCGGAGGCGCTGCCTCCGCGAACAGGAATTTAGCACATTGCGCCCCAGAAAGGCAGAGCTTTCCGCACCGTCCGCCGCGGCGAAGCAGAGCCTCGCAGCGCGGGATGGGCTTTCTCACAAACAGACACTCCCTTGAACCGAATTCATAAATTGAACCCGCATTCCTGACTTGATTGAACAGAACCACTCGCGCTGAGAGGTAAGTAGCCTAGCACATCCCACTGCTCAGGCAGAGAGGCGAATCCCAACTGGACGCCCTTTCGCAAGGCCTTTATAATCGCCAGTTGACCTTCCAGGGGGTGATTATGCGCAGGCGACATTGCATCAGGCGGATTTGGGCAAGCACAATCACAGCGCAGTCCGTATTTCGGGCGTTCGTGCTGGCGGTGGGAATCGCGCTCACGGCCATTGGGGCTTGGCCGCAAGACACGGTCAAGGCGGTCACGGACAATGTGAGTTACAACGCCGGCTCGGAAGTGCGTCTAAAGGTCTTTCTTTCCCCTTCTGAACATCCCAGGACAACTCCTTTTGATATCTCCGCCAACGTTCGCTACGCCGGAGAAAAGGAGTTCTTGCAAGAAAGAAATGTGGAGATTGGCAGCCGCTTGAACCCCGGCGGGAAGGAAACGGCGACAGAGTACCAAACTCTTTGGAAAATTCCCGAAGAGGCAAGAACCGGGCGTTACGAAGTTGACGCTGTTTTAACCGGATCCCAATCGCGGGAGGTCCTCCTGGTGGCCCGGCGAGTGGCCTCTTTCGCCGTTTATCGAAAGCTGGTGAAGATTGAAGGAATCCAGCTTGACCGAACCTTTTACACGCCGGGGGACTCGGTCGCGTGCAAGGTTAAGCTCAGAAACCTTACGGGCCACACGATCAGTAACCTGCGGGTGGAGTTTTCCGACCGCTACTGGCCCTGGACTGCACAAACCTCGGAGCGCGCCGAGGTTGACGTGGTAACGATTGGGGAGGCGCTTTCCTTACCCGCCGGCGGCGAACAGGAACTCCAATCTGCGAAGGCGGCCGTTGCCAAGCAGGTACCACAACCTTCGGTTCAGCAGTATGCGGTGGTGGTGTGGGACCATGAGCGCAAGAACATTTACGATATTGCATTCAGCCCCGAGGTCTTCATTCAACCCGCTGGGGTTACCGAGCCCAAACCGTACCCCTTACAATACATCTATCCGAATCTGGACGCCGTCAACGTTACCAGTTATCGGCACTTTTATCCTCCCAGCTTCGATTCGGCCGCTATTCAATTCGAGCGCGAGCACACGATGTTTGTGTCGGGCAGTGAGGTGACGTTGCGGTTCTCGGTGCGCAATCCCACCGACCAAGCCTGGCGTGGAGTCACTATTCGCGCCCGCTTGTTCGACCCCGAACGCCGGGAACTCGCAACCAAGCAAGTAGCTGCGGGAGTCAACCTCGACCCGGGAGCCTCGTGGCTTGCTGAGGAGACCAAGTTCGCACTTCCGGCAGGTCAAGACGGGATTTTCCGGGCGCAGGTGGAGGTAAGCGATACGTCGGGCGAGACAATGGCAACGGGAGTTCTTGAACTGGCGGCAAACCCCTTGCCACGTTCCATCTTGATTTTCTGCGCCCATCAGGACGATGAGGGAGCGCACGCCGGAATCATCCGTGCTGCGGTGGAGAATCACATCCCCATTCACGTCGTCTATTTCACCTGTGGCGATGCCGGCTCGTGTGACCGATACTACGAGCATTCCTGCGCACCTGCTGAGGCCCTGAACTTTGGCGCTCTGCGCATGGAAGAGGCGCGGCGGTCGCTGGGTCACCTCGGCGTGCCTCGCGAGAACATTTATTTCCTCGGCCTGCCCGACGGTGGCTCCGGCCAGATCTGGTTTGACCACGTGGAGGCCTCGAGCCCTTACCTTTCCGTGCTGCTCGCCAGCGAGCATGCGCCTTACGAGGGTATCGCGCAGCCGAATCTCCCCTATGCGCGTCGTGCTGTGGTCGAAGCAGCCAAGCGATTCATCCGCGAATTTCATCCCGAGGTCATTTACACGGCACACCCTGACGAGCGCCACGTGGACCACCGGACCAACAATTGGTTCGTCGTAAAAGCCCTCCAGGAATTACTCCGTGAAGGTGTGGTCCGGCCCGACCTTACACTGCTGACTGACCAGGGCTACGGCCCGGGGCCGCAGGCCCATGCGCCTTACCATTACCAAAAACACGTGCTGAGCGTCTCCGGTGACGCCATGACTCTGGCGCAGGAGGCGGGATGGTTCTATCAATCCCAGAACAGCAGCCCCCAGAGCGGCAACCATGCACTGGGCCACCTCCGCAGCTTTGACCAGTTACGACGCGTGGAAGTCCACTGGCAAATCCTGGACTGGAAGGACCATGAAGGGTGGAATGAGAAGCGTTGAGCAATCCGCCTGTTGAGAGCTTGAATGACTGAACACGACAAGCCTCATGAACTGGTGAGCGAGGCAACCGAGAATCGTCCCTCTGACGAACAGTTCCCCACTGAACCTTTTCCCTGCCCGGCCTGTGGGCAATTGTTGGCGCCCTCCTGCCGGGTCTGCGTCGCCTGCAAGCACGCGATCGATCCCGCTGAGATTCGCAAACCAAGAGTTCTCCCGGTAGTCGGAGAACCGGCGCCACGGGAACCCGAACCCGTGCGCTTTCCCTGGCGAATCTTCCTGGTCGTATTTGCGACATGGGTGGTGGGCGCAAGTCTGGTTCAGCGCTTCATGGACCCGCGGAAAGGCCAGCTTGTGCTGGTTGGCGTGCAAATCCTCTCCTCTTTCTGGGTGCTTTACGACGCTTTGGAAAAGCGGCTGCCAAAACCGCATAGGTGGGGAATGGGCACCCTGCTGCTGTGGCCGATCATTTTCCCCTGGTACCTGGCCAGAAGAATGCGCCCCAGGCAACCCTGCCCATTCGTCGAGGCGAAGGGCAGCCCCATAACGCGAGCGGTACTACTCCTCATCCTTCTGGTCGTGTTCTTTTACCTGATTCTCAAGCAAGCCCCGCCGCGCTGAGATCGGGCGATTTTGGATTTTAGATTTTGGATTTTGGATTAGCGATTCGAGCTTGCCGCTGTTCTCTGACGTTAGATGGCAAGCGATTGACTTATAAGCAGCCATCGAGTATGTAAAGATTGGTGCGGGCGGGGAGATTTGAACCCCCACGGAGTGTTGTGGCGCTCCAGTAGCTTCTGAAAATCAGCCCTCAACTTTTGCGCTTTGGATGAGGGAAGAAGCAATGTTCGTGAACCCAGAATCCAAAACCTAAAGTTTGAAATTGCCGAGAAGCAAGGTTCATTAATCCAAAATCTAAAATCCAAAATTAAATGCTCAGAGCGCCCGGGGAAGCCTTGCAGATATATATCTCCGCCTTCAGGCCCAGGGCGTCCTCATATCCCCGGCGGACAGCCTCGGCAAAAGCCTCAGCGGCGTCCTGGCGGACCAGGTTAACCGTGCAACCGCCGAACCCCGCACCGGTCATGCGGGCGCCGAGGACTCCAGGTTGTTTCCACGCCAGCTCAACCAGAACATCCAGTTCCTTGGAGCTGACCTCGTAATCGTCCCGCAGGCTTTCGTGCGAAGCGTTCATGAGTTGCCCAAAGCGCTCGATCTCACCGGATTCCAGAACCTTGACGGCCTCCACAACCCGGTGGTTCTCCGTAACAATGTGGCGGGCACGGCGAAACAGAATGTCGCTCAGCACTGAACGCGCCGCCTCGAGATCGGCGAGCGTGACGTCGCGGAGCGATTTCACCGCAAGGCCCGTGGAAGCAATCTGAGCCACCGCCTGCCGGCACTGGTTCAGACGAACTTCGTATTCCGACTGCGCCAGGGCGCGCTTCACGCCGGAGTTACAGACGACAATCTTCACGTTGTCCCGTAGAGGCACGTGACGGTAGGAAAGATCGCGGCAATCGAGGAAGAGCGCGTGGTTTTCGCGCCCCAGCGCGGAAATGAACTGGTCCATGATGCCGCAAGGAACGCCCACAAATTGGTTCTCGGCCTTGCGCGAGAGTTTGACGAGATAAACCGGATCCACCTCGAGGTGGAGAAGATTTTTCCAGAATGCGGCCGTGCCCACTTCCACCGCCGCCGAGGAGCTGAGGCCCGCCTCGCGCGGCACGTCGCCCCCAAAAACCATGTCGGCGCCCGAGAGCCGGTGGCCATCCTCCTCGAGGTATTTCGAGACCCCGCGAATATAATTGCTCCAGGAATTCTTGCCATCCTTTTGGATATCATCAAGATTGAATTCCACAGAGCCGGCGAAATCGATGGAATGCACTCGGACAAGCCGATCGGCCCGCTTACGGCCAGCGAATCCGATGCTTCGGTCAATAGCGGCCGGCAGGACGAAACCGTCGTTGTAATCGGTGTGCTCGCCGATAAGGTTCACGCGGCCAGGCGCGCGAACCACGACTTCAGGCTTGGTCCCGTAAATTGCGTCAAACCGTTGTTCGATCATTGCGTCTCCCATCGCAGAAGTAGGCTGAAAGCAGTACGCAGAAGGCAGATTATGCCGCAATTCAAGCATATGGTGCAAACCCGTCGAGCGCTAGAATAAGCGTCTCTTCGCGTAAGGGCCCGACGGCTAACGTAGCGCGTTACGGCCGAGTAAAGCCGCCGCTTGCACGAACGTTGTCCAGGCGTAATCCTGATTCCTTGTGGTGAGGGCTGTAATCGCGAGCTATCGCGCGGCCAGACATGAGACATGGCACTATCCAGGATGACTTTTCAGGCGGAATCGCCAAAAGGAGCGGAACCTCCTGATTACCGAACGGGGTTGGGTATCCAAAAAGTTGGCGAGTGCATTTGCCGCCTTTTATTCGATCACCTGGTCCGCCTGCTGCTCGTAGGCAGGGTTGGTGGGCGTCTTGCGCAGATTTTGTGGGACGCCGTGGATGAACCAGTGGTAAAGAAGTTCTACAATTTGCGCTCGCATCCGGTCGCTCCCGGCGCGCTCTCTGGCTAATTCTTCAAAATGGGCCCTGGCGCGGGTGAGGCGGTCTTGGAGGCGTTGGTAGAGGATGCGGCATCCTTCCTCCGTGGTGGGAATGGAAATCGGACCGGTTACGCCCTCTCGTGCAATCGCCGCCAGGAGTTCTGCCTCGGCTCGGCTGTCACACACCAGGCTCACGGCAGGATTCTTGCCGAAATAGATCGTGGTGGCTTCGAACATGTTTTCCGCAGCCGGAAGCCTGACCTCTCCCTCCGGTATCTCGACGATCTTTTTTGGTTTACCCATTATCGTCCTCCACCCACGTGGGAAGCGGTTCTTGGAAATCGGGGTCTGCGTGGTTCCAGGCGTCCAGCGCGAGATCCGTTTGGGAAACGTCGTCTTTGCCGCCGCCGCGTCTGCGTTGCTCCATCTTTTGGACTTCCACGATACGAATGGAGCGGAAGTGGGATGCCACTTCGTTGTATAGACGACCAATCAGTTCCTCTCGACGGCGGCGATCCTGAACGCCCAAAAGCTCGAACACAGCGTCGTCTAATTTTCTGCGATCTGGCCGTTGAAGTTCAAGAGGCAGGCCGAAGGGGAGCTTAGCAGCCTCGCGGACTTCGAGGGCGGTGTGGCAGTCCATGAAAGCCTCTTCAACTAAGTGCGTGACCCTCCGCTTTTGCATTGACTCAATCGCAGACTCCATCTTCGCTAACAAACCCTCATTGACATTGCGCGGGTCGGGAATCTCGATAAGCACCACATCGACAATTTCCGTCTTCAGATTCCCCTCGGTTCCGGCATAGCGACCGTAGAAGGTCTTTAACAACGCCACCAGCGTCGAGTTCAAGATGGGCATGACGGCCCGCGTAGCGACTTGGCTGCCCATCAAGGAGTGCAGGTCGTACAGATTGCAATTGCAGTTTAGGTTAAACGAGTTCGCCGGAATGATGTGCCGGTACTGCTGCGACTTCGGCCAAAAACCTATTCCAGGTTCCAGCCCGGTCAAGTCGTACCAAGGGTCGCGACCTGCGACTGTGGCTCGTATCGGAACAGGGACAGCCTTGGACTTCTTGGACGCGAAGGTCTGTTTGGCCCCCCAGGTGATGTAATGCCAGGCGTAAGAGCCCTTGATTTCTTTCAAATCCTTGTCGACCCAAAGGACCACGCGGTCGAGTTGCTCAGGCGAGACCACGGGGCGATCCACCTGCATGAGGCTGTGGACTTCCGGCCTGACGTATTTTACTTCTATTGGATGGAGGGTTTTGTCGCCGCATTGGACGATGATTACCTTCCCGCTTTCAACCTCTTCGCGCGCGCAGCGCCGCATCAACGGAAGCGCCCGCCACTCCAACTTGCTTTGGTGCTTATCCAAGAGATCTGCTGACACATTTCGAGGCATGAAAAATGCGTCACAGCCGCTCGTGATTCCGCGCTTGATTGTAGCGACTTCGCCTAAGCGCGTGAACCGGTGGCCGAACTCACGCATGATCTCAAAGTAGAAGTCTGGGGCGCGGAGATACCGACCCCATTTGCCGCCGCCGTAGTCTCCCGTACGTTCACCCACAGTGATCTTTTCAGTGGTTGTGGGTTCGGTTTCTTCGCGATTCTCCTCCGCCTCTTCTTCGACTTCGTCCGCCGTTGTAACAACTTCAATGTCCTTGTGCTTGGCAAACATTTCGGCAATGGAGAGCCCTTCTTGCCACAGGTCCTCTTGCCGCTTGACCATGATGCGAAGTTGATCATTCGAACGGTCCGATTTCGACTTTAGTATCAGGTCCCGGAACTTCTCCGCTGCTTCTTGTCGTTGGGCTTCGTCCTCCCACTTGCCCAGGATCTCTTTCAATGGTCGTTTGAGGCGCACAAACCGGACCAGGTTTTCGTTGCGCTTCTGGGCATCTTCGCAGCGCTGGAGGATGGTGACGGCCGTTTTGACGCGAGCATCTTCAAACCACGGCTCATCCACGCTCTCAATGATCGCCACAAGCCGGAAATTGAGCAGCACCCAGCGCTGGAGTTGAAAGCCATAGCGCACGTCGAGCCAACTGGACGATGTCAGAAAACCGAACCAGCCGTCCTCAGCAAGAAACTGGCAAGCCACCGGCCAGAAATACAAATGCAGATCGCTCTGCTTGGAAAGTTGAATTCCCGGCCACGCCCGCTCAACCGTTTCATAGAGGTGTTCCTTGGTCTGGTCGTAGATCGCACCCTTTTCCGAGGCCTTCGGGATATGCTCGTGCCGAACATACGGCGGGTTGCCAACTACCGCCTCTAACACTGGCAAGGGAACCTTCTCAACCTCACGTTTTCCCCGGCGGTCGCGAAATACCGAGGGGATTTCGCAGAACGTTTTCTCGGGCCCTACGGTAAAGAAGTTCTTGCGCACAATGCGGGGATAGTTCTCCTCATTGGCGATGAAGCGAGCCGCCAGATTCAGGGTGGCGAGATGGGCAGGGAAAATATTGATGTCGCATCCGAAAAGACCGCTAATCAATTCCTGATTCGTGAGACGCTTATCGAGGTAGAGCTTGCGGTAATAGGCCCGAACCAGAAACGTTCCGCTCCCGCAGGAGGGGTCAAGGACCGCGGCATCCGCCTTGCGGATGCAGAACGCGTTGATAACGTCTACGATGTCTTCGTCCGTATAGTGCTGGCCGAATTTGTGGCGCTCTTCCGGGCTGATGAGCTTTTGGAAGGTATGGCCAAGGATGTCGGTAGGTATTTCCTTAAAGTTGAACCGGTCAACGGCGCGGATGAAATTGCTCCATGCTTCGATGGAGTTAGACCCGGATAAGGCAACAACGGCGGCCCACTCTTTGGCCTCCGGGAAAAAGACCGGTTCGTAGTCGCCCGTGACGTGGACAGCTTCCTCAAAGCTCTCTCGCAGGTATTGGAAGGCCTTGTCCGAAGTCTTCGCTGTCCGCGGGAGTCTTAATTCGGGGAGTTGGTTTCGCAGTCGAACAGCCTGGTAGAAGAGAATACGATTACTCAGCACGTAAGCCATGCTGCGAGCGGCGCGGTCAACGGCTTCCCGCCAGGAAACGGGGTCGTTGGGGTCAACGTTCCATTGCTGCTCTTCCGCCATCCAGGAGCGCAGACGGGCCCTGAATACAGGAGTACGTTCTGATTCCGATTCGAGGTAATCACGCAATTCGCGGACCGGGCCCGAAGGTCCGACGAGGTGGCTTTCCAGAACCGAAACGTAGAAGTCCGAGGGTGGCTGTCCGAGGTCGCGCTTGCGCCCGGAGTAGATGTCGGCAAAGTCGGCGAAGAAACGGGGAAGAAAATCGTCTTGGAGTTTGCCCTTGACCTCTGGCCGCGTGACATCTTCGGGCCTATTGAGTTCAGCGCCCAGCTTCCACTCGCCGACGCAACGCTCATGCATCGAGCCGGCGTCCCACCTTTTGCAGTCGAAAAGCGCAAGGTGTTCTACGTTCCAGGTGAAAAAGTAACGACACCCTTCGCGCGTGGCCTTTAGGAAGGCATCCTCCATCAGGGCCATGCCGAACGGGGAACCGCCCTGGGCCGCGCCGGGCAGTTTCACCTCCCCGCAAAGAGCCAACTTGCCGCGCCCGCCCTCTTTTCGTTCGTAAACACGAAAGTCTTGCCTCTTCAGGCTGCCGCGTCCAAATCGTTCAATTTCAGATGAACCAAATGGCAACTCAGGATGGGTTTCAAAGATTCTGTCGGACCACTTTGAAACATCAGCGCAAAAACTGACCTCGTGTTGTCGGTAGCTTAATGGTGGCATTCGTTTGTCTGGAGGTCCATGATAGCAAATCTACTGTCAGGAAGGCGCTGAGCGCTGCCGCCCGCTAGAAAAGGTCCATGAGCCTCTTGGCCTTCTGCAATTTAGCGAACGTTGTATACCGAGGCCCCTGCATTGAACCTTGAGGAGCGTCGGCAAAGGGGATCGGTCCAATCGGCTTGGCCGGCTCAGCGAAAATGAGTTTGTATTTCCCTTCTTCGCCGTACGGCTCAATGCTCGCTACAGGCGCATAGTGCGTTACCTTCGATTCAGGCTGAGTCCTGTATGCGGCGATGAACTTGATTTTAGGAAGCATCCCGCCTGAGATGCGGATTGCCCACCAGCACTTATCTCCAAGAAACGCTCTCTTGAAACCTTCCTCCTGGGCAGGCACAACGATTGTGTCTAATTGCGCCCGCGCGTCGCCCGGGGCGGCACCCTCGGCGTCAGGTTTTAAATGGGGCGTGGCGACTGGTTTCGGTATCTCGAAGGCTCGTAGGCCAACGAGCGGCAAAATCTGGAGGACCTCTTGGAGGAACGCTTGCGTATCGGCGTGCTCGGCTTCGCTGAGTGCTGGCTCCTGCGGTTCTGTGCCGTTGTCGAGAATACTCCGCTTCGCTTGGACGGCGCGGCTCACAAGTGCAAACTCAAGCCACTTCACGTGGGCCTTATTCAGGCTGTTATTCGAGGCGGTGAAGACGATAGCGCGATCCCAAAAATCTTTGCTCTGGAAATGCGATTCAATCCGGTTGCGAATCACGTCTCCCTCTCCGATATAGACGGTCGGGAGCTCGTCCTCCGCGCTCTTGTAGCCGGACAGGATGTAGACGCCTGTACGGGAAAACTCTCCGCGCTGGCGGGTTGTGGGCCACTTCTCGCGCGGAAAGACAATGCCGTGCCCCGTCCAGTTCATGCGATCAATGATGCGCACGCCCTCCGGGTCCCCGTCCGGAACGAAAATCCTGATCGTGAATGGGTTGTTGGCCATGGTCTGCGCGGCCTTGTGCTGAGTAAGGCTTTCAGCGAACGGACCCCCAGAAGGGAGCGTCCCCTACGCATATTATCTCCTCTGTGTTTTTTCGGCAAGCTTGGTCGACTGGACTGTCTCAGGCGCATCGACGGGTACTCAGCAGGATTCGGAACGAAAAACGCCCTTCGCGGATACCAAAGCGGTGCGTCCTGCATGACTGTAGGGAAATCTCATTCCCACAATCTTGGTTCAGCTCCACGCCAAAGCGCCCAGACCTTCAGCTACGCCGCGCCGCGAGTTCCAAGCGATCCACTTGGGTGTATCGTCGGCATACCGGAAACTGAGCCTCACCGCGGTAAACTAGCTAAGGAGAAACACGTCCTGCCCAGTGTTTACTGAGGAGTCTGCTGACAATTGAACATTCCGAGCGGATCACGGGGTACTCGGAAGTTGTCCCGGACGGGCTCGCGGCGAAGAGTCTCCAGGACGTCAAAGGCTATTGGTCCTGCCTGACGGCGTAGTGTTTACCTGAAACAGTTCGCGCCGTGATTGTGTCGGCAGCCGGAAACTCAACCCGCGCGGTTTACGAAATCGATTCCCGCCGCACCGGTGGCACGTTGCGCAACTCCGCTGCCTTTTCTTCCGCCAGCGAGTCATTGAGAAACGTCCCGGCGCCAGTTTCGACACCGGCCAGATATTTCAGTTTCTCCTTGCTGCGATGGGGAGGATAAAACTCGATGTGGAAATGGAAATAGGGAAGATTCCCTTTCGTAGGCGCCTGGTGGAGCACCATCATGTAAGGAAACGACATCTGATAAAGATTATCGTATTTCAGTGTGACCCACTTCAGAATCTCGGCAAGCGCGCGCTCTTCGGAGGGCCGGAAGGCATCCAGGGCGACTAGATGGCGGCGAGAGAAAATGTGGACTTCATAGGGCCAGCGCGCGTAAAAGGGCACGAAAGCCGTGAAGGCCTCATTCTCGGCAACAATTCGCCGCCCCTCACCGCGCTCTTTCTTGAGAATGTCACAAAACAAGCATCTACGTTTGGCTCGCTGGTGAGCGCGCGCCGATTCAATCTCCCTCTCGAGGCGCGGAGGAATGAACGGGAAAGCATAAATCTGCCCGTGTGGGTGAGGCATGGTCACGCCAATCACCGCGCCCTTGTTTTCAAATATCAGAACATAGCGAATGCCCGGGGTGGCCTTGAGTTCCGTAAAGCGTTTTCGCCATATCTGGACGAGCTTCACAATGTGGTCCAGCGAAAGTTGCGGCAAAGAAGTATTGTGGTCCGGAGAGTAAAGGACCACGTCGCATTTGCCCTGCGGCCGCGCCACTCGATAGAAGTCGTCGCCCTGGATTGCAGGCTGCGGCGGGGGAATGGAGAAGGCGGCAAAATCGTTGGGGTAAATATAGCAGTCATAGTTGTCCGGAACTCTCCCCGAACCCGGGCAGAATGGGCACCAATCCTCCGGCATCTGCGGTCGGTCCTGGCGATGGGAGGCCGTCGAGAGCCATTCACGAAGCGTAGGATTCCAGCGGAGTTCAGTCATCAGACGTTACGATGCGAAGCCCTGAATGCGAGAGTCCCCATGAATAGGCCGAAGAGCAGCATGGCCGCGCCCCACCATATATCGATGTTCACTCCAAGAGAGTTCACGAAAATGGCTGGATCGGCCACCACGCCATAAATTATAAGAACGGCGCCGTAAATGGTGAAGATGATTCCGATTGGTAAGCGAATGTCCAAACCCATAGTTTTCACCAGAAGATGATATTCAACACCGTGCAGAGCGCAAGGATGCCAATGGCAAGAATGCCGGGCCTCTCATACCAGGGCAGGTCCTGGTTTCTAGGCTTTGGAGTCAGAGAGTACACAAGCCCCACCAGTTCTTCTTCCTTTCGGGGTTCGGTGAACAGGGTCACAACCAAGGTCACCACAATGCAGACCGAGAAAGCCCAGATAGCCTGATAGAAATTCGCCGCCATATCGGTGGGGTAGAAAATCACATGATAGTGGTAGAGGGTGTAGTGGGTGGCGGCGGCGAGAATCCCGGAAAGCAATCCCCAGAAACCGGAATGGGCGCTGGTGCGCTTCCAGAACATTCCCAGCAGGAAGGTACCGAACAGCGGCGCGTTAAAGAACGCAAAGAGGAGTTGGAGATAATCCATCAGGTTGTTGAACTTCAGAACGATGAAGGCCGTTCCGATTCCCACCGCCACCGCGAAAACCGTCGCGAAACGGCCCATATTCAGATAGTGATGGTCAGGCTTGCCGGGGTTAACGTGCGTTTGATAGATGTCGAAAGTCCAAACCGTGTTGAAGGCGGTGACGTTTCCGGCCATGCCTGACATGAAACTGGCCAGCAGCGCCGTCAGCCCGATGCCTAAAAGGCCCGAGGGATAAAACTTGCCCAGCATGGCCGGGAGCGCATTGTCGTAGCGGCCGTTGAGATATTTCGTCAGGGAGGGGTCAAGCGCAATGGCCACCAAGCCGGGAAGAACAACCATCAGCGGAAAGAACATCTTGGGGACAGCCGCCACGAGGGGCGTGCGCTGTGCGGCGGGCATGTCCTTCGCCGCCAAGCCGCGCTGGACCACCAGGAAGTCCGTACACCAATAGCCGAAGGAAAGCACAAAGCCCAGTCCGAAGATCGTGCCGAACCAGTTGATCCCCATGGGATTCTGGCTGGCATGCCAGATGTTCGCCCAAGTGTGCGCGTAGCCGGCATTCGGCAATTTCGCCTTGAGCCCTGCAAAGCCGCCTACCGCCTTTAACCCCAGGATCGCCAAAGGAAGGAACCCGAACACGATGAGGAAGAATTGGAGCACTTCGTTGTAGATCGACGAGGTCAACCCACCCAGGTAGATGTAAACCGCCACCACCGCCGCCGACGCGACTACGCTGGCGCCGAACGGCCAGTTCAGCAGTCGCTGGAAGAGAATCGCCATGGCATAAAGATCGATGCCTGAGACCAGCAGCGTCATAAGCGCGAAGGATAAGGCGTTGAGCGTCCGCGTCTTCTCATCGTAACGTTTACGCAGGTACTCGGGGACGCTGCGCGCCTTGCTGCCGTAATAAAAAGGCATCATGAATACGCCCACGAAGCACATGGCAGGCATGGCAGCAAGCCAATAGAAATGGTTGACGAACATGCCATACTTGGCGGCGTTGGCAGCATGCCCCATGACCTCGAGAGCACCGAGATTCGCGGACATGAAGGCAAGCCCGGTAATCCAGCCCGGTATGGAGCGCCCTGAGAGGAAGAAATCATCGCTGGTCTTCATCCGGCCTCGCAAGGCGAAGCCAATTCCCAGGACGAAAATAAAGTAGATAGCGATAATCGCGTAATCGACAAAATGTAGATGCATATGGTTCCACCAAAGCGCGCATTCTTATCACAGACCACGACAAAAGTAAATGAAAGACATCGAGGGCAATGACGAGGGCGGAAAGCGGGTTCCCGTTGCCGGGTGTCAGGTACTGGAACAAGTTGAAGAGTCGAAAAGTTGAAAAGTTGAAGAGTGGAAAAACTCTTCGACTTCTCAACTCTTGAACCCTTCCACTTCGTTGTGGTCCGCCCACTGCTGCGACATGCGGGTGGAACCTGACGTACACGTGCCAGTTACGGTCAGGGTGTATGTGCTTGGCGGCGTGCCGGGACTGCTTCGAGAACGACGCTCAATGTGTAAGTGGCCGTCCCTCCCGGCGAGACGGTCGCGGAAGTGGACGAACCTGGTGGCGCAGTGAAAGTGAAGTTTTCACCGGTGCCCGTAAGTGCGCCGGTTTGCAGCCTTCCGACGGCGTCATCAGCGATGGTCACGGCCCCGGTTCTGGTCCCGGCGGCGGTCGGCTTGAAGGTCACGCTGAGGGTGCAGTTTGCATTGATCGCCACGCTTGAGCCGCAGGTGTTGGTTTGGGAGAAGTCGCCGCTCGCTTTGATGCTCGTAATAGTAAGGCCAGCGCTCCCCGTGTTGCTGACGACGACGCGTTGAGCGCTGCTGCTGGTGCCCACCTTTTGTGCCGGGAAAGCCAAGGAAGCGGGGGAGAGGCTCACCGCGGGCGCAGTGCCGGTTCCCGTCAGGCTGATGGTCTGGGTGGCTGGGCTGGCGTTATCGGTGATGGTTACGGCCCCGGTCCTGGTCCCAGTAGCCGTCGGCTTGAAGGTCACGCTGAGGGTGCAACTCGCGCCGACCGCCACGCTCGAGCGGCAGGTGTTGGTTTGGGAGAAGTCGCCGCTCACCGTGATGCTCGTAATGCGGAGGGTCGCGCTCCCAGTGTTCTTGAGTGTGACGCGTTGAGCGCTGCTGCTGGTGCCCACCTTTTGTGCCGGGAAAGTCAAGGAAGCGGGGGAGAGGCTCACCACGGGCGCAGTGCCGGTTCCGGTCAGGCTGATGGTCTGGGTAGCAGGGCTGGCGTTATCGCTGATGGTCACGGCCCCGGTTCGGGTCCCAGCAGCCGTCGGCTTGAAGGTCACGCTGAGGGTGCAACTCGCGCCGACCGCCACGCTCGAGCCGCAGGTGTTGGTTTGGGAGAAGTCGCCGCTCACCGTGATGCTGGTAATGCGGAGGGTCGCGCTCCCCGTGTTCTTGAGGGTGACGCGTTGAGCGCTGCTGCTGGTGCCCACCGCTTGTGCGGGGAAAGTCAAGGAAGCGGGGGAGAGGCTGACCACCGGTGCGGCCACGCCGGTTCCCGTGAGGCTGACGGTCTGGGTGGCAGGGCTGGCGTTATCGGTGATGGTCACGGCCCCGGTTCGGGTCCCAGTGGCCGTCGGCTTGAAGGTTACGCTGAGGGTGCAACTGGCGCTGGCCGCGAGGCTCGAGCCGCAGGTGTTGGTTTGGGAGAAGTCGCCGCTCGTTTTGATGCTGGTAATAGTAAGTCCAGCGCTCCCCGTGTTCTTGAGTGTGACGCTTTGAGCGCTGCTGCTGGTGCCCACCGCTTGTGCGGGGAAAGTCAAGGAGGTGGGGGAGAGGCTCACCAGGGGCGCAGTGCCGGTTCCCGTCAGGCTGACGGTCTGGGTGGCAGGGCTGGCGTTATCGGTGATAGTCACGGCCCCGGTTCGGGTCCCGGCGGCGGTCGGCTTGAAGGTCACGCTGAGCGTGCAACTAGCGCTGACCGCCACGCTCGATCTACAGGTATTCGTTTGGGAGAAGTCGCCGCTGGCGGTGATGCTGGTAATGCTGAGGGTGGCGCTCCCCGTGTTCTTGAGTGTGACGCTTTGAGCGCTGCTGCTGGTGCCCACCGCTTGTGCCGGGAAAGTCAAGGAAGCGGGGGAGAGGCTGACGACCGGTGCGGCCACGCCGGTTCCTGTCAGGCTCACGGTCTGGGTGGCAGGGCTGGCGTTATCGGTGATGGTCAAAGCCCCGGTTCTGGTCCCAGTGGCCGTCGGCTTGAAGGTCACGCTGAGCGTGCAACTGGCGCTGGCCGCGAGGCTCGAGCCGCAGGTGTTGGTTTGGGAGAAGTCGCCGCTGGCGGTCATGCTGGTAATGCTGAGGGTGGCGCTCCCCGTATTGCTGAGGGTGACGCTTTGAGCGCTGCTGCTGGAGCCTACCGCTTGTGCGGGGAAAGTCACGGAGGTGGGGGAGAGGCTCACCACGGGCGCAGTGCCGGTTCCTGTCAGGCTCACGGTCTGGGTGGCAGGGCTGGCGTTATCGGTGATAGTCACGGCACCGGTTCGGGTCCCGGCGGCGGTCGGCTTAAAGGTTACGCTGAGGGTGCAACTGGCGCTGGCCGCGAGGCTCGAGCCGCAGGTGTTGGTTTGGGAGAAGTCGCCACTGGCCGTGATGCTGATAATGCTGAGGGTGGCGCTCCCCGTATTGCTGAGGATGACGCTTTGAGCGCTGCTGCTGGTGCCCACCGCTTGTGCGGGGAAAGTCAAGGAAGTGGGGGAGAGGCTCACCACGGGCGCAGTGCCGGTGCCCGTCAGGCTGACGGACTGGGTGGCAGGGCTGGCGTTGTCGGTGATAGTCACGGCCCCGGTTCGGGTCCCGGCGGCGGTCGGCTTGAAGGTTACGCTGAGGGTGCAACTGGCGCTGGCCGCGAGGCTCGCGCCGCAGGTGTTGGTTTGGGAGAAGTCGCCACTGGCAGTGATGCTGGTAATGCTGAGTGTGGCGCTCCCCGTATTGCTGAGGATGACGCTTTGGGCGCTGCTGCTGGTGCCCACCGCTTGTGCGGGGAAAGTCAAGGAAGTGGGGGAGAGGCTCACCACGGGCGCAGTGCCAGTGCCCGTGAGGCTGAGGGTCTGGGTGGCAGGGCTGGCGTTATCGCTGATGGTCACGGCCCCGGTTCGGGTCCCGGCGGCGGTCGGCTTGAAGGTTACGCTGAGGGCGCAACTGGCGCTGGCCGCGAGGCTCGCGCCGCAGGTGTTGGTTTGAGAGAAGTCGCCGCTGGCCGTGATGCTGATAATGCTGAGGGTGGCGCTCCCCGTATTGCTGAGGATGACGCTTTGAGCGCTGCTGCTGGTGCCTACCGCTTGTGCGGGGAAAGTCAAGGAAGTGGGGGAGAGGCTCACCAGGGGCGCAGTGCCGGTTCCCGTCAGGCTGACGGACTGGGTGGCAGGGCTGGCGTTGTCGGTGATGGTTAAAGAGCCGCTCCGCGAGCCGCTCGCCGTGGGAGTGAAGGTGACGCTGAGGGTGCAACTGGCGCTGGCCGCGAGGCTCGCGCCGCAGGTGTTGGTTTGGGAGAAGTCGTCGCTGGCGGTGATGCTGATAATGCTGAGGGTGGCGTTCCCCGTATTGCTGAGGATGACGCTTTGAGCGCTGCTGCTGGTGCCCACCGCTTGTGCGGGGAAAGTCAAGGAAGCGGGGGAGAGGCTCACCACGGGCGCAGTGCCGGTTCCCGTCAGGCTGACGGTCTGGGTGGCAGGGCTGGCGTTATCGGTGATGGTTAAAGAGCCGTTCCGCGAGCCGCTCGCCGTGGGAGTGAAGGTGACGCTGAGGGTGCAACTGGCGCTGGCCGCGAGGCTCGAGCCGCAGGTGTTGGTTTGGGAGAAGTCGCCGCTGGCGGTGATGCTGGTAATGCTGAGGGTGGCGTTCCCCGTATTGCTGAGGATGACGCTTTGAGCGCTGCTGCTGGTGCCCACCGCTTGTGCGGGGAAAGTCAAGGAAGCGGGGGAGAGGCTCACCAGGGGCGCAGTGCCGGTTCCCGTCAGGCTGACGGACTGGGTGGCAGGGCTGGCGTTGTCGCTGATGGTTAAAGAGCCGCTCCGCGAGCCGCTCGCCGTGGGAGTGAAGGTGACGCTGAGGGTGCAACTGGCGCTGGCCGCGAGGCTCGCGCCGCAGGTGTTGGTTTGAGAGAAGTCGCCGCTGGCCGTGATGCTGATAATGCTGAGGGTGGCGCTCCCCGTATTGCTGAGGATGACGCTTTGAGCGCTGCTGCTGGTGCCCACCGCTTGTGCGGGGAAAGTCAAGGAAGTGGGGGAGAGGCTCACCAGGGGCGCAGTGCCGGTTCCCGTCAGGCTGACGGACTGGGTGGCAGGGCTGGCGTTGTCGGTGATAGTCACGGCCCCGGTTCGGGTTCCGGCGGCGGTCGGCTTGAAGGTCACGCTGAGCGTGCAACTGGCGCTGGCCGCGAGGCTCGAGCCGCAGGTGTTGGTTTGGGAGAAGTCGCCGCTGGCGGTGATGCTGGAGATCGTCAGGGCCCCGTTGCCCTTGTTCGTGAGCGTAATCGTGTCGGGGGGGCTCGTCGTGCCGACAACCTGGTTGCCGAAATCGTACGATGACGGCGAGAGGGCCACGAAAGGCACCGGCGGAAGACCAAACTTGGTCACAAAGGCATCGTAGGGTCCGCCCCCATATGACGGCTGGTAGCTGCCCGATGTTGTCGGGAAATCTACCGAGAAAGTCCCGCCTGTAACGTATGCGTTCCCTGAAGGGTCCAAGGAGATTCCGCGTCCCACTTCGTCGTAGCTTCCGCCAAGGTAGGTGGAAAAGACGAGCGAGCTTCCAGTTGCGTTGAGGACACTGGCGAAGGCGTCGTAGAATCCGGCGTTCTGAGCTTGCAGAGGGCTCACGGTTGGGAAATGGCCCCCGTAATTGTATCCCGTCACCAGAGCACGCCCAAATAAATCTACAGCAACGTCATACCCAATCTCTGTTCCGGTCCCGCCCAAGTAAGTCGAATAGACAAGTGCAGAACCTGCGCCATTCAGCTTGGCAACGAAGGCGTCGTAAGAACCGCCGAAGACTCGTCGCAAAGCTCCCGCTGTTGTCGGGAAGTTTGTGGAGATCGTGTACCCGGTCACATAAGCATTGGACGAACCGTCAAGGGCGATGGCATAGCCGTAATCGCTACCGGTTCCTCCCAAGTACGTAGAGTAAATTAGCGCTGATCCGGCGGGGTTAAGCTTCGCCACAAAGGCGTCGTAGCACGGGAAGGTGTTCGGAGCCGTGGCACAAAGGCCGCCGGCGTAATTCGGTTGGAAGGCGTTTACGGTTGGGAGGTTCGCGGAGTTTGTGGCGCCGGTGACGTAGGCATCGCCGGCAGAGTCCACGGCCACTCCGTAAGCGTAATCGTCGGCGCCGCCACCAAGGAATGTTGAGTAGCCGAGCTCGGCACCTCCCGTGTTGACTTTGACCACGAAGCCATCGTGATCCCCACCGCCGTACTTGGCCTGGAGGGCGCCGGGGGTGACCGGGAAGCCAAGCGAGGCGGTAAACCCGGATATATAGGCGTTGCCGGACGAATCGACTGCGACGCCAGTCCCTATATCATCGCTACTTCCGCCCCAGTAGGTCGAGTAGATCAGGGAGGCTCCGTCCGCGCTCAGTTCGGCAACAAAAACGTCGTACCCTCCGGCGTTCTCGGCCTGGAGTGCGTGCTGCACCGGAAAATCCGTGGAATTTGTGTACCCGGTCACATAGGCATCGCCACTCGCATCGAGCGCAATCCCCGTCCCATAGTCCTCACCACTGCCGCCGAGGTAAGTGGAATAGACCAACCCAGACCCTGCGGGGTTCAGCTTCGTCACAAAGGCGTCAAAGCAAGGGATAGTGTCCACACCATCTGAGCAGGTGCCGCCACCGGGGGAGTTCTGGGCCGGGTTCACAAGGGGGAAATCGGCGGAAGCCGTGTAACCCGTCACGTAGGCATTTCCGGAGGGGTCCACTGCAATGCCATTGGCATAGTCCATATCGCTCCCGCCAAGATAGGTGGAGTAGCTGAGGACGGGATCGATGATCAGGGGCAGAGTCCTGTCGTAGGGTGCGATTTCGAAGGTTACTTCACCTTTCGACTTGAGGACGTAGTAGGCGTTAACCAATTTTCGATTTTGGGTTTTGGATTTTAGATTGGCTGCCGTCCGTGGTCCTTGGTGCGTCGCCAGTTGGCGGCTTTCGGTTGGCGATTGCAACTGACCACTGGTCCCGCCCTGCGGGAACAACTGACGGTTTTCTTTCTTTGCAACTTTGCTCTTGACTGTCGACTGTGAACTGTCAACCGTTAACTGTTCTTGATACACCACTGGCTTGTGAAACCGCGCCTCTCCGCCCTCGGCGGTCACAACAAGGTCGCCATTCGCCGCGATGCGCAGGGACGAAGAGACTTTGGGTTTTCGATTTTGGATTTTGGATTGGGTGCTGTCCGTCGTTCGTGGTGCGTGGTCCGTTACCCCTGATCCCGCCCTGCGGGAACCACTGACCACGGACGGTTGACTGCCGCCTGCTGCTTTCTGCTTACTGCTTACTTGCCCACCGGCGTCGATTGCCAGTGCGATCGCGCCGGGGTCGGCCCCAGGGGCCACGACAAAGTCATACTCCAACTGCCCACGCTCCTTGCCGTAATAGACCAGATCCACCCCTGGATAGATGTTCTCGTACCGAACCCTGCCATAGGTTGGCACGTTGGTGCGCCACTTCTTAGGATCATTGCCGGTCAGGTAGTTGCTCTTGCCGGGCAATTCATCCAGGCCCCTAACCTTGGCAGCAGGGTTCGCACGAAGCAGCTTTAGGCAGACAAAAGAAGGGGGCGGGGGCTGCGGACTGGGGGCTGGTAATGGCTGTGACGAGTGCGGCGTGACAAGGGACGCGCTACGCCCCCCCTCCCTTGTTTCATGCAACTGACCACGGACCACGAACCACGGACGTCTTCCCTCTTCTGACTTCTGCCTTCTGGCTCCTGACTTCCACAGTGCTACCACCGCTTCATCCTGCGCAAGGAAGAGCGTGTACCCCGGTCCTCGCGAGAGGAACTTCACGCGCGGGTCGGCTTGACCTAGGTTGGGCTCAAAACTCAGCAGGAGTTTGGCATGGTCAATCCGGGCCTGGCCAACTGGTTCGGCGGCAACGAGGACGCGGCTGGGGTCGTCCTTAACGCGGGCGACAAAGAGAAAGATTAAGCTGAACGCCAATACCCAGACTCGACGGAGAAAGACGGGCGCAAAGAGGGGCATTCGCTTCTCTTCCCATGCCATGGGAACCCGGAGTAAAACTGAATGTCACATTCACCTGCTCCCCGTTCCCTCAACTTCCGATGCCACCGGAGCCGGGGTCAAACTGAACCGGTGAATTTTTCTGTCCTCTGCTTATCGGCAGCGGAGCATTGGCGGATGAGGAGTTTCTTAACTGGGCGCTGAGAAAAAGTATTGGTATGTCATTGGGAGCAGAGAAGTCAGGAGGCGGGATTCAGGAGTCAGGTAACAGGTATCGGGGACGAGTAGAAGGCGATTATCTTGAAAGCGGGGCAATTAGAAGATCCGCCGCATCTTGAACATCGGAATTCGGGTGCAACGCACTTCTGTTAGAGGAAAGCAATGTCTCCTAAGATCCGCTGCCATGCACAGGGGGGTGATCTTCGTGCCCGGTAATCTGCGGAAGCTTGGAGACGTCCCATCCGCCACCCAGAGCTTTGATCAAAAGGACGGTTGAGTTCATCCGGCGCGTCAGGAGATCCACAGCAGTTCGCTCGTTGCTCAATGCGGCGCTTTGCGCGGTGATGACCTCGAGATAAGTCACCAGCCCGCCCTTGTAACGGTTCGTCGAAAGCCCGAGCGAGAGTTCGGCTGACTGGACAGCTTGACTCTGCTTCTTGCTTTCCTCATCGAGAATGCGCAGCCCTGCCAGGTTATCCTCCACCTGCTGGAAGGCGGTGAGGACGTTCTGGCGATAAGCAGCCACATTCGCATCGTAAACGGCCCAGGCTTGGTCCGTGAGGGCGTGGCGGCGGCCGGCATCGTAAAGCGTTTCCAGCAACGTCGGGCCCACGGCAAAAAAGCGGCTGGGCCAGGCAAACCAGTTGGTGATCCCAGACCCCTCGAGGCCAGCCGCGGCGCTGAGACTGAGCGTGGGGTAAAAGGCCGTTTTGGCAACACCGATTTCGGCGTTGGCGGCGGCCATGCGCCGTTCCGCCGCGGCGATGTCCGGCCGGCGCTCCAACAAATTGGAAGGCACTCCCACCGGAATCTTGGGCGGGGGCGTATCGAGCGGCGAGACGGGGATCGAGAAGGTCGATGCGGGCTGGCCTACGAGCGCGGCAATGGCATGTTCGAATTGGGCACGCTGCACTCCCACGTCGATGGCCTGTGCCTCGGTGGTTTCAAGCTGCGTCTCCGCTTGCGCCACCTCCACTTTGGCCGCCAACCCGCCGTTGTAACGGTTGGTGGTCAGGTCCAGAGCTTTCTGGTACGCGACCACGGTGGAGTCAAGCAACTGCTTCTGCGCATCCAGCCCACGCAGCGCAAAGTAGTCGGCAGCCAGCTCCGCGTGAATACTCAGCCGGGCGGTTTCCAAATCTGCCGCGCTGGCCTGGGCGCTGGCCGTGGCGGCCTGAACCGTGAGATGGATTCGCCCCCAGGCATCCACCTCATAGGAAAGGTCGAAGGGCAATACGAAATCCCCCTGCGTTTGGCCATATTTGGGGCCGGCGTTGGGAGCGTTCTTGGAGAATTGTTCCCCGGTAATGTTGGGACCCGCGCTGACCGTCGGATATAAGCCCGACCGATTGATACGAATCAGGTCACGCGCCTGGCGAAACTGCGCCTCGGCAATCTTCAGGTTTTGATTCGAGACGTCGACGCGTTCCTCAAGCAAATTCAACTGCGGATCATTGAAGATTTCCCACCACTTTCCGCGTATCACCTGGTCCTGCGGCTGGGACGCTTTCCATTCACTTTGCGGCCCGGCCGCACTGGGCGCAAGCTCCTTGTAGGCGGACGGCGTCGGAACCGTGGGCTTTGCATACTTGGGGCCGGGGGTACACGCGTTGAACATGAAAAGGGCCGCGGCGAGGAAGGCGGAGGCCCAAACGCGGACCGCGTTCCCGGTTCCCGCGATGCGGCAAACCGCGAGTGGCCGTAGGTGAAACCTACGGGAACGCAACCTCCAAGATGAATCCGGCCTTGGAGGGGGCCTCCGGCCCTCTTCACAAAATATAACGTCCATCGAATTCAATCCCTGCCTCCACCCATCTCATTCCCCGCCCCAAGAACCCGCGCCCGGGGTAGCGCTGCGAACTTCCTGACCTTCCACCAAAGAATCCGGCGGGTTCGTGATCACCCTTTCGCTTCCGTCGAGGCCCGCCACCACTTCAACTTCCGTTCCGAAATCCCTGCCCAGGGTTATGGGAATCAGGGCGGCGTGACCGTTGCGGACCACTCCGACGCGCAAGCCTTCCGAGCGGAAAATCAGACTGGTGACCGGGATCACCACGGTCGAGGTGGCCGAGGGAAGCTTCAAATGGACTTCGGCGTAAGCCCCGGGCAGGATTTCGCCCGTGGGGTTGGCAACGTCTACCTCCGCCAGCAGGGTGCGGGATGGTTGGTCAATCGCCTCGGCGGTGCGCACCAGCTTGCCTGGAAAGCGGCGTCCAGGAAACTGCGGCATCGTCAAATAGGACTGGACGCCCGGGACCGCCGCGGGGGAATAAATCTGGGGCACATTGACGTAGACGCGCAGGGTGTGAATGGCCGCCACATGGAATAACTCTTTGGCGCCGCTGCCGCTTCCAGAACCAATGAGCTGTCCGATATCGGTATTGCGCGCCGTGAGCACCCCGTCGAAAGGCGCGTAAACCTTTTCAAAGGATTGTAATTGTTCCAGGCGCTTCACGTTGTCCGCGGCGGAGTCCACCATCGCCTTTTTGGCGTGAGCATTACCCACGGCGTTGTCAACATCCTGCTTGGCTACGGAATCGCTTTTCAGCAGGAACTCGTAGCGGGCGGCGGTGGTCTGCGCCAGGTCGTAGTTAGCCTTTGCCGTCGCCATATCCGCCCGCGCCTGCTGGAGCTGCTGGTCCAGCTCGGGCGTATCGATTTCCGCCAGAAGCTGGCCGTCCTTTATCCTGCCGCCGATGTCCACGTACCAGCGCTTCAGATAGCCGCTCGTACGCGCATAAATCGGCGCGTCGATGAACGCCTGGATGTTCCCTGGCAATACGATTTCTTCCTGCGGCGCGCCTCGCTTGGGTTGAGCCAGCGAAACCGCGGGCACGGCGAGATCGCGCGTGTCGGCTTTCACGTCGGCAGCGGCACGGGCACGAGTGGTAATGCCCCTGAACACGACGGCGCCCGCAACAATTAAGAGAACCGCCAGCCCGAAGATGACTTTGCCCACCCTGGATGACGGGGGCCTTTGCCCCGGCAGGCCAGGACCCGCGTTCTGCCCGTCGGGGCTCTCAATGTCGAAACTTTCCTCAACGCTCATTACGTCCTCCAAGCATCGGGTCATCGGATCATTGGGTCATCGGGTCATTTAGTGATTTCCTGATTTGGCGATTTTGCAATTGAAAACTACTGAACTCTTCGTAATTGGTCAATCACACCACCGGCAGATCACCCGAGTACTTCAATGACTCAATGGCCAGATGGCTCGATGGCCAGATCAGCCAATGACCCAATGAATCAATGGCTAAATGACCCGATGACTAAATGGCCCGATGACCCGATGGCTCAATGGCTCGATCCTTTCGTGAGCCGTGCACAACGCTGAACACGGTGGGAACAAAGAAAAGCGTAGCCACGGTGGCAAACAGCAGGCCGCCGATCACCGCCCGGCCCAGTGGGGCGTTTTGCTCGCCACCCTCACCCATGCCCAGTGCCATGGGCACCATGCCGATAATCATGGCCAGCGCCGTCATGATGACGGGGCGAAAACGCGTGAACCCCGCCTCCAGCGCCGCCACCGTGGCATTGACGCCCTCTTGCAATAGTTCCTTGGCAAAACTCACCACCAGAATGCTGTTGGCCGTGGCGACTCCCACACACATGATGGCGCCGATCATGGCCGGCACGCTGAAGGTAGTGTGAGTTGCGAACAGGAACCAGAGGATCCCCGCCAGCCCCGTCGGCAATGCGGAGATAATGATCAGCGGGTCCAGCCAGGATTGGAAGTTCACCACGATCAGGAGATAAACCAGCGCAATCGAAAAGACCAGCCCGGCCAGCAGTCCCGAGAAGGATGAGCGCATGGTATCAATCTGCCCGCGCACAATGGTGCGCGAGCCGCGCGGCAGATCCTTCTGGCTCTCGCCCACCATGCGGTCGAGGTCGCCCGCCACCCCCCCCAAGTCCCTCCCCTGCACGGAACCGTAAATGTTGACTACAGGTTGAACGTTATAATGCGAGACCGCGGCCAGCGAAGCGCCGCGGGTGATGGTGGCCAGATTACCCAGGATCTGGGGGGGAGCACCGCTGGAATTCGAGATGGGAATGTTTTGGAGATCCTGGAGCGAGTCCACCCGGTATTGTGGCGTCTGAGTGGTGACGCTGTAGCTCACGCCGGTCCGCGGGTCCAACCAGAAGGTGGGAGAAGTCTGGAAGCTCCCGCTCAGGGAAATCAGCAAGTCGCTGGCGACGTTGCTGGTCGTAAAACCTACCTGCGCCGTCCGGGTTCGGTCAATGTCAACCTGGAGCCGGGGCAGGTTGAAAGGTTCCTGAATGCGCAAGTCAACCGCGCCGGGAATGTATTTGAGTTTACGCATCAGCCCCTCGGCGAATCGCCGATTGGCGGTCAGGTTTTGGCCCACCACCTGAACATTGATGGGCGCAGGGAGGCCGAAATTCAGAATCTGGCTGACCATGTCCGAGGGCAGGACGTAAAACGTTACGCCAGGAAATTCCTGAACCAATTTGAGCCGCAGCCTGCGGACGTACTCCGCCGTGGGGTGATGGTCTTCAGACAGCGCCACCATAATGTCAGCATCCCCAGTGCCGATAGGAGCCGAGTTGCTGTAAACAAGATTCACGCCGCTGTACGGCAACCCTATGTTATCGATAATGCTGGTGACTTCCTTGGGAGGAATCTCTTCCCGAATGGAACTCTCCACGTGATCGCAAAGCCGCGCCGTCTCCTCGATGCGCGTGCCGGTAGGAGCGCGCAAGTGCAGGGTGAACTGACCACTGTCAACCTTGGGGAAAAAGTCCTGGCCAATCCAGGGAATCAGCAAAAACGAAGCCGCGGCGGCGCCTAAAACCCCCACCGCCAGCCAGGCGCGATGGTGCAGGCAAGCCCTCAGCCCACGCTTGTAATTTCCGCGCCAGCGCTCGAAGGCGTGCTCAAATCTGATTTGCAGGCGTGCCAAAAAGTGGCGCTGGGCCTGCGCCGCCAGACTCGCCGCATCCGCATCATGCTCGTGCCCGCGCAACAAATACCGCGCCATGGTCGGCACCAAGGTCCGGGACAGGAGGTAAGACGCCAGCATGGCGAAACTTACCGCCTCCGCCAGAGGGATAAAGAGGTGCCGGGCGACCCCGGTCAGGAAAAACATGGGCACGAAAACAATGCAGATGGCGAGGGTCGAGACAAAAGCCGGGACGGCAATCTGCGCCGAGCCATCGAGAATTGCCTGTTGAAGCTCTTTCCCCATGGCGATGTAGCGGCTGATGTTTTCGATTGCAACCGTGGCGTCATCCACCAGAATCCCCACCGCTAAAGCAAATCCCCCCAACGTCATGATGTTGATGGTTTCCCCGAGCGCACTGAGCACCACCAGGGAGGTTAGGATGGAAAGCGGGATGGAGACCGCGATAATGATGGTGCTCCGCCAGCTCCCTAAGAACAGCAGAATCATCGCCGCGGTAAGGAGAGCGGCAATAAGAGCCTCCCTCACTACACCTTTAATGGCGGCCCTGACAAAGATGGACTGGTCATTTAGGTAGTGGATTTGCAATTGCGGCGGCAAGCCCTTCTGAATGACCGGCAGCTCCGCTTTGATTCGGGAGATGATATCCAGAGTCGAGGCATTCCCGGTTTTCATCGCCGTCATCAATGCCGCCCGTTGGCCGTTGACGCGCACGATGTTGGTCTGGGGCGGGAAACCATCGCGCACATAGGCGACGTCGCGAACATAAATGACCGTGTTACCGGAGGTTCTAACCGGCAAATCGTTGAGTTCTGCCGTAGTTCGCGGGCTGCCGTTCATCTCCACGTCATACTCATACGGGCCGATTTTGGAAGTCCCGGAAGGAAGAATCAGGTTCTGAGCGCTGATGGCATTCACCACGTCAACGGGTGAAAGCCCTTTGGCTTGCAATGCGGCAGTGTTAAGGTCCACCAGCACTTGGCGTTGCTTTCCCCCGTAAGGCCACGGTATGGCGGCGCCTTCCACATCGGCCAGTTGGACGCGGATGAAGTTCGCGCCCAAGTCAAACAACTGCTGCTCAGAAAGCCCTTGCCCGGAAAGTCCCAATTGCAGAATGGGCACCGTGGATGCGCTGTACTGCATAATAAGCGGAGGGGTGCTGCCGGGCGGGAATTGCCGAAGCTGTGTCTGCGACATTGCCGTCACCTGGCTCATCGCCATGGCAATGTTGGCGCCCGGCTGGAAGAAAATCTTGATGACGGCGATGCCATTCAGCGATTCGGACTCGATGTGCTCAATGTCATTTACCGTCAAGGTGAGGGAACGTTGGTTGATAACCGCGATTCGGTTCGCCATCTGGTCAGCAGAGAGGCCCGTGTAGCCCCACAGGACGGTTACAACCGGGATGTTGATATTGGGAAAAATGTCCTTGGGGGTCCGGATAATGGAAAGCGCCCCTAAGATCATGATGACTATAGCCATCACTATGAAAGTGTAGGGCCGTCGTAAGGCTAATCGGACAATCCACATGGCGCGAAAATTGCTCCCAACTGATCTGTCTCGCTACTGAAACTCAGCCGGACTTATTTCACCAAGGCACTTTGATGTGCCGTTTCGCGAACCACCTGGAGGAACGCTTGCAAAACCTCGGATTGATCATCCCGACACCAAGCAATGGCAATCTCCATAGTGGGCGCAGGCTCGGGTAGGCACTTGAAAACTACACCACGACCGCCCATTTGGGTAACGGACTCCGCAACCAGGCTGACACCCATTCCGGCCGCCACCAAGTTGAGAATAGTCTGGAGCTGGCTCGCCTCCGCGCCTACGCGAAGGCTGAATCCGGCCCGCCTGCACAGCCCAGCTACTTGATCATAAAAGCCGGGGGCGAGCTGACGTGGGGGCAACAGAAAGGCCTCCCCCGCCAGATCGCCAAAGGTAATACGAGGTCTCTCGGCGAGAGGATGGTGCTCCGGAAGCGCTACAACTAACCTTTCTTCCAGGATCGGCTCAAAGGAGAGCATATCGTCACGGACCGGCAACCGCAACAGGCCCGCATGGACTCGCCTCTGCCGCAGGTTTTGGATGAGTTCGGAAGTTTTCATCTCGTGGAGCTCAATTTCCACGCCCGGAAAGCGGTCGCGAAAGACTTTGAGGAAGGCAGGCAACAAGCTATAGGTTGCAGCGCCCAGAAATCCGA